>Ga0272443_10001049_pt1 | contig 43653 bp, 28 predicted proteins | sample SSMAcet12_FD_193581 | JGI IMG/M metagenome (GOLD analysis project Ga0272443, IMG submission 193581) | Marine sediment archaeal communities from Little Sippewissett salt marsh, Falmouth, MA, United States - SSM-Acet-12 | ecosystem: Environmental > Aquatic > Marine > Wetlands > Sediment ...
ATCGGCCACCACCCACCAGCGGTAACGCGCGTGCATGGGGCGTTCCTTGCTCAGTTCCCAGGGGAAGTATTCGCCGAAGCGGCCGTAGAGGCGTTCGGAAAACTCCGCGCCGCCCGGGTTGGCAGGGTCGGTCAGGTAGGCGACGGTGTACTGGCGATCGCCGAGCGGAAAGAGGATCGCGTCCCAGGGCAGGTCTCGGAAGACCTGGCCGGTTTTCTCATTCGTACCGGCCTCCTTGTCGGCCGGCAGGTCCGCCCACCGTTCGGGACGGAGGTAGCGCGTGGCCTTGTCGTTCTCCGCCACCTCCTGGGCCGCGCGGAATTGCACGCCGCCATGATGGCAGTTACTGCTGGCCAACACCACGGGCGCGTCGGCGGCTTCGACGGTCGTGCTGAGTTCGATGAGGATCTCGCCGTCCGGGGCGGCAAAGGCGACGACGCGTCGGCGTTCGGTCGCCAATGTTTGGCCGTTCCTGTTGTTCCACTTGATCTCAACGACGTGGCCGCCCATCACCGGGCCGGCCCACGTGGCGAGTGTCCGCGTGTGGAGCTGGTGATCCCCATGTCCGCAGTGCCACAGGTCGTAGGGACCACCCTCGGCCTGAATGCGGTTGTGGCCGAAGAAAATTCCCCGGTGATGGGGATAGAGTCCGCCCGGCCCCTTCGTGATGAGGCGGCTGCCGTCCGGATCGAAGACGTGGTGGAATGGCTTTTTGGTGTGCTCGATCGTCTCCTCGCTGCGCGCGTCATAGGGGGTGTAGACATAGCGGAGCACGGGCCGACCACCGTAGAGCAGGTCGATCGACTTCGTGTCGGACGTCGAGCTGTCCTTCCACGCAAAGACAGGGGGCGCCAGATCCGCGCAGGCAGAGCCCATTGCAAGTTGATAGGTCCGCGACCGGCCGGCGGGCAGGTCCGAGATGATCCACCAGAGGTGCGCCTTGCCGTCTCCGATCGGCTCGAACTGGGCCGGCACGGTCTGGCCGTCGGACACGACGCAGCAGGATTCGTCCATCCGCTCGGCCGGCAGAGCGATCTCGACGGCCACGGGCGTGTGCGTACGGTCGACGGCCCCGGCTTCGACCGCGAAGCGCGGGGCGGCCGCGCAGCCGACGCTCGCCCAGCCCAGCACCAGACCGCACCACAGACCGCTTCGCAACATTGACTGTTTCACGTCGTGCTCCTTGTCATGGCTTGAAAAACGAGAAAAAACCAGTGGTTTTCCATGATATCGCCCGGCCGTCGGCTTGGAAAGCGGAGGACGGGCGCAGGGAATGACCGCGCTGTTTTTTCCTGCGTCCGGCCAGGAGTCACTCTTTGTGCTGCCGGATGGCCTTGCGGACCTCGACGAGAAGTTCATCGACTTTGAAGGGTTTGTAGAGGACGGCCGCGAGCCCCTCGGGCGTGGCGCGGATGATCGAATGGTTCGGATCGTAACCGAAGCCGGTGATAAACATGACCGGACAGTCCGGCCGCAGCTCCTTGATACCCTTGAAGACCTCGTAGCCGTTGGAACCGGGCATCTTGATGTCGCTGATGACCAGGTCGTAGGGGCGTTGGCGGAACAGGGCCAACCCCTCCTGGCCGTCCCGGCTGGTGTCCACGTCGGCGCCGTTGGCGGCCAGCACGTCGCGGACGGTCGTGCGGATGATCTCCTCGTCGTCGATGATCAGCACGAGCTTGTCCTGAAGAACGGGGTCGATCGTGGGTTTGACCGGCGTGCGGGCGAGAGACTCGCGGACGGGCTGGGTGACCTGTTTAATGACTTTGCGGATCTGATCGACGTTATCGGCGATGGCCCGCAACCGGTGCCGGAGGTCGTCGTGCCCGATGTAGTCCTCCATGAGGGTCGTGGCGTCGCCGAGAATTTCATTGAGCGGCGCTGCGATCTCGGCCGACACGTTGTCGGCCAGCCGGCCGGTCGTCGCGTGGTGCTCGACGGCCAGCAGGTTGAGAATGTGCAGGGAGATGGCGATGTAGCGTCCGAAGATCTCGGCGAACTGGCGGTCGTCCTCGCGGAAGGCGGCGAGATGATCCGATTCGATGTTGAACACGCCGACGACCTGGTCGTGCAGCATGAGAGGCACGGTCAGTGAGGAACGGGCATTGTCGATCCCGATGAGATAGCGGTCGTCGTTGCGCACGTCGGGACAGATGTAGCTGCGCCCCGTAGCCGCGACGTAGCCGCCGATGCCGTTGCCGTCGGGCAGCGCGTAAATGTCGATCTCCTCAGCCTCGGCGAGCAGCCCGCTGTGCAGCAGAAGCTCGAGCCGCCCGCTTTTGCGGTCCAGAAGGCGAATCGCGAAATTGTCGAAATGCAGCAGGTCGCGCGTGTAGTAGATGATCTTGCGCTCGAGCAGATCGAGGCGCTCACCGGGGTCCATGCGGCCGATCTGTTCCTCGTCGAGTCGAACCATCTCGCGACCGGCCTTGTCGATCGCGTCGATCTTTTCCTGGAGTCGCCGGGCGCGGGTCACGTCCGAGATGACGATCATGAGACGCGTCCGGCCGCTGTCCTCGACGATCGGCGTAAGGCGCGCGTCGAAGTGCTGATCGTTCGGGCAGACGACGCTCCAGGAGCGGGCCCGCCGAGCGAGCGCCTCGTGTCGGCCGTCCTCGTCCATCCGCTGGCAGCGGTGGACGATCTGGTCCATGACCTGCGGGGGGAGGTTGGCGAACCGGGCGTTCGACCAGACCACCGTGCCGTCGAGGTCCATCAGGCAAACCGCCTGGCCGAGCGTCTCAAGCAGGGTGGCCAACTGCCGATCCCGGATGAACTGCTCCGGCGAGGGCAGTTGGCTGCTATCGACGACGAACAGATCGAAAGGCTGTTGAGCGGAAGCTTCGAAGGCGGCTGTCAGGGTGGGGGCGGTGTGGACTTCGCCGAGTTGGCGCAGGGCGTCCAGCAGTTGCGGGCGTTGCTTTGCGGCCGCCTCCAGAATGAGGAATCGACCGCAGGATGTGCGGGTTTCCGACATAAACTGTCAAGCCCCCCACCAACCAAAGCGAATCAGCAATTGAAACAGATCGGAGCAGCGACCCCCGACACATCAATTTTATCCACAAGATTCCGCCAAAAACAAGGCGCGCGCGTTCGGTTGCCGGCATTGCCTCGCGTATCCTGGCACCTGCTTGCCACCGTTTTAGGGTAAACACCCTCGTCGTTCTTCATGAGCGGCGAAAATCTTAACCCGGCGCTGAAAAAACATATCCCAGATTTCTGCAACAGCGCCGGATCGCGTTTTGGCAGCGAATGTCCCTCTCCTTGAAGGTGCAGTGCAGGCAAAAACTGTCGATTCATTCTCTCCGAATTTTTTCGTCCGATAAGAACGCGCCGCATCATGTCGGAAAGAGATAACCCTGCGGGCTCCTATGCAGCGCCGAATGATCGTTTCGAGTGATGCTGGGTTTTTTAATCCACTCGTGGCGAATGATCGGCATCGGACGACGCGCCATCCAGGGCGGGCTTTGCGGACATCCGTCATGGATCACGTGCTTCTGCGTCCCGGCCCTGCGCGGCGGTCGAGGCGGCCGATCCCGCATGAGACAGGAGGATCGGTGCGAGCCACTCGGCCACGAATCGTCGGTTGGCCCAGCCGACATGCGTGCCGGGGTGCCCGCTTTTGACCATGCGCGACAGATAGCGCTGCTGGTAGAGGAGATCGGCATAGAGCCGGCGGTCGTCCTGGTCGAGCCCCCAAGGCACGGCGAACCCGACCGCGCCGGCAGCGCGGGTATGCTGGCCGTCGATCGTGCCGGCCACGCTCGTGCCCAGCCCGAGAAAACCGACGTCGTAAGGCGAGTAAAAATTATAGATGCCCTTCTCGACGTGGCGCAGGGCGGGCCGCAAATCGTAGGTGGGCGACAGCGCGGGCGCCAGCAAAAGCGCCGAGGTGATCTCCCGCCTGGGCGGCAGCGATTCGAGCGTGTAGACGGCGATGCCGCCACCGCCGGAATGACCGACGATATGCACCGGCTGACCGGGGTACCTGTTCTGGTACTGGACGATCTTCTGGGCGATCCTGCGCGCTTCGCGGCGGTTGTGCGACTCGGCCCGGAGGTTGACGACGGCCGACAACCAGCTGGGGCCCAGCGTCCAGTCGTGTACCTCGATGGCCGCACGCACGCCACCGTCGGCCAGGCCGCGGGCAATGCTGCGGTTCAGCGTGCTTTTACCCTCGACGCCGGGCAGCACGATGACGTAACCGTGCCTGTAGCGTTCCGGCGCGCGCAGCTCCTTGGTGCTATTACAGCCGGCCAAGAACGACACCGCCACCACGGCGGCTGGAATCCAAAGTATTCGCTGCTTCATCGAAGCGTGAACCCCGCGCGTCGCCAGCCGATACCCGTCGGCAAGGGGAAAAACGCTTCAGCCGACAGGCGCGCGCCCCGCGGAAAACACCTTGCCATCCATCCGTTTATCCCACCGTCCACGTAACCGTATCATCCCAGACGGGGCACGTTCGGTGGAAATGATACCCTTTCAACGGGGGGCGAACAACCCGGCGACGGAAGGGCACGTTGACGCTTTCTTCAGGGCAGAGCTATACTCGGTCCCATGAACACGCCCTGGAACAAGCGGATCACGCTTCAGCAAGGCGACATTACGCAGGTCGACGTCGATGCGATCGTCAATGCAGCCAACACGTCGCTTCTGGGCGGGGGAGGCGTGGACGGGGCGATCCACCGGGTGGCCGGCCCCGATCTGCTGGCTGAGTGTAAAACCCTGGGCGGCTGCCCAACAGGGTCGGCCAAGATCACGCGGGGCTATCGGCTCAAGGCCCGGTACGTCATCCACGCCGTCGGACCGGTCTACCGGAACGGGGCCTCGGGCGAGCCGGAACTGCTGGCCGGCTGCTACCGTACGGCGCTGAAGCTCGCGGCTGAAAACGGCGTTCGCTCGATCGCCTTTCCAGCCATCAGTTGCGGCGTCTACGGCTACCCGCTCGACGAGGCGGCAGCCGTCGCGCTGCGGGAGACGGCCGACTTTCTGAAAAACGACGAACGGATCGAGCGCGTCGTCTTCGTCCTGTTCGATCGGGCTGCCTTCGATGCCTATCAGCGGGCCTTTGACAAACTCGCGGCCGGTACGAACGACTGAATGGTCATCCACGTGAAAACGTGACGGTTGCACAACCCGCCGTGCCTTCCGGGCTGAAAGGCCTCGGCTCTTTGCCTGCTTTTTCGCGCGTGCGTTTTTTCGAGGGGATCTTTTCGTGAAACTGTCCTGGCACCGGCGCAACCTGCACCTCAAACATCCCTTCCAGATCGCCAGCGTCCGGCGCCCGGAGACGGATGACAAACAGGTGCTGCTGGTCACCATCGAGCACAAGGGGCACGTCGGCTGGGGTGAAGCGTCGCCCGTAAGCTATTACAGCCAATCGCTCGACTCGGCAGAGGCCGTCTTCGAACGGGTGGCGGCGATGCTCGGCGACGACCCGTTCGCGCTCAACGCGATCCTCGATCCGCTCTGGGAGCGGTTCGGTGAGGAACCCGCCGCGATCAGTGCGATTGATATCGCACTGCACGATTTGGCCGGCAAGCTCGTCAAACTGCCCGTCTGGAAGCGGCTCGGCTTCGATTCCTCGCGCACACCGCTGACCTCGTTTACGATCGGTCTGGACGAGCCGGCCGTCGTGCGGCAGAAGGTGCTCGAGGCGGCGGACTTTCCGATCCTCAAGATCAAGGTCGGCACGACCGCCGACGAGGCGATCCTCGCTGCGGTCCGGGATGCCGCACCGGACAAGATGCTCCGCGTGGACGCCAACGGCGGCTGGAGCGAGACCGAGGCGGCCGACCGCGCTGCGCACCTGGCGCGCGTGTACCGCCTCGAACTGATCGAACAGCCGACGTTGCCCGGCTGCCACGACGCGCTGCCGGAGCTGCGCCGGCGGGCGGGCTGCCCGATCGTGGCTGACGAAAGCTGCCGCTTTCCCCGCGACGTGCCGGCGTGCGCGGGCGTCTTCGATGCAATCAACGTCAAGCTCAGCAAGTGCGGGGGGATCCGCCGGGCGTTGCAAATGATTCACGCGGCGCGGGCCGCGGGGTTGGGCGTGATGATCGGCTGCATGGTGGAAACGTCGGTGGGCATCGGAGCGGCCGCCCAGCTCGCACCACTGGCTGACTGGATCGACCTCGACGGCCATCTGCTGTTGGCTGACGACCCGTTCGAGGGGATCGGCGGACATGCAGGCCGCCTGACGCTGAATGACCGGCCGGGCCTGGGAATCGTCGAACGATGAAAACCCCGGCGGTCTCGCCCGTGTGCCACAACCTCCTGAACCGTCGTGCCGAATCCCGCCGAGGACGCCTGTTGCCCATCTGTGTCATCTGCGACATCCGCGGATCGTTTTTTTATCCGCATGACCTCGAACGAGAACGGCACTACCAAACCACGACGTCACTCGGAATCGGTTGACGTGACCTCTTCCCGCCACTGCTCGTAGCGCTGCCGCCACGCGGGCATGTCCGCCAGGGTCACGTTTTCCCAGAGACCGACCTTCTGACGGCGGGCCCGCGTTTCCAGCTCGACGAACCGCTCGGCCCAGATATGCGGGAAGCGGCGGTCGGCGTAGGCGTACCCTTGCTCCAAAAGCTGCTCGTTGAGCATCTGCGCGGGCTGGCCGAAGTAGACGTAGGCAAGCAGTCGGCCGTAAATGCAGCGCGTGCGCTGCGGCGCCAGGACGAGGCGGACGGGTTGGCCGGCGAGTTGGTCTTTCACGAAGGCGGACGCTTCGGGCCCGAAGTACATGGCGGGCCCCGAGCGGCCGGCGACTTCCGGGGTGTCCACGCCCCAGAGTCGGATGCGCGTCGTGGGGTGCTGGCCGTCCGGCGCGTCGACGTCGAGCGTGTCGCCGTCGACGACCCGCACGCAGGTGAAGGTGCGGTTGTGGTAGCGGTCGTAATCGTCGGCCAGGGGCCGCTGGGTTCGGCTGTAGACGACCCACGCGACGGCGACGACCAGCAGAACGACCACGACCGGCCGACGTCGCCAGAGAGGCGGCCAGATGTCCGTCCGGCGCGAGCGGCGTTTGAATGACGGCAGGCGGACCATGCACAGCCCTCCGGTTGTCGTGGGTCGCGCGCGATGGACCGGCAGGCGTGGGCCTACAGGTTGGCGCGGTACCAGTCGATCGCTCGACGGAGGCCCTCCTGGAAGGTGACGATCGGCTCGTAACCGATGACCTCCCGTGCGCGGTCGATGGCGGCCAGGGAGTGCTTGACGTCGCCGGGCCGATCGGCCACGTGGTTGGAGGGGACGTTCTTACCGAGCAGCTCGTTGATCTGCCTGATGATCTGGTTGACCGTCACGGATTGGCCGCAGGCGATATTGACGATCTGGCCTTCGGTTCGTGCGGCTGCAGCGGCCAGCATGTTGGCGTGAACGACGTTATCGATGTAGGTGAAATCGCGCGTCTGTTCGCCGTCGCCATAGACCGTCGGAGGTTCGTCGCGGAGAACGGCCGACACGAAGGCGGGGATCGCGGCCGCGTACTGGCTGGCGGGGTCCTGACGCGGCCCGAAGACGTTGAAATAGCGCAGCGACAGGGTCTCCAACCCATAGCAATGGTAGAAAACACTGAGGTAACACTCGCCGGCCAGCTTGGCGGCGGCGTACGGGCTCAGCGGTGCCGGACAGGCGGACTCGCGCTTGGGCAGTTCGGGCTGATCGCCGTAGGCGCTGCTCGAGGCCGCGAAAACCAGTCGGCGGCACTTCGCGTCCCGGGCGGCCATAAGCAGGTTGAATGTCCCGTCCACGTTGGCCTGGTGGCTGGTGAGCGGGTCGGCCACGGACTTGGGCACGGAGGGGACGGCTCCCTCGTGCAGGACGATCTCGATCCCATCGCAGGCTTTCCGGCAGTCTTCGGGTCGGGCCAGGTCGCCTTCGAGGAGCTCGATCTTATCCAGAAAGGGCGCGAGGTTGGCGCGCTTGCCCGTCGAGAAGTTATCGAGCACGCGCACCGCGTGGCCGGCGGCGACAAGATGCTCGACAAGGTGTGATCCGATAAAACCCGCTCCGCCGGTCACGAGAAAATTACCCATCGTCACGAATCCTGTCTGAAAAAGAAGCGCCTCCCTCTGCCGGCGTGCGGCCGACCGTCACGCATCCGGTTCGGGTTGGGCCTGATACTGCGGCGCCTTGCCCTGCAAGACCGCAATGACATCATCGACCACATCGTTCATCGCCGCCAGCCCCTCCCTGCTGCGCGAGCCGACGTGGGGCGTCAGGACGGCGTTCGGTGCATGCAGGAGCGGGTGGTCGGGCGGCGGGGGCTCGGGGTTGAACACGTCGATGGCCGCCCCATCCAGCCGCCCCTCGTGCAACGCGGCGGCCAAGGCGTTCGCATCGACGACCGGCCCGCGCGAGGTATTGATCAGGCACGCCCCCTTCTTGAAGTGCGCGAGGGCGGCCTCGTCGATCATGTTGCGTGTGCGTTTCGTGAGGGGCACGTGGAGCGTAACGACGTCGGCCTGGCGGTAGACCTCCTCGGCCGAGGCCTGCGCTTCGGCGACGAACGGCAGGTAGCCGATTTCACGGATGTCGTAATAGATGACGCGCATCCCCATGCCCGGATTCATGCGCCGACCGACCGCCTGGCCGATCCGCCCCATCCCGATGACACCGAGCGTCTGGTGCTGAAGCTCGGGCCTCAATCCGCCCGTGCGGAGATCGGCGAAGCGACCCTGACGGACTTGACCGTCCAGATACGCAATGCGCCGATGAAGCACGACGATGAGGCCGACGACCAGCTCGGCGACCGCGTCGGTGCAGGCGGCCGGCGTGTGAACGACGGGGATGCCGGCCTCGCGGGCCGCCAGGAGGTCGATGTTGTCCACGCCCACGCCCGCACGTGCGATGACCTTGAGTCGGCCGCTCTTTTTCGCCTCGGCGATCACCCGGGCCGTCACGCGCGAATAGGTTCGTACGACGAGTGCGTCGGCCTCGGCGACGGCCGTACAGAGGGCGTCCTCGTCACACACACGGAGATGGACGACCTCGCCGGCGTTCTGGAGGCGTTCGAGGGCGGCCTCGCTCAGGCCCTCCGCCACAACGATTCGGGATGCCGCTTCGCTGGACATAGGAGGGCTATTATGGTGAGAGAGGCCATGCTCGACAAGCATGGGCCGACATGCATTCCAGGGCCGTACCGTCCCGGCAACCGCCCGGCATTTCGCGCTGATGTAAGATTCATCCCCTGCCCCTACAAAGGACAAAAGGGATGGCAGGGGATATCCGCGCTTCTGTAATGACGTCGTCGGCCAGGCAGCAGCTGCGCGTCCGTATTGACTGCACCGTGCCGCAGTTTTGCCGCAGCGGCCGTTGGGGGCCAACGCCGCGCATTGAGTCAGCCGGTCGCATTCATTACCATTGCCGGTGAATGGGTATGCACGTCACAAGGTGGCGGTCCGCCGAGCGACACTGCCGCCGGGCAGGTTTTCGCGGTCACAATGCTCTGGTTGCATCAGCGGTCACCCGTCGCGGAGACGGCCTCATGCGTCCGGTTGGTTCGGTTCTGGCGGCCCTTGTCGGCCTGTGGCTCGCTTCGATGCCGCTGACGGCCGAGGCGGTCCATCTGCGCGGCACGGTCCGGCAGGTCGGGTTTGCCGGTGTGCGGACGGAGGGTTTCGCCGGCAGCGCACACTACTGTCGGCCGGGCGAGTGGGTGCCGATCCGTGTCGAGCTCACCAACGACGACGGCGACCGGTTTTTGGGCTGGATCGAGGTGCGCCAGCGGGACCGGAACGGGGATGCTGTCGTAGCGCGCCGCCAGGTATCCGTCGAGGGAACGCGTACGTTCTGGCTGTGCGTACCGGCCGGGGTCCACACCGGCCCGGAGGCGTTTCAGGTGCGCGTCCAGGCGCAGGACGGCCGGCTCGCGGCGCTGTTCGACGACGGCGGCGAATGGCTGGACCGCCTGCGTCCCACGCTCATGGTCGAGCCCGCCCCGCGCGAGGCCTGGATGCTGCTGGACATATCCGCCCGCCCGCTCGCGCAGCTGGGCGTCGCCGACGGGGACGTCGAGTTCGCGCAGGAGTGGATCGTCCTGCGGTCGGCGCCGGAGGCGATCCCTGACCAGGCAGCCGGCCTCGTGATGGCCGACACGATCGTCTGGGACAAGGCGGACCCCAGCGTGATGGATCTCGCCCAGCTCAACGCGCTTATCGAGTGGACCCGGCTGGGCGGACGGCTCGTGCTCGGTGTGGAGCGCACGTGGGAGCTGGTCGGCAGGAGCAGGCTGGCCCCCCTGCTGCCGGCCCGTTTGAACGGGACAGCCACCCTGGCCGCTCCGCCGGCCTGGCTGACACGTTTCCTGGGAATCGGCACGTTCGACGCGAGCTCTGAGGAGCTCGACCCGCCCCTGAGCTATTGCCCCGTGACCGAAGCGGACCTGGCGGACGACACGGAGGTGGCCGTGCCCGCGGCCGACACGGACGATAGCCCGGCCCCCGGCGGGCCTCTGCTTGTCGTGCGTCGCCCCTTCGGTCGCGGCGAGGTGGTTCTCGTGACGGCCTCGCTGGCGGACCTGTTACACCATGGGCGCCGCAATGGACCGATGCTCCACCAACTGTTCGAGACCCGGTACGCATCGTCGCCAGAGGACCAGCAGGGATACATGTGGCGTCGGCAGACGGACCTGTTCAGCGCAGTTCAGGCCCGAACGGGTTTCGGTGTGACGGCCAGCCTCTACCTGCTGGTCGCTTTCGCGTTCGTGGTGGTCTACAGCGTCCTGAACGTGGGCGGCGGCTGGGCCTGGCTCAAGCGGCGTATGGCGACGCGGTACGCGTGGGTGGCGTTCGCAGCGGTAGGACTGGTCGGCAGCGGAGTGTCTCTGGTAGCCGTCAAGTGGATCCGCGGGTGGACCTACCGCGTCGAAGAAGTGTCGATCGTCGACGGGTCGGCCGACTCGTCCGCAGCGGTCGCCACCTGCTTTTTCGGCCTGAAGGCGCCGACGCACACAAAGATCGACCTGCGTGTCCCGGCCGACTGGCGGCACCCCGACGATTTGGACGACGACAGCCCGCTGCTCACGGCGCTGCCGGCGGACCCTTCCCGGATTGTCTCGCACTTTGCGGCCTCCGAGCACTACGAGGCGGTGGCACCGATCGGTGAGCTCCGCTCCGTCCCCACGCGCGCGACGGTCCGGCAGTTCGAGGCGCGGTGGGCCGGCCCGATCGGCGGGCAGGTCGCGGCCGGGCTGCACCGCCTCCACGAGGGGACAGTCGAGCTGGCCGCCTCCAGTTGGATCGAAAACAAGCTGGGGGTCGACCTGAGAAACTGCTACCTGCTCGTGGCCAGCCGGGACCCCGAACCGGATCGGCCCCATCGCGACCTTCTGATCTTCGTGTATGCGTTGGGGGATCTGTTGAACGGTCAGCGGGTAACCTGGACGGATCTGGCGGCCCTCCAAGCCGAACAGGGTACCCAATTTGCCCAGGCGACCGGTACGGCGCCTGCTTCTTTATTGCGGCCGACGCAGTTGAGGCGGGTTCTCCAGCGCGAGTGGCTCCGGGACCTCGTGGCCCTGAGCGAGCCGGCCGACACGTGGCCCGAGGAACGGCCCCTGCCGGTGCAGGAGGCCTTTTTCACCCGGGCGCTGCTGGCGTTGACCGTCTTCGAGGAGATCGACACACAGTCGCTTCTGAGTGATTTCCAGGCACTGGTCCGTTCCTACGGCCAGCGCCTCGATCGTTCGGACGCATTGACCCGGACACGGGCGTTGCTCGTGGGATTCAGCGATCGACCCGGGCCGGCCCGCCTGTGCCTGCGGCCGACGGATCGGCCGACCGCGGCCTGGAGGCCACTGACGCCGAACCAGGCGACCACGATGTACCGGATCGCCCTGCCGATCGCCGAGATGCCCTGACACTCGGCCGGCCGGTCGGGTAGGATAAGGGTGCCGGCGGGGGCACCGGTGACAGCCATGATCATCGAGACGATCAATCTCAGCAAACGGTACGGCGACCTCGTCGCGCTGAACAACCTCAACCTCCGCATCGAGGAAGGGGCGTGTTTCGGCTACATCGGCCCCAACGGGGCGGGCAAGACGACAACGATCAAGATCCTGGCGACGCTGCTTCGCCCGAGCTGGGGCGAGGCGCGCGTCTGCGGGCACGTCGTCGGTTACGAGTCGCGCAAGATCCGGCCGGTCATCGGCTATGTCCCGGATTTCTTCGGCGCCTACAACGACATGGTCGTGCAGGAGTACCTCGAGTTCTTCGCGTCCGCCTACGGCCTGACGGGCCAGAATGGCCGGCGGATCGTCGGCGACGTACTCGACCTGACCGACCTCGTGTACAAGCGGGATGCGCCGGTGGACGGCCTGTCGCGGGGGATGAAGCAGCGGCTCAGCATCGCGCGCGTGCTGCTGCACGACCCGAAGGTGCTACTGCTCGATGAGCCGGCCAGCGGCCTGGACCCCCGCGCGCGGATCGAGATCCGCGAGCTGCTCAAGGAACTCCACCGGATGGGCAAGACGATCCTGATCAGCTCGCACATTCTCCACGAGCTGGCCGAGCTGTGCACGACGATCGGGATCATCGAGCGCGGCGAGATGGTGTTCCAGGGTCCGATCGGCGAGGCGATCCGCCGGGCGCGCGTCGGGACGCGCGTCCGCGTCGGCGTTCTGGGGCAACTCGACGAGGCGGCCCATGTGCTCGCCAGGCTCGAACAGGTGAAGTCGGTGCGCCATCGCAACGGATGCCTGTCGGTCGAGATGAAGGCCGACGTGCACGACTTCTCGCTGCTGGCGGCCGCCCTGCTCAAGCATCACCTGCCGCTCACCGAGCTGCGCGAGGAAGAGGTCGATCTCGAATCGGTCTTTCTGCGTCTGACCAAAGGGGTTGTTCAATAGCTCCGGCAGATGCCGGACGGGAGCGCATCCATGGACGGGGTCATGCGATTTACGGGATCGCGCGTCGGGCGCGCGTTCAGGGCGTGGGCGCTGACGGTCCTGGCCGTCTTTGTCGCGCTGGCGGTGGAGGCATCGGCCCAGGAGCCGGACCGGCCGACGGCCGAGCGGACGGAGCAACCGACCGAACAGGGTATCCGGTTCACGCCGGGCATGGCCCGCGCGATGGCCGACTTCTACGTTCAGCGCGTATTTCAGCCGCATTTCGAGCTGGACGAGGCCAAGGTGGACGAGGCCGGCGAGCACGTTGCGCGGCGGCTGATGCAGTTGGCCCACCGCCTCGACGAGCAGGGCCATGGTCCGGGCATCGAGAAAATGGTCGAGCAGATGATGAAATCGCAGGCCGAGGGCGGAGAAGCCGGCCGGGGAGGGATGCCGCCTGAACTCGGCCGGGCGATGGGCGAGACACTGGGGCCGATGATGCCGACGGTCCGCCAGATGATGCGCGGCGTCGCCCAGGATCTGCGCCCGATGCTCTCGCCCCGCCAGCAATTGAAGTTCGCGGCCGAGATGATGGCGGCTGAGACGGCGATGGAAGCCTTTGAGAAGACGATGGATCGCTGGGCCTCCGGGGACGTCGACACGTTCGGCGATCCCTTCACGGACCCCGGTGAGGCTCGCTCCCGCGCACTGGAGCGGGCCAGGCAGCGCGCCCAGGGGGAAATCGACCGGTCGAGCTTCGATCAATGGAAGCGCTATGTCGAAGAGGCCAAGGGTTTTTACGAATTCGATGATGCCCAGGCAGCCGCGGCGGACTCGCTTTTGCGCGAGGCGATCGACCGCGCCACCCAGATCGTGGAAGACCCTGCCTATCGCGACCGGATCCATGCGAACCGGTTGTTGTTCCACCTGCTGGGCATGATGGATATCAACAGGACGCACCCGTTGCATTACGACCTGGAGCAGGGGTATGAACGACAGGTCGACCCGATCCAACGAATCGAAGAGGAACTCAGGAGGAAGGTCGACGGTGTCGCAACGCGGGGTCAGCGTCAGGCGGCCATGGCACGAATAACCGAGCATCTGGCCGAGGTGGGCTACACGGAAGAACCGCTCGAACCGCAGCCTGCCGGTCAGGAACCCGACGCGCGGGGAGGTGCCCCCGCCCCGGCGGCCAAAGAAACGAACGAGGACAACCCATGAGACGGGGCATGGCGGTGCTCGATCGTGGTTTGCTCGTAGAGGCCGTCCCGCACCAAAACGGTCCAGGAGTACCGCATGATGCGAAAGACAGCCCAGTGACTGCTTTGGTGCGGGACGGCCGGGTTTCGCAGAATCAGCGCTGTTCAGAGCGGTAGCCGCGACAGTACCGAGCTTCCGGAAGGAAGGTGATGGCCATGCGAAGTCGTCCGTTTGGAAATGTGCTGTGGCTGACGCTGGCTCCGGGCGTGTGGTGCGCCCTCCTGGCCGGCCTTGCCCATGGGCAGGAGGATGACGCCCTCGAACCGCCGGACGAGACGGCCATCGAGGTATTCGAGCAGTCCGGCGAAACCCTGCCTCCACCGGACGATGACGTCATGCGTCCGACCCGCAGCGGTTTCCGCATCTCGCCGGAGATGGTGCGTTACGGAACGCAACAGTGGCTGGAGCAGCAGACGTCCCATCTCGATCTGACCGACACGCAGGCCAACACGTTGACCGACCGAATTTCGGGCCAGGTCATGGAGTTCGTACACGCAAACGCGTCGAATGGAAGTGAGCTGGTCGAGTTGCTGCTCGAATCGCGGTTCGCCGAGCGGGCCGGCACGCTCGGTGCGGAGCGCCGGCAGGAGCTGGGTCACCGTTTGTCGGAGATGGTGCCGGCCCTGCGCGAGCTGTTCCGGCACGTATCGGCCCAGGCCCGGCCCGTGCTGACCGACGCTCAGTGGGATCAGTGGAAAGAGGACCTCGCCGAGGAGTTGGGCAAGCTGCACCGGCTCGAGGCGGGCGCGCGGCGCTGGGCCGAGGGTAAGGCCGGCGAAGGCGAACGGATCGGGGACCTCGACAAAGACCCGAACGCCGAGGACGGCACGGGCCCGCAAGCGCGGCGCGGCCGGCGCCGCCGGTCCGATCCGCTCGAACACGCGAAGCGCAACGCGAGCCGCACCGTGGCGCAGTTGATCGACGACGACGGCAGCGCATTCCTGGAGAAGGCACGGGATTTCTTCGGTTTCGACGAGTCGCAGATGGACCGCGCCCAACAGTTGCTGACCGACTACCAGGCCGAGGCCGAGGCGTTAAAGACCCCTGCCTTTCGGGAAGCGCTGACGCGTAATCGGGTCAAGTACTACCTGCGCTGGTATCGGCCCGTGGAACACCCGCAGGTATGGACACACGTCCTTGATGACGAATATACGACCCTGCTCGAACCGTGGGAGGAGCTGACCGCGCACTTCAAGTCGTCGATCATGGCACTGGCCACGCCTGAACAGCGCGAGCGTGCGCTGGCCGACGTCCGCCAGCGCGCGATCGATCTGGGCCTCAGCGAGGCGGAGGTCGCCTCGCTGCTGGCCGGCCGCTTTGAACCGTAATTCCGGAGCCGATCACCATCATGCACGCTCTGTGGTCCGATGTCGGCCTGGCGTTGTGGCGTCTTCTGCCGGCCAACCCGATCGTCGTCCGCGTAGTGACGATGGGCGGCAAGCGCGTCGGGCATCTGGCGATGCGCGGCGGCTACCTGGCCATTCTGCTTGGCGTCGTGCTCATCTCGCAGCTGGTATACAGCGGCCAAGGCAGCACGCTCAGCGAGTTGGCCAAGAGCGCGTCGCAGGTCTTTTTGCAGGTCTCCATGCTCCAGTTGGCCCTTGTCTGCCTGGTGGCGCCGATATTCGCAGCCGGTGCGATCTCCCAGGAAAAAGACGCCGAGACGTTCAACGTCCTGCTTACCACACCGCTGTCGAACGCCCAGATCGTCCTCGGCTCTCTGGCGGCGCGGATGTTCTTCGTCGTCGCGCTGCTGGTGGCCGGCCTCCCGATCTTCGGAATCACGATGCTGTTCGGCGGTGTGACGGCTGACCAGATCCTGCTGAGCTTCGGCGTCGCCGCATGCACGGCCGTCCTGTTCGGGGCCGTGGCGATTCTCGTGAGCGTGATGCGCGTCGGCTCGCGGGGCACGATCCTGTGGTTCTACCTGGGGGTCGCGTTCTACCTGATGACGGGCCTGGCGCTGGGGCGATGGGACGCGACCTTCGTGCGCGCGTCGATCGACCCGGCGACCGGGGAGGGGATGACCTGGCTGACGCTCGTCCACCCGTTCTGGGCACTGATGGTGGCCCTGCACCAGGTCCACGCGCCATCGCCGGCGGCCGTGGCGGATCTCTCCTGGCCGCTGCCGTCGATGCTGGCCCGCCCGCACGTCGCGTACATGGTCCTGTCGCTGCTGGGCTCGGGGGCGATGGTCGCGCTGGCGACGTGCTTTGTGCGCAGCGGCGTGCGCCAGGGTGAACGGACCCCGTTCGAGCGGCTGGTCAAGCGGCTGCCGTTCAGAAGAGCGGCCGGCAACGCGGATCGCCGCCGCCGGCCGCGCCGCGTCTGGGCGAACCCCATCGCCTGGCGCGAGGCGGTGACCCGCGCCAATGCGTCCACCAGCAACCTTTCACGCTACAGCTACCTGCTGATCGGTATCCTCGGCGGTGCGATCTTCGTCTACGCCTATGGGTCGGGTGCGTTTGGCGGGGTCGCCATCGCGCGCCGGTGGCTCATCTGGATCGCGTTGACCGAGATCATGATCGTTCTGACGATGGCCGCCACCGCGGCTGCGACAGCCATCGCGCGCGAACGCGACGACGGCACGATGGAGCTTCTGCTGAGCACGCCGCTGACGAGCCGGTACATCATCTGGGGCAAACTGCGGGGGCTCGTCAGTTTCGCAGCCCCGCTTATGGCCGTCCCCGTCGCGACCGTCCTGGCCGTCGGCTTCTACGACTGGATACGCGGCGCGTCGCCGCCGATCGTTCTGCTCGGCCTGGCGGTGGCCCTGCCGGTGCTGCTCACGGTCTACACGGCCCTGGTCTGCGTGGTCGGTCTGCACGTCTCGTTGAAAATCCGCCGATCTCTCCAGGCCGTCCTGGTGGCGGTGGGCGTGCTCATGATCCTAGCCTTCGGGTTGGGTTCGTGCGCATTTGCCGTTCTGAACATAAACGATGGGACAGCCGCCCTGCTGATGCCGTTTACGTTCATTGCTTCGCTCGTCTACCTGCTCGATCCCGCCGAGTTCCAACCCGCGCTCGCTTCCGTATCCCCCCGCGCTGTCCCGCCGGCTATCCTCATCCCCTTCTGGGCGGGCACAATGCTGGCCGCGGTCGTCTACGGCGGAATCGTGCTGCTCATGAGCCGATCGATGGTAACCAAGTTCGATATGATCGTTCGCAAGCAGTCCGAGTAGAAGACGGTGGCGAGGTCCGGCACGCGGACCTTGTTTGACGGCGGTTCGCTTCAGCTCTGCGGCGCGACGGCCGGCGCGAAACGGGCCAGGGTGGCGATAACGTAATCCTGTTCGGCGGCCGTCAACTCCGGGCTGATCGGAAGCGAGAGCACCTCCCGTGCCGCCTGTTCGGCCACGGGACAGTCGCCCTCCTTGTAGCCCAGGTCCTCGAAGCAGGGCTGCTGATGGAGGCAGAGCGGATAATAGACAGCCGACCCCACGCCCGCGTCGGCCAGATGTTTCTGGAGCATATCGCGCTGCGGGCATCGGACCGTGTACTGATGGTAGATGTGTCGGCAGCGCGGATCGACCGGCGGTGTCATTATGGCGTAGCCGTTCAATGCGGCGTCGTAACGGGCCGCGTTCCGGCGGCGGCACTCGTTCCAGTCAGCCAACCGTTTGAGCTTGACGCGCAAAACCGCGCCCTGAATCCCGTCGAGCCGGAAGTTGCCGCCGATGCAGTGGTAATAGTAGCGGGGGTTCTGACCGTGGTCGCGGATGAAACGCAGTTTGCCGGCCAATTCATCGTCGCGCGTCACGATCAGGCCCGCCTCGCCGGCGGCTGAAAGGTTCTTGGTCGGGTAGAACGAGAAAGACCCCGCCGTACCCAGGCTGCCGGCCGGCCGACCGTCGAACGCGGCACCGAGCGCCTGGGCCGCATCCTCGATGACGGCCAGCCCGTGGCGTTCCGCCAAGGTTGTGATCCGACCCATGTCGGCACATTGGCCGTAGAGGTGAACCGGGATGATCGCACGCGTCCGCGGCGTGATGGCTGCGGCGACCGCCTCAGGGTCGATGTTGAACGTATCGGGGAGGATATCCACGAACACAGGCCTCGCGCCGACGCGCGCAACGCAGCCGGCCGTCGCGAAGAATGTGAAGGTCGGAACAATGACCTCGTCACCGGGTCCGATGCCCAGAGCCATCAACGTCGCGAGGATCGCATCGGAGCCGCTACCGACCCCAATGGCGTGGGGCACCTCGCAGAGGCGTGCGATCTCGGACTCGAAGGCTTCGACCTCCGGGCCGAGGATGAACGACTGATTGTCCAGGACACGGTCGATGGCCGCACGTATCTCGTCACGGACGGACGCCGTCTGGGCGGCCAGATTAAGCATGGGAACTTTCATAGGCAGTCAGTATCGCCGAACAAAACGCATTCAACAACAGGCAAAGCGTATCCGGAGCGCATTTGTAACAGGCGGCCGGCCTGTTCGCAGCGGTCCATCACGCTGTTTCCAGTACTGTCAGCCGCTGCGCTTGAGGACGTGCAAACTCGGCGCAAAAAAAACTTCCGGGCAGGAGAGACTCCCGTCCCGGAAGTGCGCCACGGCTAAGACAGCCGAATTTTTTATGTCCCCGCGCGACCTGCACGCTCTGCTGATGCCTGTCGCCTTGCAGACGCGCTTCTGAAAACCGTTCGATGTCCCCCGACGGCAAAGCGAATATAGCACCAGCCGCGAGGGCCTGTCAACCAATCCATCGGCGAACGGCCGGCAAAGTATGAATTTCGTAACCCCTTATTTTTCAATAGTTTAAAAAATATGTAAAATTTCTATCACAAGCGGCACGCTGCAAGTGTCGCTCGCATCGAAGGTTGTCGCGCGGAGGAAAATTCGGGAATTATTTTCAGTTTTTTCGCGGCCGCCAGTCCCGTTTGAAGCCGGGCCGACACAACCAGGAAGGCTACCCCACCGAACCCGGTTTATGAACCTGGGAAGGGCTATGACGGATTCCCGTCAGGCTTTTGCTGTCATGTATGGCGCATGCCGGTTGGAGAGGACGAGCGGTTTCATTGCCAATGGAATCCGGCGCGTGCCGCAGGGAACAGCCATCCGTGCCTGTCGGAAGGATGGATGGGCAGGGCCATGTCTGGCTGCTGACCAAGCTTACCGGTAGCTTGCCCAGATTGTCTCGATCACTGTGCTGATCGCGTCGGAGCTGGCGTTCTCCACGGCGCTCATCGCGCCCGACCAGGCACTGTCCCGGATGGAACGCAATGAACAGCTGCTCGCACAAAGCGAGCCGGTCAGGAAGATCGTGGCTGCCAACGCCCACGCTTTGCCTTTTTTGAACAGAACCGGTTGCATCATGAACTCTCCGTCCCCTTCAAGGGTGTCTCTGTCATACACCTGGGCGGGTTATCCTGGACTCAGCTTTCTGTCTTCTCTCGGCATCGTTCCTATTTAGCGTGACAAGTGCTTCGAATCAAGGGCGGCCGCTACAACCAATTCTCTGCGGGCTGCCCGGGGTCAGGTGACCGCTTCAGGCTCGGGCAGATCGAGGTTCACGCTGATGACGCCCTCCTCGCTGGACGTTTCCACCTTGAGACCGGAACGGTAGAAGATTTTGAGCATACCGCTGTTTTCTGCCAAAACCTCCGCGTGGAATCGTCGGATACCCTGCGAACGGGCGATTTCGACGAGCTTTTCGAACAGGAACGTGCCGATCCCCTTGCGCTGGTAGTCATCGCGGACAACGAAGGCCATCTCCGCCGTCGCCTTGGCCGGGTCCGTCATATAGCGGCCCACGGCCACCACCTCCTCGTGGCCGGCCTGGCCAACAACGGCGACGAGGGCCATTTCCGTATCGTAATCCACGTTGCAGAACACCTGGAGGCGGTTGTGGGGCATCGACTTGAGCGTGTTATGGTAGCGGAGGTAGACGGTCTTCTCGCTGAAGGAGTAGAACATCTCTTTCATTTTCGGTTCGTCGTCGGGCCGGATGGGCCTTATGAAAATCTCTTCGCCATCGCCGGTCGTCATGGTCGTTTCGAACTCACTCGGGTAGGCCCGCGCGGGCGGCGGCATGATCTGGTTGCGGTAGACCAGGCGCCTCCGCTTGGCCGCGTAGAGCAAGTCGGCGCGGTAGTCGGGATGAGCGATATTGATCAGGGCCATGGCGCGTTCGCGGAGGTTCTTGCCGTGGAGGTAGGCGACGCCGTACTCGGTGACGACGTAATGGATGTCGCCCCGCGTCGTCGTGACGCTGCCCCCTTCCGAAAGGCTGGCCGTGATGCGGGAGCGCCGGCCTTGTGGTGTGACGGCTGTGCTCGGCAGGGCGATAATGGGCTTGCCGTTTTTCGCCAGGGCGGCGCCTCGAATGAAGTCGGCATGCCCACCGATGCCGCTGTAGAGGCGCTCGCCGAGCGAGTCGGCGCAGGCCTGGCCGGTCAGGTCGATCTCGAGCGCTGAGTTGATGGCCACCATGTTGTCGTGCCGGCTGATAATGTCGAGGTGGTTCGTGTAATCGGACGGATGCATCTCGATCTGGGGATTGTTATTCATGAACTCGAAGAGCGCGCGCGAGCCGGCTGCAAAGCTGCCGACGACCTTGCCGCGGTGAAGGGTCTTGGCCTTGCCGGTGATGTTGCCGGCCTCGACGAGTTTCATGACCCCGTCGGAAAACATCTCGGTGTGGATCCCCAGGTCGTGTCGGTCGGTCAGCATCTGGAGAATGGCGTCGGGGATGCGGCCGATGCCGAGTTGGAGCGTATTGCCGTCTGCGATGAGTCGGGCGACATTACCGGCGATCTTGCGGATGGTCTGATCCGAGGTGTCCGAGACGGGCCATTCCAGAAGCGGCTCATCGTGTTCCACGAGGCAATCGATCCGCTCAACGTTAACGAAACAGTCGCCGCCTGCGCGCGGCATGTGCTGATTGACCTGAGCGATAACGAGTTTGGCCGACTCGACGGCCGACTTGGTGATGTCCACGGAGACACCGAGGCTGCAGAAGCCGTGCTCGTCGGGCGGGCTCACCATGACCAGAGCGGCATCGATGGGGACGCTCCGGCTTTTGAACAAACCGGGCACCTGCGAGAGGAAAACGGGCGTGTAGTCGGCCCGCGCCTCGTTCACGGGCTCGCGAAGACTGCTGCCGATGAAAAAGGCGTTCGCCCGGAAGTGGGCGGCGTATTTCGGGTCCGTGTAGGGTGCGACGCCCAGCGTGAGGACGTGGACAAGTTCGGTATCCGTCAGGCCGCCACCGGCTTCGCACATTGCCCGCACGAGCGCCTGGGGTTCGCCGCAGGCCGAGCCGATGAAGACCCGGCTGCCCGCTCGAATCCGGCTTACCGCGCGGGCGGCGGGTACAAGCTTGTCTGCATAACGTGTCCGCCAGTCGCTGGCCATTTCAGGTCTCCGACAGGATGATACGCGCGTCGGCCACGACGCCGCCACGGCCGCGCGGATAAACGATTACCGGGTTGAGGTCGAGTTCCTTGATCCGCGGGTGCGCGGTGACCAGTTGGGAGAGCCGCAGAAGACAGTCGGCCACGGTATCGAGATCGCTGGGCGGCTCGCCCCGCACGCCTTCGAGCAGTCGATGGGCGCGGATGCTGCGGATCATCTGACCCGCGACGTTTTCGCGGATCGGCGCGAGGCGGAAGGCCACGTCGCGAAGCGCCTCGGTGTAGATGCCCCCCAGGCCGAACATGAGCAACGGCCCGAACTGCGCGTGCCGGGTCATTCCGAGGATGACCTCTTTGCCGGGTTCGAGCATCTTCTGGACGAGCACGCCCCAGATCTCGACGTCCTCGCCCATCTTGCTTCGAACCGAGGCGATCATTTCGTCGGAAGCGACGCGGACCTGCTCGGCCGTGGCGAGGTTGAGCCGCACGCCGCCCACGTCGGTTTTGTGAAGAATCCGCGGCCCGGCGATCTTGAGGACGACGGGGTAGCCGAGTTTTTCGGCCGCAGCGACGGCTTCGTCGCTCGAGCGGGCCAGCTCGTAGGGCACGACCGGGAATCCGGCGTGGGTGAAGACCTCGAGTGCGGGCAACTCGACAAGCTGGGATCGGCCGGCAGCGAGCGTTTCGGAGAAGACCGCGTCGATGGCCTCGTGATTCATGTCGAATCGGCGGTAAGAACGTTCGGGCGAGCGGATCCACTCTGCGAATCGCGTCTTGGCCGCCATGGCGCGCATCGCGTTTTCAGGGAACGGGTAGGTCGGCACGCCGTTGTTTTTGAGCACGCGCACGCCCGGCAGCACATCCGCCTCGCCCATCATACAGGCGACGATCGGCTTGTCGCTGAAGCTTTCGATTTCGGCGACGACCTCGCCGATCTCGCGGCTGTTGGTCATTGCCTGGGGCGTGACGAGCACGAGCACCTGGTCGACGCCCTCGTCGGCGACGACGGCGTCCAGCGCGGCGCGGTAGCGGTCGTCGCGCGCGTCCCCGATGACGTCGACGGGGTTTTTGAGGCTGCTCGTCGGCGGCAGCTGGAAGCGGAGCGACTTGAGCGTGTAGTCCTGGAAGCGGGCCAGTTGCAGGCCGTAGCGAATGCACGCGTCCGTCGCCATGATGCCCGGTCCCCCGGCGTTGGTGACGATGGCCGTCTTGTAGCCGGCTGGCAGGGAGGGCTCGGCAAAGACCTCGGCGTAATCGAACAGCTCCTCGACCGAATCGACGCGGATGACGCCCGACTGCGAGAAGATCGCGTCGTAGACCTCATCGGAGCCAGCCAGCGAGCCGGTGTGCGAAGCCGCGGCAGCCGCCCCCTCCTCGGTCCGGCCGGTCTTGATGGCCAAGATGGGCTTGGGGTGGGGACCGTGCGTGATCGCGTAGGCCGTCTCGATGAACCCCTGCCCGCAGGAGAGGTCCTCGACGTACATGAGGATGACCTTGGTGGCCGCATCGCCAGCTAATGCGCGGAGCAGGTCGATCTCGTTGACGTCGGCCTTGTTGCCGAAGCTGACGAATCGCGAGAAGCCGATGCCCCGCCCGCGGGCGTAGTCGAGCAGGGCGGCGGCCAGCGCGCCGCTCTGCGAGATGAGGCCCATGCAGCCGGCCGCCGGCATCGGTCCGCCGAAGGCCGCGTTCATACTGACGTCCGGACTCGTGTTGATCAGGCCCAGGCAGTTAGGCCCCAAAATCGACAGGCCGCGCTTGCGGGCGAGGTCTTTGAGCCGTTGCTCACGCGCGACGCCTTCACCGCCGATCTCCTTGAAACCGGCCGAGATGACCACGAAGTAACGTGTGCCGCGGTCAGCACACTCGTTGACGATCTTTTCGACCAGCGGGGCCGGTACGATAAGGACGGCCAAGTCCACGGGTTCGTCGATGTGGGCGATGCTCGGCACGCACCGGATGCCCATGATCGCCCGCCGCTTCGGGTTCACGGGGTAGATCACGCCGGCAAAAGGGGCTGCGATGAGGTTTTTAAGGATTTCGTGACCGGCCGTGCCGGGCCGGTTCGATGCGCCGATCACCGCGATCGACTGCGGCACAAAGAGCGGCTCGAGATCGCGTGGGCTCGTTGCCTGTGCGGATTTGTCCGCAACCCCGTTGCTGGTCGCCTGGGAGCCGGGTTCGGCCATGATTCGAAACTCCTGCCGCGCGGCGGCGTGATACGTTCCTTGCTCGAAGGAGACGCTTGGCGGTGCCCCGCGCATCATAAAATCAAAGAACCGCGGGCCGTAACCGCGCGGATCGCTTCGCTGCGACGTCTGCGCGTTTACGTTTGCCCCGGAAATCGGCTCTCAGCATGAGTCGATCCGTATCGATCGCCCCATTGACTGGAACACCAGTCTCCTCTCACCGAGCCGCCCATCTGGCAGCGGCATTCCCCTGATAAAGGGTAGCATTCCCCGTTATGCCGTTGCCCGGCGGCCGCAGAAAAAGCAGGGTGCGGGTTTCGCCGTCCCGACCCTCACACCCCCTGCCAGCTCTGGAGAATCTGCATGTAGTTGGCCCGCTCGAAGGCGCTCGGATTGGGGCATTTGAGCAGACTCATACTCCCCTGCATCTGTTTGAGCGATGTATATTCGTGCTCTTCCAGCCATTGGGCGACCTGCTCGCGCACGCTCGCCAGCTGCGCCGGCCCCTCGGCAAGGAGGGCGGAAACCATCTGGACGGCCTGGGCGCCGCACATGATCGCCTTGACCGCGTCCAGGGCCGTGTGTACGCCGCCCGTCACGGCCAGACTCGCCTGCACCCGCCCCGACAGGATCGCCAGCCACCGCAGCCTCAGCAGCAGCGCACCTGAGCTGGACAGGCTGAGCGACCGCTCGACCTCGAGCTCCTCGACGTCGATGTCAGGCTGATAAAAACGATTGAACAGAACGACACCATCGACGCCCGCATCGTCGAGCCGCTTGGCGACGTTGGCCAGCGACGTGTAGTACGGGGAGAGCTTGACCGCCACGGGCACGGAGACCGCCTTTTTGACGGCCGCCACCATCTCCACCGTCCTCTGAACGAGCTTCTCGCCGGTCTGGGCCGGATCGGTGGCCAAAAAATAAACGTTCAGTTCGAGTGCGTCGGCGCCGGCGGCCTGCATCTGCTTGGCGTATTCGAGCCAGCCGCCGGGCGTCGCGCCGTTCAGGGACGCGATCACCGGGACGGAGACCGCTTCCTTGATCCGGCGGAGCTGCTCGAGGTACTCATCGGGGCCCAGAACGAACTCCTCGTTGCTGGGCAGGTACGAGAGCGCCTCGGCGAACGACTCGGCCGGCTTTTCGATCGACTCGTGCGTAGCCAGGCCCTCCTGGATAAGCTGTTCCTCGAACAGCGAGCGGAGCACGATCGCCGCCGCACCGGCGTCCTCGAGCTGGCGGACCGTGTCGAGGCTGTCGGCCAGGGGCGAGGCGCCGGGCATGAACGGATGCGGCAGCTCAAAACCCATGTAGTTCGTGGAAAGATCCATGTGCGGGACCTCCAAAGCTAGTGCCATCCCATGTTGCGAACGCGACGCCCGTCGGCCGGGCACGTCGCCTTATTCTGTGCCGTTGCCGTTGCCTTTGGGCACGGTCAGCTTGGCCATGTGACCGTAGACCGCCATCCGCCGGCGGGAGTCCTCCGCAGCCATCGCGGACAGCCGCTTGAAGCGCTCCGGGTCGATCTTCTCGACCATGCGGAAGCGCGTCTCGTTGCGCATGTAGTCGGCCACGTTCACCTTGCCGCCCTGCGAGTCGAGCGACAGCGGCGGCTCGCCCGCCTGGACGCGCCGGGGATCGTACCGGTAAAGCGGCCAGATCCCGCTGTCGACGGCCAGCTTCTGCTGCTCGAGGCCGTGGACGAGATCGTAGCCGTGCGCGATGCAGTGGCTGTAGGCGATGATCAGCGACGGCCCGTCGTAGCTTTCCGCCTCCAGGAACGCCTGGACGGTGTGATTGTCCTTGGCACCCATCGCGACGCTCGCGACGTAAACGTGGCCGTAGAGCATGGCCATCAGGCCGAGATCCTTCTTGGCGATCCCCTTGCCGGCCGCGGCGAACTTGGCGGCCGCCCCGAGCGGCGTGGACTTCGACGCCTGGCCGCCCGTGTTCGAGTAGACCTCCGTGTCGAGGACGAGAAGGTTGACGTTGCGCGGAATCGACAGCACGTGATCGAGTCCGCCGTAGCCGATGTCGTACGCCCAGCCGTCGCCGCCGAGCATCCAAACGCTCTTGCGGACGAGGTAGTCAGCCAGCAGCGCGAGCCGTCGCGCCTGCACGCTGTCCATGCCGGCCAGCTTTTTCTGAAGCGCCGCAACGCGTTCGCGCTGCGCTTTCAGACCCGCTTCGGTGCTCTGGTCGGCCTCGAGAAGCTCGCGGACGAGGTTGTCGCCGAGCTTGCCGGACAGTTCGCGGAGCAAACCGGCCGCCTGATCGATGTGTTTGTCGATCGCCAGCCGGAAGCCGAAGCCGAACTCGGCCGTATCCTCGAAGAGCGAATTCGACCAAGCCGGTCCGCGCCCCTCCGGGTCTTTGCAATAGGGCGTCGTCGGCAGGTTGCCGCCGTAGATCGACGAGCAGCCCGTCGCGTTGCCGATAAGCAGCCGATCCCCGAACAACTGGGACAAGAGCTTGACGTAGGGCGTTTCGCCGCAACCCGCGCAGGCACCGGAGTACTCGAAGAGCGGCTGGAAAAGCTGCGAGGACTTGACGTTCACCTTCTCGATCGCGGTCCGGTCCACTTCCGGCAAATTCAGGAAGAAGTCGTAGTTGGCCCGCTCGCGGTCGCGGATCTCCAGTACGGACTCCATGTTGATGGCTTTGTGCTTGGGATTCGACTTGTCCTTGGCCGGGCATGTGCTGACGCACAGCCTGCAACCCGTGCAATCCTCCGGCGCCACCTGGATGGTGAACTTCATGCCCTTGAACTCTTTGGTCTTGTAGTCGGCCGACTGGAAGCTGGACGGTGCGCCGTCCAGCTCGGATGCATCGTAGACCTTCGAGCGGATCGCCGCGTGCGGGCAAACGAACGCGCACTTGTTGCACTGGATGCAGACGTCCGGGTCCCAGATGGGTACCTCGAGGGCGACGTTGCGCTTCTCCCACTGCGTCGTGGCCGTATCGAACGTGCCGTCGACCGGGAAGGCGCTGACCGGAAGCTGGTCGCCCTTGCCGGCCATGATCATCGCCGTCACCCGCTTGACGAAGTCCGGGGCCTGTTCCGAAACGATCGGGGGCTTCCGCCGCTCGCTCGTGGGTTTGTCGGGCACCTTCACCTCGTGGAGATGTTCGAGCGTGGCGTCGACGGCCGCGAAGTTCCGTCGCACGATCTCCTCACCCTTGCGTCCGTAGGTCTTCTGGATCGTCGCCTTGATCTTGTCGATCGCTTCGGCGCGCGGCAGCACGCCGGAAATCGCGAAAAAGCACGTCTGCATGATCGTGTTGACGCGCGTGCCCATCCCCGTTTCCCGCGCGACCTCGTAGCCGTCGATAACGTAGAACTTCAGCTTCTTTCCTATGATCTGTTCCTGCACCTCGCGCGGCAGGTGATCCCAGACTTCATCTTTGCGGTAAGGCGCGTTGAGCAGGAAGACGGCCCCTTCGGCCGCGTAATCGAGCACGTCGTAGCGATCCAGGAACATGAACTGGTGGCAAGCGACGAAGCTGGCCCGCTTGACGAGGCACGGCAGCCGGATGATGTCCGGTCCGAACCGCAGGTGCGAGATCGTGATCGCGCCGGATTTCTTCGAGTCGTAGACGAAGTAGCCCTGCGCGTAGTTGTCCGTCTCGGTACCAATGATCTTGATCGAGTTCTTGTTGGCGCCGACCGTCCCGTCGGCCCCCAGCCCGAAAAAGACCGCGCGAACGACGTCCGGGCTCTCGATGTCGAACGACTCGTCGACTTCGAGCGACAGACCCGTCACGTCGTCGTTGATGCCGACCGTGAAGTGTCGCTTCGGCTCGTCCTTGGCCAGCTCGTCGAAGACGGCCTTGACCATCGCCGGCGTGTATTCCTTGCTCGACAGTCCGTAGCGGCCGCCGATGACGCGCGGTGCGCTGGCCAGCGGAAGCGCGCCGTCCGCCTCCGACTCGCGCAGGGCCGTCAAAACGTCCTGATAAAGCGGCTCGCCGACCGCACCGGGCTCTTTCGTGCGGTCGAGCACCGCGATCGACTTAACCGTCCGCGGCAACGCTTCGAGGAAATGCTTCATCGAAAACGGGCGATAGAGCCGCACCTTGATGAGTCCCACCTTCTCGCCTGCCTCGACGAGGTGTTCGACCGTCTGGTGGGTCGTCTCGGCGCCGGTGCCCATGATGACGATGACGCGCTCGGCATCCGGCGCGCCGATGTAGTCGAAGAGCTTGTAGGTTCGTCCCACCCGCTCGCCGAAGCGGTCCATGGTCTCCTGGACGATGTCCGGGCAGGCGTCGTAGAACCGGTTGCACGCTTCGCGCGCCTGAAAGAACACGTCGGGGTTCTGCGCGGTCCCGCGGATCCTGGGCTGGTCCGGGGTGAGGGCACGCTCGCGGTGGGCGCGGATCGCGTCGGTATCCATCATGTAACGGACGTCGTCGTCTTCGAGCATCTCGATCTTGGAGACTTCATGCGAGGTGCGGAACCCGTCGAAAAAGTGCAGGAACGGCACGCGGCTCTTCAGCGTGGCGGCGTGGCCGATGCAGGCCATGTCGTGCGCTTCCTGGACCGACCCGGACGCCAGCAGGGCGAAACCCGTCTGGCGGCAGGCCATCACGTCCGAATGGTCGCCGAAGATCGACAGGGCGTGCGTCGCGAGCGTCCGGGCCGATACGTGCATGCAATAGGACGTTAACTCGCCGGCGATCTTGTACATGTTCGGGATCATCAGAAGCAGGCCCTGCGAGGCGGTGAAGGTCGTCGTCAACGCCCCGGCCTGGAGGCTGCCGTGCACGGCGCCGGCCGCCCCGGCCTCCGACTGCATCTCCACGACGTTCGGAATCGTGCCCCAGACGTTGGGCTGCTTTTTGGTCGCCCACTCGTCCGCCAATTCGCCCATCACCGAGGAAGGCGTGATCGGATAGATGGCGATCACTTCGCTCGTGCGGTATGCCACGGAGGTCGTCGCCTCGTTCCCGTCGATGGTCGCGATTCTTCGAGCCATGAATCCATCTCCTTAGTCCTGCCAGACACGCGGGTCGCCCGTGCCTGCCGGCGACTGGCGCTGCTGCGATGGGCGGGGGTCGCCCGCCCATCGTGATGGTGAAACAACGATTTCCCGGCCTGCGCCCCCCATGAAGCGAATCTCGCCAGAGAAGCCCCTCCTGGGAAGCGGAACCTTGCCCGGCAGCCCCGGCAGCACCACACGCTGCCGCTGCTGTTAACTGGATCGAAAGCTGGGTGTCCGGAAGCTTTCCCGAAGCTATGGGGGTCGCCGAGCTATCCGAGCCTCTCGCACCACGTTGGAGCTTCGGCCAAGAACGCACATTCTTGCAGGTTTGGGTCCGATTGGCAAGCCGCCCGCAACCCTCGCGGCCGCGTGAGCCGGCCTTTCGGCGCGTATGCGGCGGACAGGTGCACAATGCCCTGAAAAGAATATAGTTACATAAATTCAACCGGGAAAAGGTGGATTTTCGCCGTCTTGGACGGGCAACATTGAGCCACCGCAACCCTTGGGTATACAATGAAAATACCGGGGCGCAACGTCCCGGATCGTTACGAGCCATGTTGGGGAGCGAACCTGAGCCGTCCACCCTGAAGGGGCGAACCCATGAGCACACTCCGGCAACGTGTCAAGGACCGATTGGACGTTCGGATCGACCAGATCCGCCGGGAGGCTGACGAGCCTCTGCCCGACGACATGTTCGATCCGGTCTACGCGCATCTCGACGCACTCATCGACATCGTTTCGAGGATCCAGGACTTCTCGACCGATCCGTACCTCGACAAGGTGCGCAAGGTGGTCTGTCCCGAATGCGTCGCGTCCCAGCATGGCCGCTGCGCCCGGCGAGAAGCCGGCACCTGCGGCCTGGATGCCTATTTCCCCACGATCGTGGCCACCATCGAACAGGTTCTCCGCACCGATCCCGGCCTGGATGATTGAACGTGCGACGGGGCCCCTGCCCCTCACAGAGTCGCGAGACACAGTCCCTGCCATCCCGTGGCGACCGTCCTGCCCGAACATGCCTGTCATCGGCGGTTTACCAGCCGGTAGGATCGGAGACCGGAATGCCTGTCAATGCGCTGCCTGGAATCGCGCGACGGCGTCCCGGTGGCGGGCGAGGCGTGCGAGAGAGGCATCGAGCTGCTTGCCGATGCGAACCGCCTCGGCGGGGTCGTCCTCGTTGAGCGCCGCCAGGTTGGTGCGCACACTCGTGGCGGCCGCCCGGCCGGCCGACAGGTCCAACTCCGCCGCCGCCGCGAGATCGCTCAAAAGGTAGCGATTCGTGATCTCCTTGAACTCATCGAACCGGGCGGCCAAGGCGACGGTGCGGTCGATGATCGCCATGGGGACGGCGATCGCCCGCTCGAGCGCTCCTCTCCGCGCGGCTGCATCGGATCGGCGTGCGGCCGCATACTGGCGATAGGCGGCCATATCCTCGGCGATCAGCTCGCCCATCGCGTCAACCGTCTCGGCAAGCTCGTCGAGCAGGGCCGCATGTCGGTCGGCGTACTCGGCGAACGTCTCTTTGCCGGCCGAGTAAGCAACGGTCATGCGGGCGAGTGCCGCGGACAAAGCGCCGACAAGGGCGGCCGTGCTGCCGCCGCCGGGCGTGGGTGTCCGGGAGCCCAGATCGGTCAGGAACTCGTTCAGAGGGCGCGCGAGGTAGTTCGTGTCCTCACTCATGGCCCGCTGCCTCTTCGGCCGGTTCGGCCCAGGTCGAATCGTCCAGAAGCTCGGGAGCAATGCCGATGTCCACCTCCTCCGGAGCAGGGGTCACAACGGCGATCACCGGCGACGTGAGGTACTTGTTGGCCATGCGCTCCAGGTCCTTGACCGTGACCGCCTCGACCAGCTCCAGGAATCGTTCGTGATGGTCGTAGCCCAGCCCGTACAACTCGTCGAGGCTCGCACACATGGCCCGGTCGGCGTTCGTCTGGCGCCGCATCCGCTCGGTCGTGCGGATGATCGCCCGGGCACGCGTGAGCTCCTCGGCCGTAAACCGCCCTTCCCGCGCGCGCCGGACCTGCTCGGTCATGATGGCGTAGACCTTGTTGACCATCTCCGGCTGGCAGGCGGCATAGATTTCGAAGTAACCCGGCAACAGCCCCGCCCGGTTGATCGCGTGCACCTCGTAGACCAGCCCGGTTTCGCCGCCGCGCAGCGACTCGTGCAGCCAACCCGATGGGTACCGGTAACCGCTCAGGATCGTGTCGAGGACGGCCATGGCCGCCATGTCCTCGACGCAGGTGACGCGCAGCCCTCGAAAACCCAGAGCGATGCCGGCCGTCGTGCGGGTCGGCGGTTTGTTCTTGACGTAGAGGCGGGGCTCGGTGATCGGCTCTTCCTCGGGAACTTCCGGCAAGGTCCAACGGCCGGCGGGAAGCCGGCTGAAATAGCGCTCGGCCAGCATTTCGGCGTCGGCGGGATCGACGTCGCCGTAGATGGCCAGCACGCTGCCGGCCCCTGTGACGTGCGCCCGGTGGAAGGCCTCGATCTGTTCGCGGGTCGCGGAGGCGATGACCTCGGGCGAGCCCGCCACGTGGAGGCGATACGGGCTGTGCTCGTACAAGCGGCGCTGGAGGTAGGCCTGCAATTCGCTCCGCCAGACCTCATCGACCTGACGGATGCGGTCCAGAAGCCGCGGTCGATAAAGCTCCAGCTCGTCGGGCGGGAACGTCGGGTCTGTCACCACGTCGGCGACGACCTCCATCGTGTCGGGGAAGTCCTCCTTGAGCACCTGGGCGGTGAAGTAGATCGTGTTGTTGCCGGCCGCCCCGTGGAAGGTGCCGCCCCGACTGTCGAAGAACCGGGCGATCTGCTCAGCCGTGCGGGTCTCGGTCCCCCGCTCTGCCAGGGCCGCAACCAACTGACTCAGGCCGTGGGTTTCCGGCGTTTCATCGAGCACGCCGCCCAGAGAAAAGAGCTGGACGGCCACCAGGGGGACGGACGGGTCCGGCTGAATGAGGCAGCGCAGCCCGTTGGAGAGCGTCACCTTGTGAGCCACCGGTTCGACCGTTTCGGCCACGGGCGGCGCGCCGGCGGCCGGTGCGTCTTCGGGAAGGATCGTGATCGTCGCCAGACGCTCGTCGGTCAGGTAGCGCTCAGCCGCCTGCCGGACCTGCTCGGCCGTCACCTTGCGGATGTTGTCCACGTAGTGGCGGCTGAAGTCGATGTCACCGGTCGCCAGGAAATCGACGGCCACCTGTTCGCCCACCTGCTCGGCCGTCTGGAGGCTGAAAACGTGCTGGGCGGCTTTCTGACGCTGGGCCTGGGCGAGTTCCTCGTCCGTGACCGGCCGGGCGACCAGGTCGGCCACCTCCGCAAGGATCGCTTCCCGGGCGGCGTCGATCTTCTCGGGCGCGAGCCGCGCGGTGATGGCCAGCATCCCGCGTCCCCAGGCAGGTGTCCAGCTGAAACTCTGCACCGTGTGGACCAGCCCCGCATCGCGGACCGCCCGGACGAGCCGCGCGCTCTGGCCTTCGGTCAGGATGTAACTGAGCAGGTCCAGCGGATAAAGATCCGTCTCATGCAGCGAAATCGTCGGCCAGGCGAGCGTCATCAGGGCCGTGTCGATCTTCATCCGCTTCGAGGCGACCCGCGGGGTGGTCATCTCCGGCTCTTCGGGCAGGGTCACCGTGGGCACGGGCCGCCGCGAAAAGTCGGCCAGGGCCGCCTGGACGGTCGCCAGGGCCGCGTCGAAATCGATATCCCCGGCGATGCAGACGACGATGTTATCGGGCACGTACATGCGGTCGTAGTAAGTCAGGATGTCCTCGCGCGTCACCGTCTGGACGATCGGCTGGTGTCCGATGATGGGGAAGCGGGCCGGGTGGACGCGGTACATCGTCTCCATCGTCAGGTAGAAAAGCTGGCGGTCGGGATTGTCCGTGTCGCGTTCGAGCTCGCGCTGAACGACGCTCCACTCGCGTTCGAACGCCTCCTGCGGCCAGGTCGGCTGCGTAAGCCAGTCGGCCAGCAGCCCCATCGCCGTCGCGAGGTGGTCGCGGGTGGTATTGATGAAATAGGCCGTCCGATCGAGACTCGTGTAGGCGTTCGTGTTGTCGCCGATCGTCTGGAGGATGCGGCGCGATTCCTGCTCGCTCCGCGTCGTGGTGGCCGCTCCGTGCAACAGGTGCTCGAAGAGGTGGCTGATGCCGCAGCCGAGGTACTCCTGCTCGTAGATCGAGCCGGTCCGGCAGTACATGCGCACCGAAACGACCGGCGCCGCCCGGTGCGCGACGAGCAGAACCGTCAAGCCGTTGTTCAGGACGCTGACACGGGCGTCGGGGCGGTCCACGAGCCGGTAACGCTTGGCCGTGGCGGTCGGCACCGTCGCCGCAGGGGCCTCGTCAGCCATCGCGTTCTCCCTGGTGCATGCAACCCACATCGCGAAAAGGGCCCCGCACAGGGCCGCCCTGCTGCGCCAGGTCATGATGGCGACTCCCCACCCAACGCTTTCCGTCGGTGAGCCGGCCTGCGACCGCCCTGCTGCTGGAGCTGGCGCTTCAGATGGCGGACACGGAGCAGGCTTTTGACCCGCGTCACGAGTTCGACGCGGTTGACCGGCTTGGTCAAAAACTCGTCCGTCCCGCACTCGAGGCCGCGCTCATGGTCGCCGACTTCGTTCAGGGCCGTGACCATGATGACCTGCACGTCGCGTGTCAGCGGGTCGCTCTTGAGCTGACGGCATACCTCGAAACCCGACAATTTGGGCATCATCACGTCGAGCAGGATGAGATCCGGCTGCTCGGAGGCCACCCTGTCGAGCGCTTCGACGCCGTTCGAGGCCGCGATCGTCGTGACATTCGGGACCTCCTCCATGTAGGCCAACAGCAACTCGAGATTCTGCGCGTTGTCGTCCACGACCAGAACCTTGGATGGGGGAATGGGGTCGTCCAGGGGGGTGCTCAAAGTCATCCTCCTCGGTCACGGAGATTGTTTTCAGGTCCACCCGGGGCACGCTCGCGTTATCGGATGCCGGGCAGACGGGGGCGACGAGGCTGGATTATACACCTTTCAGGCGACTGCCGCACAATCACGCTTCGAGTGGTATGCAATGTGACATCACGCTGGAGGGCAAAAACCCCACTTGAAAAAAACCACCTTCAAATCGCCTGCAAACAAAAAATTCGCCCGGCAAATAAACCGATGTTTCAACAGGGCCGCGGGGGTCGCCCGGCCATCTCACCGGCAAGGACCAGAACCGCACGCGTCTCGAACAGTGACCGACGGGGGAACGGTGCGCGTCGAGAGCTCCGGGGACCGTCCGTCCGTCGCTGAAAGAAGGAACATACCCTAATGGCTGCACCCATCCTGGAGCGGATCCAAAAAGCGGACAACCTGCCCACTTTGCCGGCTGTGGCCATCCAGGTGCTCGAGATGACCCGGGCCGACGACCTTTCCGTCACCGACATCGCCGAGGTCATCCAACAGGATCCCGCCCTGACCGGCAAGCTGTTGCGCGTCGTCAACTCCTCGCTGTTCGGGATGGCCCGGCAGGTCTCCAGCCTGCCCCAGGCGATGGTCGTGCTCGGACTGCGGACCGTCAAGGTCATGGTCTTGAGTTTCTCGCTGGTCGACCTCAGCAAACAGTACAAACGCAGCGGCTTCGACTACCCGCTCTACTGGCGTCGCTCGCTGACGACGGCCGTCTCGGCCCGGCTCCTGGCCGACCACGTCCGGAAGAACCTGGCGGAGGAACTCTTCGTAGCAGGGCTTCTGTGCGACATCGGCGCGCTGGCGGCCATCCAGTTCGCCCCCGAGCTCTACCAGCCCGTGGTCGATCTCCACGGCAAGAAGACGATCCGGCTCCACGTAGCGGAGCAGCAACAGCTCGGCCTGACCCACGAGGAAATCTCCGCCCTGCTGCTTCAGCGCTGGTCGCTGCCGAACGACCTCTGTGAAGCGGTTCGCACGCACCACCACGCGTTGAGCGATCCGCCCCACGGCCACGACGCGCCGGCCGTCCTTGCGCTGACACTTCGGGCCGCCGCGCTCCTGGCCGACGTCTTCGTCAGCGACGTGGACGCCAGCTACCTGCCGCGAATCAGCCAGGAACTGACCTCCGCGTTGTCCATCACCGCTCCCGAACTCGACCGGGTCCTCAAGGAGCTCGACACGCACGTCAAGCAGGTCGCCTCCCTGTTCGCCATCGACATCGGGCAAACGCTCAGCTACCAGGACATCCACGCGACGGCGGCGAGCCAACTGGCCGACCTGACCATGGAGGCGGAACTGAACGCCCAACGCCTCGCCAAACAGAACCGCACGCTCGCCCACCAGGCCGCCACGGATGGTCTGACAGGCATCGCCAACCGCGCCGCGCTCGACGAGCGTCTGGCCGCCGCCTGCAAGCGGTGTCGCGACGAGCAAATCCCGATCGGCCTGATCCTGCTGGACCTCGACCGCTTCAAGCAGCTCAATGACATCTTCGGCCACTCGGCCGGCGACGAGGCGCTGCGCCAGGTGGGCCGCCTGCTCAAAGAGTTTCAAACGGAGAACCGGTTTCCCGCGCGGTATGGCGGGGAGGAGTTCGCGGTCGTCGTGGAGAACATGTCGACCGCCGAGCTTCGGACCCTGGCTGAGGAACTCCGACTGGGGGTCAGTCGACTCCGCATCATCTGCGGGTCCAGGCACGTCCCTTTCACGACGAGCGTGGGGGCGGCGCACATGAAACCCGGGGAACCCAACCTCAGCAGCGCCACCCTTCTCGAGCGGGCCGACACCTGTCTCTACCAGGCCAAGAGTACGGGGCGCAACCGGGTGATGTGCGCCGGATCACGGCGCGTCAGCGAGTCCGACGCCGAGACGGAACCCCTTCAGTCCGCTTGAGCCGCGCCCGCCGCGGCACCTGCCTCTCAAGAACGCCGGTTGGCGATAAGCCGCGGGCCGTTGTGCTCCAGCCAGTGGACCTTGCGAAGAATCATCTGGAGAAAGCGGAAACCCTCCAGCCGACCGAAGGAGCCGGTGGCCGCGATCGGCATGACGGCCTCGGCGATGAGGGCCTCCATCATCAGCCAGGCAAGCACTTCGAGCTGGTCCTCTTCCAGCGCGTTGTTCTCCTCGTAGCCGCGTAGAAATGCGTTGAAACGGTCCTCGTCCAGCTCGGGCGGCCATTGGCGGGGATCGACGGGGCCGCCGAGGATGGAAAACTGAAGCGCACCGTTGGCGACATCGGTGATCGGCGGCAGGAGGTGGAGCGAATCGTAATCGATGACGGCCGCCACCCGCCCCCTCAAAAAGAGCATGTTGCCGGGATGCCAGTCGGCATGGACGATCTGTACCGGCCAGTCCGAAATCCCGCCCGCATTGACGTGCTCCGCGGCCGCCTCGTACGCCTCGAAGAGCCGCCCCACCGTGGCCATCAGTTCCGATTCCTTGCCGACGACGCTGTCATCCTTGCCGATGGCTGAGGGAATACCGTTGAGGTTGCTGCGGACCGTGTTGTTGTCGTGGTAGCCCTGCCGCGACGGCTCCCAGTCCGACTCGAAATCCGAGAGCAACTCGTGGAACTCGGCCAGCACGCGACCACCGTCGCGGGTGGACTCGGCCGAACCGTCGTAGCCGTGGCCCGGCACGAACTCGAACATCTCGTAGATCAGGTCGCCGACGACGACCATGGTGTCATCGCCGTCGCGCGTGGGAACCAGTTGCGGCACGGGGAAGTTCCGCTCGGCCAGGTAACGTTGCACGGCATGCGCGTATGCGACCTTGAGCGGATGGTCGCGACCGCGCGCCCGGCGTTTCAGAAGGAATCGGCCCTGATCCGAGGTGATGATGACTTTCGGCGAGCGGCGCGAACCCTTGAGCTGCTTGTCGATCCGCTGAACCTTGCCCAGGTCGTAGTTCCTGAGCACGGCGAGCAGCTCGTGCGGCTGGAAATCCACGCGTAAACGACTGGGCACGGGTGTTTCCCTGTTCCAGGTGCGTTCCGATCGTCGATCCTCTTCTTGCGGCGGACCGGTTGTTCAGTATAGCGAGCAGCCCTGTCGCCGACTACCGTACCGGACGGGCGCGCTGCCGGCCGGATCCGAAACGCAGCGGTCTCCGCCAGCCGTCGCGCTTCGTCCAACAGCGAAGCGGGCGGCGTTTCGAGCCCCGCAGTCGTCCCCACACAGGCGGCGACCGGGTCGGCCGCGGCGCGGGCGAAGCCCGCCTCGTGAACCTCATCGCGGTGACGGTTGAGTGCGAGGGCCGCCAGCGCGACCAGGCCGACCGCCATCAGCGCCGGCGAAGTCACGTGCAGCCAGGCGCGTGCCGACAACCCGACGGACCCCTGTCCGCCGACGCGCCGCACGAGCTTCGCCCCCGCCCAGACGACCAGAACGAATGTCGAGACGACCCCCAGCAGCACGGCCGTGTCGCGCAGTGCCCGGATGCCGGGCGGCACTTGCCAGTCGTGCGGCTGGCGCGCAAACACCGTTGTGCCGACAACGATGATCGCAAGCAACCCCCCGGCCACCGCGTACGCGCCGGCCCGGGAAGGTCTTTCTTCCGCCTCCCCAAGCCACTCGATTCCCCAGCGCCCCGCCAGGCCCGTCAGGACCAGCACGAAGACCGGGATGGCGGCTACCGCGCGGAGCGACGGCAGCGAGATGAGCCACGCATAGGCGGCAGACCGCATCGGCAACGCCACCCAGGTAACCAGCAGCAAAGACCCGGCGACAAGGACGGCTGCCAACACCATCCCCCGGCCTGTCTGTCGCCAGCGCAGCGCGGTCGCATCGCGCCGCCATGTGACCCCCGCGATTACCAGAAGGAAGACCTCGGCCGCGGCCAGCGTCGCGACGGCCACCAACAGGAGAGTCGCCACGCAAGCGGATCGCAACGCCCGCGCGTGAGCGTCTGGGACCAGCAGCGTGTGGAGGGATACACCGGTATAAGGAAGGACGTTGATCCCGTCGGTGCGGACGCGTTGGCGCCAAGCCGACCGCCAGGCAACCAGCCGCGCTGCCACGGATCGACAGTCGGCCTCGAAATCGGGCGCATCCGGCATCGCCGCGGCGGCCGCCACGTCGGCAGCCAAACCTTCCAGTGCGCGAGGGAGCAGGTCAGCGGCCAGCAGAACCACGTCCGGCATACCGGATTCGGAGGCGACGTCGGTCAGGAGGCGGATGGCCAGCGCGTCGGCGGCCTTCGCGTCGGCGATCCGCCCACCGCGCCGCCAGCGGTCGGCCTGCGTGCTCAAGCGATCCACAAGCTCGCGCAGAATCGGATCCTGCGCTTCGTGCAACGGCTCGATCCAGAAACGAACGCGGTGGGCCGCCCGCGCGGCCCGCCGGGGCGACACACCCCCCGCACGGAACGTCGCCTCGGCCAGGGCATACTGGCGCATCAGGTAGAGCCGCACGGAACCCGCGCGCGCCACGGACCGGACAGCCCGCGCGATCGCATCCTCGTCTCCACTGCCACGCAGCAGGCCGAGCAGTTCGACGCAGGCATAGAGGCCGTTGCCGGGGTCCGCCGAGACGTGGGCGCGCAGGTCGAAAGGAACCTCGGGACGATCGGCCGCCTGCTGCAGTGCGGAGCGCACGGCCATGATCGAACGATCGCGCTGGACCTCGTGTCCTGCGGCCACGTAGGGATCCCGCCACAGGTACGCACCCAGCGGTGGCAGGATCTCGCCCCATTGCCACAGAAGCGTCTTGACCAACGGCGCGGCGATCACCGCCGTCACACAGAAGACCGACAGGCAGATCCACACACCGCGCCATCGCAACGGGTTTTCGCCTTGGCGAGGCGATGCGGCTTCGGGATGACGGCCGCGTCGTGACGTGATGGGACTGCCCTCTTTGAACGTGCGTTCCTCGACGCGCGAACCGACACCGCCGGTGCGCCCGCCCGCGCCACGATACCCGCCGGCACATCGGCCATCAACGCGGCCAGACCGTTCGTAGTATCACGTCATCCTGTGAAAGGCTGCAGCATGGGCCCCGGGATCTGTTCACTATTCCGTGATCAGCCTCGGCTGCGTCGCATCGGGCGGCTTGAGGTGCTTGTCCATCCAGGCGTAAAGCAGCGAACGCGCGTCGTACTCGATCGAATGGCCCTGTCCATGCACGTAGAAGGCGAAGTTCTGCGGTGCCTGCTCGAGCTCGTAGACATCCATGATTTTCAGGTTCATCAGCACACGCTGGCGCTGGGTGAGCGGGTCGCCGTCGTTGAGCCCGGAGACGTCCAGAAAGGGCCGCGGCGCGATCAGCGCGATGATCTCGTGCATGTCGATCGGCGGCAGTTCGCCGGCCAGCAGCATCGGGCGAATTTGCTTGAAGTAGACGTACCATCGGCCGCGGGCCCAGTGCTCGACGCCGGGGTTGTGCCGGAAGAAGGCAGCCGAGCAGTTGCAGGCAGCCGCACGAATCCGCGGATCATAGGCGGCCAGAAAGTACGTACCCTGCCCGCCAAGCGAATGGCCGAGGGCGCCGATACGCTCCGGATCGACCTCCGGCAGTGTCTCCAGCACATCCACGGCGATCGCGTGCTCGTAGGTGAACTTGCCGACGGCCGTCCATTCGGGATGCTTGGCGTAGAACCGCCCCGTCTCATACGGCCCCTCGGGCGGAATGCGGTGGCCGGCCACGAAATGGTCCGGGGTGATGACGACGTACCCGCGCCGGGCGAGGTGGTCGAGTTGCGCCCTGTCCGGTCTGCCCGACAGGCCGGCGGATTGCGCCTTGCCGCGCGCGGTCGTTCCGTGCAGGGCGACGATGGCCGGCGCGGGGCCCTTCAGCCCGTGCGGGATCGCCAGATAGGCGTGCGCCCGTTCGTCGGCCTCGACGTTGTAGCTGATCAGCCGGCGCGTGTAGAGGCCTTGGACGTCGACGATTTGCTCCGTGCGAAGTTCGAGCGGCACGCGCGGCGGCTTGCGGTCGTCGCGGATGAGCTGGAGGTAACGTTCGCGCAGGACGGCCTTGCGACGTTGCCAACTTTCCGGGCCGTCGACCCCTTCCAGCAGGTCGTCCCATGAACTTTCGATCACCGGTGGCTCCGACCGCATTCGCGCGGGTACGTCCTCAGCCACCGCAGCCGCCCCACCGGCCATCGAGGCGGCCATCCATGCCAGAAAAAGAAACCTCATGACATGTGCCTTAAACAGAAGTGAAACAAACGGCCGTCCAGGAAGAACCTCCCTGCGGCAGGGAACGGACGGGGAAGCATTGACCCCGTTGTCCGACAAAGCAATTCTGGATGAGGCGGCGCACCGGGTCAAGCACCGGCGCTTCATAAATCCAAAGGGCCGCGAGCTTTATCCACGCGCCGCCGAACGGCTGTATGGCACCGTTTTCAGCGCGTCCGGCAGAGGTTGCGGGCGGAGGTGGGATTTTCCACTGCCCGGCCCCGAAAAACCCTTGACGACCGGCGCCTTCGCCGGGTATATAGCATCATGGCCCACGAAACGAACAACCCATCCCAACGTGACAGCCGAGGCGCAACCGTGGCAGCCGCTAAAATCGCCGGCGAGGGGATCACCTTCGACGACGTTCTGCTCGTGCCGGCCCGGTCGGCCGTCGTGCCGCGCGTCGTCGACGTTCAGACGCGGCTGACGCGCCGCATCATGATCCACATGCCTCTCGTCTCGGCCCCGATGGACACCGTCACCGAGTCCGCGCTGGCCATCGCGCTGGCCCAGGAGGGCGGCATCGGCATCATTCACAAGAACCTCTCCATCGAGGCGCAGACGCGCGAGGTTTACAAGGTCAAGCGCTCCGAGTCCGGCGTCATCAACGACCCCATCACCCTGCGTCCGAGCGATCCGGTCGACAAGGCCCGCGAGGTGATGCGCCTCCACAACGTTTCGGGGTTGCCCATCACGGGCGAGGGCGGCAAGCTCGTCGGGATCCTGACCCGGCGCGACCTGCGGTTCCTGCCGGCGACCGACAACCGCAGGATCCAGGATGTCATGAGCCACGAACATCTGGTCACCGCGCCGCCGGACACGAACCTCGAAGAGGCTGAGAAGATCCTCCACGCGCACAAGGTGGAAAAACTTCTGCTCGTCCACAAGGACGGCACGCTGGCCGGCCTGATCACCATCCGTGACATCGAGCGGAGCCGTCTGTTCCCGACCAGTTGCAAGGACGACCGCGGTCGGCTGCGCGTCGGGGCGGCCGTCGGGGTCCACGACTACGAGCGCGTCGAGGCACTCATCGCCGACGGCGTCGACGTCATCGCCGTGGATTCGGCCCACGGTCACAGCGAGAACGTCATCGAGACGGTCCGCAAAATCCGCAAAAGCTACGACATCGAGATCATCGCCGGCAACGTCGCGACGAGCGAGGGGACGGCCGACCTCATCGACGCCGGCGTCGACGCCGTCAAGGTGGGCATCGGCCCGGGCTCGATCTGCACGACCCGCATCGTCTCGGGCGTCGGCGTGCCGCAGGTGTCGGCCGTCATGAATGCCGTCGCCGTGGCTGACCCCCTCGGAATCCCCGTCATCGCCGATGGCGGGATCCGTTTCTCCGGCGACGTTACCAAGGCCATCGCGGCCGGCGCCAGTTCGGTAATGATCGGCTCGCTGTTTGCCGGGCTCGACGAATCGCCCGGCCAGTTGGTCATCTGGAAGGGGCGTCGCTTCAAGGAGTACCGGGGGATGGGCTCGCTCGGCGCGATGGTCCAGGGCAGCGCCGACCGCTATGCCCAGGCCGGCCCCATTCCGGCCGACAAACTCGTGCCCGAAGGCGTCGAGGGGCGCGTCCCCTATCGCGGCCCGCTCTCGGAATTCGTCTACCAGTTGATCGGGGGACTCCGGGCCGGGATGGGCTACTGCGGCACGCCCACGATCGACGCACTCCGGGCCCAGGCGCACTTCCTCCGCGTCTCGAACGCGTCGACCACCGAGTCGCACCCGCACGACATCACCATCACGCGCGAGGCGCCCAACTACGCGATGGACTATCCCATCGAGCCGTGAGCCGCCCGTTACAGGTCTGCGGCGCTCTGCGGTTCGCTGCTCAGACGGCCTTTCTCACTCTCGCCTTGGCTGAAGGCGCGAGCAGTTTTTCCAGCAGTCTCAGATATTGCAGAAGATGGCGGGAGAACAGGAAATCTTTTTGGACGCGCAGGCGGGCGTTTCGGCCGAGCGTGCAGGTCAGTTCGGAGTCGCCGAGCAGTCGGTCGAGCGCGGTTCCGAACGCGGGCAGGTCCGACGGGTCGCGTAACAACAGACCCTCCGTGCCGTCGGTGATCTGGTCCTGGATTCCGCCCACCGCGCTGGCGACGACGGCCCGATCCTTCCACATCGCCTCGGTGACGGTCAGGCCGAACCCTTCGTGGAGGCTTTTCTGAACGACAACGTCGGCCCGGCGCTGAAGGGCGTTGACGATGGCGGCGTTCTCCTCGCGGTCGGCCATCGGCAAACAAGCGATATGGACCTTTTTGCGCAGCTCGTGGGGCAGTTCGCGCCAGGCCGCGGTGACCTCGTCAAGCACCTGGCCGCCTTCCGGATCGTCGGCGACCGCCGACACGTTCGGGCCGGCCAGGATAAGGGCGGCCCGTTCATACCGCGTGTGCCGGGCGAACCCGTACATGACGTGGACGGGGTCCTTGAGGTGGTCCCACCGGGAGACTTGGAGAACGACTTTTTCGTCAGGCTCAGGGACGGGCCCGAGCCGGATGATGTCAGCCGCATGCGCGACGCAACCCGTCGTACCGTCCTCGCGCGTGAAGAGAGCCTTGGACAAATCGAACGTCCCGTTAAAGATGCCGGCCGTCGCGAGGATCGCGTGGACGGCCTCCGGCGTGAGCGGCTGGTTCTTGGGCGAAAGCGGGTCGATCGACGGGGCGATGATGTCCACCCGGCCGGCGTCGATGACCTCGGGAACGTACGCCCGACGCGAGAAGACGTAGTGGTCCGCATCGCGCAGATAAGGGGCGAGGAATGCCCAAGCCTGGCGCGTCAGGTCGTTGAGTCGGTCGTGCCCGATGTGACATCGCCAGATGACAATGGCTCCGGCCCGGCGGAGGACGTCGATCAACCCGGCCGTCTGGGGATCGTGGCAGAGAACGATGTCGCCCGGCCGGATCCGCGCGACGAGGTCGGCCATGTTCCGGTTCAGGGCCGCGGTATAGATCTCGTGTTCGCGACCGTCCAGCACCCCTCCGTCACCGGGATGGCCGTGCAGCAGGTTGTGAATCCGCTTGGTAACGGTGAAAAAGCCCGGCTCGCCCTCGATGACCAGCCACCGCACGTCGACACCCAGGCCCAGCGCGTAGGCCAGCAGAGGTTGAAGCATTTCCGCCACGCCTCCGCCGCGGGCAGTCGAGTTGACGTTCCAGATGGTACGATGCTTCAACAGACGGTGTGCCTTACGGGCGCCCCTCCGGAGTGCATCGAGGCAGTGCGGGTCGAGGGCCTGGCAAACACGTTCCAGAGCGACCGGCCGGATCGCGACTTCTTCCACGAAGCTCCCTCCAACGAATGGGTATTCCGGTACGAAGGGGACTCCCGTGCCCCCTCCCTGGTACGGCCGCTCCTGCAGCAGGATGATCGGACGCGCGACAGCGGAACTTCGCCGTCTGCGTTACTGCTACCGCCCAGAGGATGGTCGGCAGGATTGGCGTAAAGCTTTAACCGGAAGGAAAGCGACGACTCCACCAAAAGGTTTTTATTGATGTGATCAAGAATGGTTGCATGCCGATCCGGTTTATCGGGGCAGCCGCGGAAACCGACCATAAGCTTCGGCCGTCCGCCCGGTGATCCGATCGACGGCCGGAAAAAACCGGCGCGTTCCTTTGATCGACGCGTTGGCTGACCAAGGTTTGTCCGAAAAGCATTTTCTGCCCGGTCGACCCTGGCAATCAAGGGCAGCAACGAGGCGCCCAGAATTGACAGTGCCGTACCCTGTTGGAAGGATATCGGCCTCTTCCGTTGGAAAACATCGCTGATGCCTGACCGGAACGGCCTGAACACGTGCGAGCGATCTGAACGACGGGCGCCCGGCTGGGTCGTGCGCTGCCTGACATGCGGACTGACCGAGCCGTGGGGAAAGTACGGAATCCGCAAGTTTGCTGCCGGGCGCCGATGGACGCTGGGCTGGTGCAGG
>Ga0272443_10001050_pt1 | contig 43643 bp, 51 predicted proteins | sample SSMAcet12_FD_193581 | JGI IMG/M metagenome (GOLD analysis project Ga0272443, IMG submission 193581) | Marine sediment archaeal communities from Little Sippewissett salt marsh, Falmouth, MA, United States - SSM-Acet-12 | ecosystem: Environmental > Aquatic > Marine > Wetlands > Sediment ...
GGAAGGCTGGAGGGGGAAGGCTGGAGGGGGAAGGCTGGAGGGGGAAAGTGGAGGGTGGAGGGCGTGGGGCGTGGGGCGTGGGGCGTGGGGCGAGGGAGCCGGCAACTTTTCAGGTGGCGGCGGCAACTGCTGCTGCTCTGGATGCCGCCACCGCGGCTACCATCGCAGCGTGTGTCTGCTGAATCGCATGACTCACTCCCCGGGAAACGTCATCTGTCTTCATAATCTCCCTGATTCTGCGCCTGCAGGCTTTTCTCTCCTGCCTATCTCGGCAGATCAGGCTGTACAGACCACATGCATCGATGACAGCCAGAATCAACGATTTTTCTTCACTGACCGGCTTAGGATGAAAGAGTTGATCGCGTATATCATAAATAATCTGCTTGCGGATATCGGGGCGCATCAGCTTACTTTTGAAATACCTGAAAGCCAGGAATTTTTTATGCTCCAGTCTGATCATTTTCTTGCTTTCAAACCCCCCCTGAATTTCCCGGATGTATCTCCTGCTCTTCCTTGAAAGTCTCATGATCCAAGTTTTTACTTTCCTGGTTCTTGCAGATCCCCGGATCTGGTCCAGAACCTGGCTGTGTGCAGCGGACAGGCTGGTATCGGTGCTTTGCATGATCAACCTTCCGTTCTCAACATCGATTGCGCCATCATGCAACAGGTCAAGCAGGATCGCACCGATGAATCCCGCATCTCTTCCCCGGAACGGGAAGATATAACGGCTCTTTTCGGGATGCTGGATCAATAACAGAAATTTCTCAGCTGTATTCATGTCCTCATCAGAGATCAGTGATCAGGTTAATTTACGGATTATTTCCGATATGCTGCCATGTTGGTGCGAATAGGATTCCCAGACATTCCTGGCCCCGCTTTTCCGCCATTTGCTCATGCAGACCGGTATAGTATTTGTTTAAATGTCGCTGTATCTGCGGGGATTAATCCATTTTCAAATATTGCATGAAAGGCAAAGCATTCGAATGAATCACTCATTTCAACTTGTAATGAAGCTGGACCAGTCCGGTTTCAAACTCTTTCACAGAAACCAGTTTAAGATCCTGTTCCGGCTGTCCATCTTTGAAAAGCCTGGTTCCTTTACCGACCAGCACCGGGACAATGGAAATAATGAATTCATCAATGAGTTCATGCTTCAGGAGTTCATCGATTACTTCACCTCCACCGTCACAGAAGATATGTTTGCCCTGCTGATGCTTGAGATCCTCAATCAGTTCTTTCAGGGGACCAGTGTAAAAAGTAATGTTCCCCTGTTCAGGTCTCGCTGTTCTGGTGATCACATACGTCTTTTTATCGGCGTGCGGAAATTGGTCCACCCGTGCCATGACCCAGTCGTAGGTCTTTCTGCCCAGAATCACCGTATCTATACCTGAGATAAAGTCGTGGTAACCATAATCTTCGCCTTCCTGATCCACACAGTCCAGAAAATCCAGGTTATCACCCGGTTTTGCTATGTACCCATCCAGTGAACAGGCGATGTAAATGAATAATTTTCTGTGTTCCATCCCTTAACTACACATTCGCCCAGAATGGGCATGATCCTGCTAACCTGCGCCCTCGTACGCTGCCTTCATCCAGCCGATCACTTCCCGATCGATATCCTCATTCCCCGCCAGACTGATCTTATGGGAACACATGGCATTCTTTGCATGGATTGCCTCCAGCTTTCCCCCGGGTTCCTGCCCTTTCAGGTTCAGTTCGATTTCAAACCTCGTTTTTGTGGCGGGCCGCAGGATGGCAAACTGTTTTTTCCGCCTTACACTCACGTAGGCAATCTTTGGAGCAACTTCGATATCGCTTCCAAATGTTTCAATTTCCCGGATGAGTTGATCGTAAACCGGCCTGAAGTGTTCCTTGCCCTGGTACTGCCTGGCAATTAAATCCTCCTGATTTTCGACTGAACCGGCATCGGAACCTTTTGCCTTAAGTGCAACCAGATTCGCAAATCCGTGGGTAAAATGATGCTGCTCCTTCAGAAACTTAATGATCTGCCCGTGTTTCTCAAGGTTTTGTTTTTTTACAATGACAATCCACTCCTCAAGTGTCTTACCTGTATTTTTCTGAAGATTGTCCACCATCGTTTGTTCTGCTTTTTCCATGTTTATTCAAAGGTTTAAGATTATATACATGAACTGCGGTTGGGGTGGGATTTGCCTGTTGTCCCGCTCGGACAGATATGTTGATGTTGCTCGGATGATCCGTGCCGGCAGTGCGAATGGTTCGCATCCGGAATGAAGATCCTATGCAAGTCTTATTGCGACGCTTCCTTTCTTGCTGCCTTCTTCCACATACCGGTGGGCTTCAGCTGCCTGCTCCATGGGAAACGCTTGATCCACGATCGTTGTGAGTTTTCCTGCTTCGATCAGGTCCCGGACAACGATCAGGTCCCCGACACTGCCGGGAGCAAAGGCGCAAACCACTTTCTTTCCCGATGGTCCGCCCGTGATCCTGGTCCCCATCATCTGAAGAAGCTGTTTCAGTTTGAAGCTGGCCAGCAGGTATCGTCCGTCCGGTTTCAGCACCCTTTTACATTGGGCGAACGAACTCTTGCCCAGCACATCAAAAACAAGATCGTAGGTTTCGGCCTGCTGTGTGAAATCTTCCCGGGTGTAATCGATCACCTTATCGGCTCCAAGTGATTTTACGTATGCTGTCCGGCGGGTGCCGCACACTCCGGTCACTTCTGTTTTAAAATGATGTTTGAGCAACTGGACCGCGGCAGAACCGATCGACCCGCTGGCTCCGTTCACCAGGACCTTATTGCCCGGTTGCAGGTTCCCTTTTTCCCTGAGCAGATAGATGGCCATAATGGCCCCCATGGGAATGGTCGCTGCTTCCTCGTGGCTTATCTTTTCAGGTTTGATGGCAAGCACTCCATTCTCAGGCATGCAAAAATATTCGGCGTATGCACCCATTTTCTGGCCCAGGTAGCCGAATACCGGATCCCCTTCCCGAAACTTCGTGACTGCTTTCCCGGTTGCTTCAACCACACCACTGAACTCACTCCCCAGAATTTGCCTTCTGGGCTTCCGCAAACCGAAATCCAGACGTGCCATTAGAAGGAAGAGCGATGGCATGTGGAAATCCCGGGAAGAAACATCCCGCACCCTGCGGGCCAGCAGATCACCAAAATTAACGGATGCGGCGTATACCCTGACCAGTACTTCATTTTCACCGGGAACCGGTTTCTCTAATTCTGCCGTATGAAGCACACCAGGAGGGCCGTAGGAATCGTAGACAATTGCTTTCAAATCTCATCAGCTTTCCATACTTAACACCTGACATCCCGGAAAGTTTATTCCTGTGGATCGCTGCGAGAAAATTCCGGAATCATCATGATGCAGCCCGGTAATCCGGTGGGTGTTTACGATCAGGAAGTCACGAGATGTGCAGCGAGGGATGTAAGCGAAGGCTGGAAGACGAAGGAAAAGTAAAAAGGCTGCTTCGAAATGAGGCAGCCCTGTGGTTATTCTTAATATATGGGATTTTCAGTACCCGTAGATGGCCGTGTCGCCCAGCTCCTCTTCGATGCGGAGCAGCTGGTTGTACTTGGCGATCCGGTCGGAACGGCTCATGGATCCGGTTTTAATCTGACCTGAATTCACTGCCACGGCAATATCTGCGATGGTGGAATCCTCGGTCTCGCCCGAACGGTGCGAAATGACCGTTGTGAATCCTGCCCTGTGCGCCATCTCGATGGCATTCAGGGTTTCCGTCAGCGTTCCGATCTGGTTCACCTTCACCAGGATGGAATTGGCGCATTTGAGCTCGATCCCTTTGGAGAGGTACTCCACGTTTGTGACAAAGATATCGTCACCCACCAGCTGGATCTTGTCGCCCAATTTTTTGGCCTGGACCACCCAGCCGTCCCAGTCGCCTTCGTCCATTCCGTCCTCGATGGAGTCGATGGGATATTTCTTTACCAGCTGGGCCAGATATTCGGCCTGCTCCTCGGCGTTGCGCTTCGCACCTCCTGTACCTTCAAATTTTGTGTAGTCATACACACCGTTCACATAAAACTCCGACGCGGCACAGTCCAGCGCAATGGTGATGTCCTTCCCGGCTTTGTAACCTGCTTTCTCAATGGCTTTCAGGATGGATTCCAGGGCGTCCTCGGTTCCCTCCAGCTTGGGGGCAAAACCACCCTCGTCACCCACCGCCGTGCTCAGCCCGCGTTCTTTCAATACTTTCTTGAGTGCATGGAACACCTCGGCACCCATCCTCAATCCCTCACGGAAATTTTTCGCGCCTACGGGGCGGATCATAAACTCCTGGAATGCAATGGGGGCGTCGGAATGGGATCCGCCGTTGATAATATTCATCATGGGAACGGGAACATGTTTTGCATTGGTGCCCCCGATGTACCTGTAAAGCGGCATGTCATGGTACATGGCCGCTGCTTTGGCCACTGCCAGGGAGACGCCCAGCATGGCATTGGCGCCCAGCTTGCTTTTATTCTTTGTACCGTCCAGTGCGATCATTTTCTGATCGATGGTCACCTGCTCCAGCGCATCCATCCCAATCAACTCGCCTGCGATCACCTTGTTCACATTTTCCACGGCTTTCAGAACGCCTTTCCCCAGGTAACGCTGCTTGTCGCCGTCCCTCAGTTCCAGGGCTTCGTTCTCCCCTGTGGATGCTCCTGAAGGTACTGCCGCACGGCCCACAAAACCGCTGGCCAGAGTTACTTCAACCTCAATGGTCGGATTTCCCCTTGAGTCGAGGATTTCACGTGCATGAATATCTACGATTTGTCCCATGATGTAAGATTTTTGTATTAAGCGTCTTTTTTGTTTTCCGTATCATCATCCGGCTGGTCACCCGCTTTCTTTTTACCGGTTTCGTCCGAAGCGAGCTGGTCGGGTTCGACAGAGTCCTCAGCATCAGTGGCCTTGGTCTCGGCGGTCTGGGATTCGGCGGATTTGGCTTCAGCAGTCTCGGCTTCGGTGTCGGCTTCGGCAGTCTCAGCTTCGGCGGATTCGACGGAGGCCTTGGCCTCATCGGCTTCGGCGGTTTCGGTTTCGGCCGGAGTTTCAGCGTCAGCGATCTCAGCGTCAGCGACCTCAGCGTCAGCGATCTCAGCGTCAGCGACCTCAGCGTCAGCGATCTCAGCGTCAGCGATCTCAGCGTCAGCGACCTCAGCGTCAGCGATCTCAGCGTCAGCGACCTCAGCGTCAGCGACCTCAGCGTCAGCGATCTCAGCGTCAGCGATCTCAGCGTCAGCGACCTCAGCGTCAGCGATCTCAGCGTCAGCAATCTCAGCGTCAGCTGCAGGGGCTTCCTTTCCGGCTGTTGCTGCGGGTTCGGCTTTCTTCTCGGCCGCTTTTCCACGGCTTCCCCTTCTCCTGCGGGAAGTCTTCTTTGTGGCATCCTTCTCCGCCAGCATGGTGGGATTGTAATCCACCAGCTCCATCATACACATATCGGCATTGTCTCCCTGCCTGGCACCGGTCCTGATGATCCGGGTGTAGCCTCCGGGACGTTCGCCCACCTTCACGGCCACCTCGCGGAAAAGCTCCGATACGGCTTCCTTGTCCTGCAGGTAGCTGAACACCACCCTGCGGGAATGCGTAGAGTCTTCCCTGGACCTGGTGATCAGGGGCTCGATGTATCTCTTCAGCGCTTTCGCCTTTGCCGTGGTTGTAAAGATCCGCTTGTGCTTGATCAGGGATGAAGCCATGTTGGATAGCATGGCACTCCGGTGCGCGCTCTTCCTCGAAAGATGGTTAAAACTCTTCTTATGTCTCATTTCAATTAATCCTTGTCCAGTTTGTACTTGGTTGTATCCATGCCGAAGGTCAGGTTCATGTTGGTCAGCAGTTCTTCCAGTTCAGTCAGTGATTTCTTCCCAAAATTCCTGAATTTCAGCAAATCGTTCTTGTTGAATTTGACCAGGTCGCCAAGGGTCTCCACCTCGGCGGCTTTCAGACAGTTCAGCGCCCTCACCGAAAGGTCCAGATCGACCAGCTTGGCTTTCAGCAGCTGTCTCATATGAAGCACCTCCTCGTCGAACTCCTCGTTGGCAAACTTCTCATCGGTATCGATGGTGATCTTTTCATCCGAGAAGAGCATGAAGTGGTATATCAGGATCTTGGCTGCCTCTTTCAGGGCATCCTTCGGATGGATGGAGCCGTCGGTGGTAATCTCCAGGATCAGTTTCTCGTAGTCGGTCTTCTGCTCCACACGGTAATTCTCAACTTCGTACCGGACGTTCTTGATGGGGGTATAAATGGAGTCCACCGCGATCAGTCCGAATTCCGCCTCCGCGGGTTTGTTCTCTTCCGCGGGCACATAACCCCTTCCCTTGTTGATGGAGATCTCCATCTGGAGCTTCACATCTGTCTCCATGTGACAGATCACCAGCTCGGGATTGAGCACTTTGAAACCGCTGAGGAACCGCTGCAGGTCACCCGCCTTGAATTCATCCTGCCCGGTGAGGGTGACAACGATCTTCTCATCGTTCACATCCTCGATCTGCTTCTTAAACCGGATCTGTTTCAGGTTCAGGATGATCTCTGTGAGGTCCTCGATCACCCCGGTGATGGTTGAAAACTCATGTTCCACTCCGTCAATCTTGATGCTGGTGATGGCATACCCTTCCAGTGAAGAGAGCAGGATCCGCCTGAGGGCATTTCCTACCGTGATGCCATAACCCGGCTCAAGCGGACGAAACTCAAATTTTCCATACCTGTCATCAGCTTCAAGCATGATGACCTTATCGGGTTTTTGAAAAGCTAAAATGGCCATAGTATGTGTGTGTGGTTTTTTATTTTGAATATAGTTCGACGATCAGCTGTTCTTTGATATTCTCTGGGATCTCCTCACGTTCCGGCCGGTTCAGGAACTTTCCGGTCATGGTTGCCTCATCCCATTCGAGCCAGGCTGAAGAACCATACCTGGCAGTGGTAAGTGAGTCACTGATCACCTCCAGTGATTTTGAACGTTCCCGTACACCCACGATATCCCCCGGTTTGAGGGTATAGGAAGGAATGCTGACCACCTCGCCGTTCACGGTGATATGCCTGTGGGTGACGAGCTGGCGGGCGCCGGCCCTGGTGGGCGAGATCCCCAGCCTGTAGACCACGTTGTCCAGCCTGGATTCCAGCAGCTGAAGCAATACCTCCCCGGTGATCCCTTTGCTGCGGGATGCTTTATCGAACAGGTTCTTGAACTGTCTCTCCAGAACACCGTATGTATATTTGGCCTTCTGCTTCTCTTTCAACTGAATACCGTATTCGGAAGCTTTGCGCCTCCTCCTGTCGTTGCCATGCATTCCCGGGGGATAATTTTTCTTCTCGAAAGATTTATCCACCCCGAAAATGGGTTCTGAGAATTTACGGGCGATCTTGGTTCTTGGACCTCTGTACCTTGCCATTTATCTGCGTTTGTTTTTTCTGCGTTTGTTTTTATTGTTCATGTTTCCCCCCGCAACCTTCCGCGGGGATCATTTTTCCGGGCTTACGGCGGGGGGCCGGATTTACAGAACCGGATCCACAGGACCGGATCCACAGGGCCGGTCCGTCCGTCGCCCGACCGGTATTATACCCTTCGTCTTTTGGGCGGACGGCATCCGTTGTGGGGAAGCGGCGTCACATCCACGATCTCGGTTACTTCAATGCCCGAGGCATGGATGTTGCGGATGGCCGATTCCCTTCCTGCCCCCGGTCCCTTCACAAATACCTTCACTTTCCTCAATCCGAGGTCATAGGCTACCTTTGAACAGTTCTGGGCTGCCATCTGTGCTGCGTAGGGGGTGTTCTTCTTGGAACCCTTGAACCCCATCTTTCCTGACGAGGCCCAGGAAATCACCTGGCCCTGGTTGTTGGTCAGCGAAATGATGATGTTGTTGAAGGAGGCGTGGATATGTGCCTGCCCTGTCGGTTCAACCCTGACTGTCCGTTTCCTTGACGATCCTGTTCTCTTAGCCATAAACTACTGGTTTACTCTTATTTGGTTGCTTTCTTTTTGTTTGCCACGGTCTTTCTTCTCCCCTTACGGGTTCGCGCGTTGTTCTTGGTGCTCTGTCCCCGGACAGGAAGGCCGATGCGGTGACGGATGCCCCGGTAGGAGCCGATGTCCATCAGACGCTTAATGTTCAGCTGAACGGAGGACCTGAGTTCTCCCTCCACCTTGTAATTCTCGTTCACCACTTTCCTGATGGCCGATATCTGATCATCGGTCCATTCATTCACCTTGAGGTTGCGGTCCACGCCCGCGCTTTCAAGGATGTGCTGTGCGGAACTGCGGCCAATTCCGTAAATGTACGTGAGACCCACTTCGCCTCTTTTGTTCCTGGGCAGATCGACACCCACAATTCTTGCCATAAAGCCAATTATTTATTGTTCGATAACAAAATCCTATCCCTGGCGTTGTTTGAACCTGGGATTTTTCTTATTAATCACATATAAGCGTCCCTTCCTCCTGACAATCTTGCAGTCGGCGCTGCGCTTTTTTACAGATGCTCTGACTTTCATATTGTTTATATTTATCCCTAACTTTCTAACTCCTAACTCTCTAACTCTCTAACTCCTAACTCTCTAACCCCTAACCCTCTATCTCTCTAACTTTCTAACATTCGCGAAGCGAATTACCACAATTCGCGCCAGCAAATCTGCTATTTATAGCGGAATGATATCCTTCCTTTTGTCAAATCATACGGCGACATTTCCACTTTTACCCTGTCGCCCGGGAGCAATTTGATGTAATGCATTCTCATTTTCCCCGAGATGTGAGCGGTAATGACATGGCCATTCTCCAGCTCCACCCGGAACATTGCGTTGGACAGTGCTTCAGTGATCACGCCGTCCTGTTCAATGGATGGTTGTTTTGCCATTAACTTATATCTTTATTTATCACCTCTTCTATATATGCGAAGGAGGACAACACGTCCGCCTTCCCTGTATCAATTGCCACCGCCATTTCAAAATGGGCGGAGGGCAGATCATCCGCCGCGCGGATGGTCCAGCCGTCGGGCTCCTGCGTAATCTGTCTGCGTCCCATGTTGATCATGGGTTCGATGCAGATCACCATGCCTTTCCGCAACCTCGGTCCGGTCCCCCTTCTCCCGTAATTGGGCACTTCGGGGGGTTCGTGCATGCTGCGTCCCAGTCCGTGTCCCACCATCTCCCTGACCACACTGAATCCGTTCTTCTCGGCATGTTGCTGCACGGCATACCCGATGTCGCCGGTCCGTTTCCCATCCACCGCCTGTGCGATCCCGATCTCGAGACACTCACGGGTGGTCCTGAGCAGCTTGCGGACATCCTCGCTGATCCCGTCCACCCCAAAGCTGAAGGCGCTGTCGCCGTAAAATCCGTCCAGAAGCACCCCGCAATCCACCGAGATCAAATCACCTTCTTTCAGGATCACCTTGGGGGACGGTATTCCGTGAACCACCTGGGAATTGACCGACGTGCAGAGGGTCCCGGGATATCCCTGGTATCCCAGAAAACCGGGAACCGCTCCGTGGTCCCTGATGAAGGTTTCCGCCACCCGGTCAAGCTCCCCGGTAGAGATTCCGGGCCTGATATGTTTTGCCACTTCGGCCAGCGTCCGGGAGACAAGCAGGTTGCTCCGGCGCATCAGTTCAATCTCTTCAGGTGTCTTGACAATTATCATCAAAGAACGTGCCTTAAATGGCAGCCACGCTGCCTGCCCTGCCCTTGATCCTTCCCGAACGCGTCAGCCCGTCATAATGCCTCATGAGCAGGTGACTTTCGATCTGTTGCAGGGTGTCCAGGATCACTCCCACCATGATCAGCAGGGAGGTTCCGCCGTAAAACTGGGCGAAGCTCTGGTTCACCCCGGCCATCATGGCAAATGCGGGCAAAATGGCCACAAAAGCCAGGAAGAAGGATCCGGGCAGTGTGATCCTGGACATGATCGTATCCAGGAACTCGGCGGTTTTACGTCCCGGTTTAACACCCGGGATGAATCCGCCGTTCTTTTTCATATCCTCGGCCATCTGGGTCGGATTCACTGTAATGGCCGTATAGAAATAGGTAAAGAGAACGATCAGCATTGCACTGGTAAAGTTGTACCAGAATCCCACCGGATTGGAAAACACGGCTGCGAATCCCGATGCGGCATCAGCCCTGGCAAATCCGGCCACGGTGATGGGGATGAACATGAACGCCTGGGCGAAAATGATGGGCATCACACCGGCGGCATTCACCTTCAGGGGAATATACTGCCGCACCCCTCCGTACTGCTTGTTCCCCACGATCCGCTTGGCATACTGCACCGGGATCCTCCGGGTCCCCTGCACGAGCAGGATGGTCCCCATGAAGACCACGAACAGGATCAGGATCTCCACCAGAAAAGCGACAAGTCCCCCGCCCTGCTGCTCCAGGCGGGACAGGAATTCAAGTCCAAGTGCCTGCGGCATCCGGGCAATGATCCCGATCATGATGATCAGCGAGATCCCGTTCCCGATCCCCTTGTCCGTGATCCGCTCGCCAAGCCACATGATGAACATGGTGCCCGCTGTGAGGATGACCATGGCTGCAACGCGGGAAAAGTTGGGTGAGAAAGCCTCGGCCGGAAGCTGGTACCTCAGACTGGTGATGTAGCTGAGTCCCTGGGGGATCAGAATGGCCACCGTCAGATACCTGGTGATCTGGTTCATTTTCCTCCGTCCGCTCTCCCCTTCCTTCTGCAGCTTCTGAAAATATGGAACCGCGATGGTCAGCAGCTGGACCACGATGGATGCGGAGATGTAGGGCATGATCCCCAGCCCGAAAATGGATGCCCTGGAGAAAGCTCCGCCGGTGAACAGGTTGAACAGGTCCAGGATCCCTGAGCCCGGGGTGCTGCGGTTGGCCATGTCCGTAATGATCACCGGATTGATCCCCGGCAGTACAATGTGGGTCCCGAGCCTGTATATCAGGATAATCCCCAGGGTATACAGGATCCTTGCCCGCAGGTCTTCGATCTTCCAGATATTCTTTAATGTCTCTATAAACTTTCTCATAAGTCTACGGGTTCATTCAGATGATTTCTGCTGTTCCTTCCAATGCTTCGATGGCCTGTTTTGCAGATTTGGAGAATGCATGGGCTTTCACGACCAGCTTGTTTTTGAGTTCTCCGTTGCCCAGGATCTTCACACGGCTTTCCTTCTGCACGAGTCCGGCTTCGATCAGTGTTTCCACCGTGATCTCGGTCAGTTTCTTCCGGTCGGATAGCTCCTGCAACGTACTCACATTGATCCCTTTATACTCCTTCCGGTTGATGTTCTTGAAACCGAATTTGGGCACCCTGCGCTGCAGCGGCATCTGTCCGCCCTCGAAACCGGCCTTCCGCGAATATCCCGAACGGGACTTCTGTCCCTTGTGTCCGCGAGTGGATGTGCCTCCGTATCCGGAGCCCTGACCGCGTCCGATCCTCTTCCGTTTCCTGGTGGAACCTTCTGCCGGTTTTAGTTTGCTTAAATCCATAACGTCGATCTGTATATCGTTTTTACTTGGTCTCTTCCACCTGCACCAGGTGTGATACCTTCTTCACCATTCCCAGGACCTGCGGTGTCGCCTCCACTTCCACGGTCTGGTTCATTCTTTTAATGCCCAGTGCCTCAAGGGTCCTTTTCTGCCTGTCGGTGTGCTTGATCGCACTTCTTATCTGTGTCACTCTGATCTTTCCCATTGTTCCGCGTTTTAACCGTTAAAGACCTTGTCGAGCTTCACACTGCGGTGCTGTGCCACCGTATTGGCATCCCTCAGCTCGAGCAGTGCGTTGAACGTGGCTTTCACCAGGTTGTGGGGATTGGACGAGCCTTTACTCTTGGCAAGCACATCCTTGATCCCGACACTTTCCAGCACCGCGCGCATGGCGCCCCCGGCCTTCACCCCGGTACCGCTCGATGCGGGCTTGATGAAAACCGTTGCCCCGCCGTACTTCCCGAACTGCTCATGGGGGATGGTCCCCCGGAAAATGGGCACCTTGATCAGCTTTTTCTTGGCATCCTCCACCCCTTTGGCAATGGCGGTGGTCACCTCGCTGGCCTTGCCGAGCCCGTGTCCCACGATCCCGTCCTCGTTCCCGACCACCACAATGGCGGAGAAGCTGAATGTCCGGCCTCCCTTGGTGACCTTGGTGACCCGCTGAATGCTCACAAGCCGGTCCTTCAGTTCAAGGTCGGTCGTTTTAACTTTTCTGATTCCTGTTGACATAATCTTATTTACATTTTAAGTCCGCCTTCCCTGGCAGCATCCGCCAGGCTTTTCACCCTGCCATGGTAGAGGTACCCGCCCCGGTCGAACACCACGTTGGATATCCCTTTTTCTTTTGCCTTTTCAGCAATCCGCTTTCCGACCAGCTTAGCCTGCTCGGTCTTGCTGACTTTCTGGCCGGCAATCTCTTTCTCCTTCGAGGATGCAGCCACCAGGGTGTTCCCGGTCACATCATCCACCAGTTGGACGTATATCTGTTTGTTGCTCCGATACACGCTCATCCTGGGCCGCTCAACATTGCCGGAGATCCTCTTGCGGATCCGGTACCTGATGCGCTGACGCCGGTCTTGTTTTGTTAAAGTCATGGTCTAACTCTTATCTTGGTTTTAACTCTTATATGTTGGTTTTAACTCTTTCCTAACTTCCTAACTTTTCTAACTTTTCTAACTTTCTATCTCCTTCGTGTTAGTCGAGTTAGTTGAGTTAGTTGAGTTAGCTGTGTTAGACAACCTACCTCCATTAACTCCATTAACTCCATTAACTCATCTAACTCCTTCCTACACACTCGCAGATTTACCTGCTTTCCTCCGCACCTGCTCTCCCACGAACCGGATCCCTTTCCCCTTATAGGGTTCCGGGGGACGGATCGAGCGGATCTTGGCCGCCACCTGACCGATCAACTGCTTATCCGCACTCTTCAGTGTGATGACGGGATTGGAACGCCTTTCGGTCTTGGCTTCCACGGTTACTTCCGGGGGCATCTCGAAGATCACATCGTGGGACAGGCCGACGCTGATAACGAGCCTGTTCCCCTTTGTCTCGGCCCTGTATCCCACACCCACCAGTTCCTGCTGGATGGTGAATCCTTCCGACACCCCTTTCACCATGTTGTAGACCAGTGAACGGCTGAGGCCGTGCATGGCCTTCTGCTCCCTGGTTTCCTCGCTCCGGGAGATGACCAGGTTCCCGTCCTCCTGTTTCAGGGTCAGGTTTTTGTCCACCTGCTGTTTGAGTTCACCCAGGGGTCCCTTGACGGTCACCAGGTTGTTCTTGTCCACATCCACTGTGACTCCCTGGGGGATGCTGATCGGTAAAATTCCTATCCTTGACATCTGTTTCTCCTTTTCCTTTAATAAACATAGCAAAGCACCTCACCGCCGATGTTCAGGCTCCTGGCTTCCTTGTCCGACATCACACCCTGCGATGTGGAAAGGATGGCCACACCGAGTCCGTTCAGAACCCTGGGGAGATGGTCCTTGTCCACATACTTCCGCAGCCCGGGCCTGCTGACCCGCTGAATGTGCTTGATGGCAGGGGTTTTTGTCTCCGGATTGTACTTCAGGGCGATCTTGATATTTCCCTGGGGACCCTCCTCCTCGAACTTGTAATTGAGGATATAACCCTTCTCGAACAAAATCCGTGTGATGTTCTTCTTCACGCTGGACGCAGGGATATCCACCACCTTGTGACCTGCCATCACGGCATTTCTGATGCGGGTAAGATAATCTGCAATGGGATCTGTCATATTGCTCTTATTTAAAATCTTTTATCATTGATTACCAGCTGGCTTTTTTGATTCCCGGGATCAATCCCTCCGAAGCCATTTCACGGAAAGTGATCCTGCTGATCCCGAACTGGCGCATGTATCCCTTCGGACGACCCGTCAGCTTGCAGCGGTTGTGCAACCGGATGGGATTTGAATTCCTGGGAAGCCGGCTCAGTCCCACATAATCTCCTTCGGCTTTCAGTTTTGCCCTTTTTTCGGCATACTTTTCCACCATTTTCTGGCGCTTTACCTCACGGGCTTTCATTGATTCTTTGGCCATATTTCTCTATTTTTTATCCATTTTGAACGGGATCCCGAATTCCTTCAGAAGGGCGGTCCCCTCTTCGTCGGTCTCCGCGGTGGTCACAAAAGTGATCTCCAGTCCCATGATCTTGCTGATCTTGTCGATGTCAATCTCTGGAAAGATGATCTGTTCGGTGACACCCATGGTATAATTTCCTTTTCCGTCAAATTTGGAACTAACTCCGTTGAAGTCGCGGATCCTGGGCAGCGCCACATGGATCAGCCGCTCCAGAAATTCATACATCCTTTCACGGCGCAGGGTTACCTTTACCCCGATGGGCATCCCCCTTCTCAGCTTGAAGTTGGAAATATCCTTTTTGGACATGGTCTGCACGGCTTTCTGACCCGCGATCAGCGAAAGTTCCTCCTGTGCCGTCTCGATCAGTTTCTTGTCGGCGATGGCCTGTCCCACACCCTGGTTGAGCACGATCTTCTGAAGGCGCGGAGCCTGCATGGGTGAGGTATAACCAAACTGCTTGGTCAGGGACGGAATGATCTCCTCCCGGTACTTTTTTTCCAGCGTAGGTGTGTATTTCTTCTCCATGTTACCTGATCTCTTCACCTGATTTTTTTGCATATCTGACTAATTTATTCCTGCTGTCGGATTTCCTGCCGACCCTGGTCGCCCCGCCGCCGGAAGGATCCACCAGGTTGAGATTGGAAATGTGGATGGAGGATTCCTGTTTGGTGATCCCGCCCTGGGGATTCTTGGCATTGGGCTTGGTATGCTTGGATACCATGTTCACTCCTTCCACGATGGCCCGCTTCTTGTCACGGTCCACGCTCAGGACCCTGCCTTTCTGTCCCTTGTATTCGCCGGTAATCACGATTACCTGGTCTCCTTTCCTGATATGGGTTTTTTTCTGCATCTCCCTGGTCATTTAAGTTTACAGCACCTCCGGTGCGAGTGAAACGATCTTCATGTATTTGTCCCGCAGCTCCCTGGCCACCGGTCCGAAGATACGGGTGCCCCGCATTTCGTCCAGGTTGTTGAGCAGCACCACCGCGTTGTCGTCAAACCGGATGTAGGAACCATCCACCCGCCTGATCTCCTTTTTTGTCCTCACCACCACTGCCTTGGAGACGGTTCCCTTTTTCACTTCTCCCGAGGGGATGGCGCTTTTCACACTGACCACGATCTTGTCTCCGATGGTCGCATAACGCTTGCGCGTACCGCCGAGCACACGGATGCAAAGGACCTCCTTGGCTCCACTGTTATCTGCGACGGACAGTCTACTCTCTTGCTGTATCATGATTACTTCGCTCTTTCAATGATTTCCACCAGACGCCACCGCTTATTCTTGCTCAGCGGCCTGGTTTCGCTGATCCTGACCGTGTCCCCCACATTGCATGTATTCTCTTCGTCATGGGCCATGAATTTCGTGGTCTTGTTGACGAATTTCCCGTAGATGGGGTGTTTCACCTTCCGCTTGACCGCAATCACGATGGATTTTTCCATGCTGTTGCTTACCACCACTCCGATGCGTTCGCGCCTGGTTTTTGTCCTGTTTTCCATTTTACTTATCACTTTCAGATTGCAGATTCGATTGCCTGGCCCTTTTTTCTGTCTTCAGCCGTGCAATGTTCCTGCGGGTTTCAACGATCTTCTGAGGATTATCCAGCGGAGAAACCGCATGGTTCATGCGAAGCCTGACCAGCATGGTCTCCTCGTTCTCCAGCCGTTCTTCCAGGTCCTTCTCTGTCAATTCTCTGATTTCTGAACTCTTCATGGTCTGATATCTTTCCGGATTTTTTTATTCCTCCACATAATCCCTGCGCACCACGATCTTGGTGGTAATGGGAAATTTCTGCGCACCCAGCTGGAGGGCTTCCCTGGCTATATTGATGGGGACCCCTTCCACTTCAAAGAGGATCCTGCCTGGGGTGACGGGACATACGAACCCTTCCGGAGCTCCTTTCCCTTTTCCCATACGCACTTCAGCGGGCTTCTTGGTAATGGGCTTGTCCGGGAATATCCGGATCCAGAGCTGCCCTTCCCTTTTCATGTGGCGGGTAATGGCCTGCCTGGCCGCTTCGATCTGGCGACCCGTGATCCATGCATTTTCCAGTGCCTTCATTCCAAAGGATCCGAATGCGAGCTGGTTTCCGCGCTGGGCGTTGCCCTTCATGCGTCCCTTCTGCATTCTCCGGTATTTGGTCTTTTTCGGTTGTAACATGACTGCTGCAATTCTTGAATGATACTATACGTTCCTTCCCTTTTTTCTCATGCCTCCCTTGGGTTTCACGTTGGAAGCCCCGATGTTGGGTGAGAGGTCACGCTTCCCGAAGATCTCGCCGTTGCAGATCCATACCTTGATCCCGATCACTCCCACCTTGGTGCGGGCCTCGGCCACGGCGTAGTCGATGTCTGCGCGGAGGGTGTGCAACGGGATCCTCCCGTCTTTGTATGTCTCCGAACGGGCCATTTCCGCACCGCCCAGACGTCCGCTGATGAGCACCTTGATCCCCTCGGCTCCCATGCGCATGGTGGAGGCAATGGCCATCTTGATGGCCCTCCGGTAGGAGATCTTCCCTTCCACCTGACGGGCGATGTTGTTGGCGACGATGGTGGCATCCAGTTCGGGCCGTTTCACCTCGTAGATGTTGATCTGCACCTCTTTTTTGGTGATCTTCTTCAGCTCTTCCTTCAGCTTGTCCACTTCCTGTCCGCCCTTGCCGATGATAATCCCCGGGCGCGCGGTGTTCACCGTCACGGTGATGAGCTTCAGGGTGCGCTCGATGATGATCTTGGAGATGCTGGCCTTGGCCAGCCTGGCGTTCAGGTATTCCCTGATTCTGTTGTCCTCAACCAGTTTGGTCGAGTAGTCCTTTCCACCGAACCAGTTTGAATCCCATCCCTTGATGATCCCCAGGCGGTTTCCTATCGGATTTACTTTTTGTCCCATTTATGCAATATTTTCTTGTTCAATTTCCTGTGCTTCCGCTTCCTGGCGGCTGTCAACCACGATGGTCACATGATTGGACCTTTTCCTGATCCTGTGCGCCCTTCCCTGGGGTGCAGGCTGGATCCTTTTCAGGGTCCTGGACTGGCCCACAAAGGCTTCCTTCACATACAGGTCGCTGTCCTCGATCTTGGCACCTTCATTCTTCACCTGCCAGTTGGAAATGGCCGACATCAGTAATTTCTCCACTTTCCCCGAAGCTTCCTTGGAGCTGTATTTCAGCACATCCAGTGCCTTGTTCACCTCCATGCCCCGGATCATATCCACCACCAGTTTCATTTTCCGGGGGGAGGTGGGACAGTTCCTCAGAACGGCATAATATTTATGCTGCCTTTCCTCCTTGATCTGATTTGCTCTGTTTCGTTTTCTTGCACCCATTTTTCCCAGGTTTACATATTATCTCTGCTTGCCGCCGTGACCCCTGAAGATCCGGGTCGGCGCGAATTCTCCCAGCTTGTGTCCCACCATGTTCTCGGTGATGTACACAGGGATGAACTTGTTCCCGTTGTGAACCGCAATGGTATGGCCCACGAAATCAGGAGAGATCATTGACCGTCTGGACCAGGTCTTGATCACGGATTTCTTTCCCGAATCGTTCATTTCCAGAATGCGCTTCTCCAGCTTAAAATCAATAAATGGTCCCTTTTTCAGCGAACGGCTCATGGTCTGTTACTTTTTAGATTTCCTTTTCTCAACAATGTATCGGTTTGAATATTTTTTCTTGGAACGGGTCTTGTACCCTTTGGCCGGAAGCCCGGTCCTGGACCTGGGGTGTCCGCCCGAGGCACGTCCTTCCCCGCCTCCCATTGGATGGTCCACCGGGTTCATGGCCACACCGCGTGTGCGCGGACGGCGACCGAGCCACCTGGAACGGCCCGCTTTCCCTGATTTCTCAAGGGCATTGTCGGAATTGGACACGACCCCCACCGTGGCACGGCAACTGGTCAGGACCATCCTGGACTCCCCGCTGGGAAGTTTGATGATGGCATATTTGCCATCCCTGGAGGTGAGCGTTCCGTATGAACCTGCGCTTCTGGCCAGAACACCGCCTTTTCCGGGCTTCAGTTCGATGTTGTGCACATCGGTCCCCAGGGGAATATTGGCCAGCTGCATGCAGTTCCCGCGCTCGGGCGCCACACTGTCGCCCGATATGACCACCTGTCCCGCCTGAAGTCCGTCCGGGGCCAGGATGTACCGCTTCTCGCCATCGGCATACACCACCAGCGCGATCCTTGCAGAGCGGTTGGGATCATACTCGATGCTTTTGACCTTTCCTTCGATATTGTCCTTGTCCCTTCGGAAGTCGATCTCCCTGTACCTTCTCTTGTGCCCTCCACCCAGGTAACGGACGGTCATCCTGCCGCTGCTGTTCCTGCCGCCGCTCTTTTTCATGGGCTTCAGGAGGGTTTTCTCAGGTTTCACACCAGGAGTGATGTCATCGAAAGCTGAGATCTCCTTGAACCGCTGTCCCGGCGTAACCGGTTTATATTTCTTAAGTGACATAACTGCTTATATGTTGCTGTAAAAATCAATTGCTTCTCCTTCGGCCAGGGTGACCACCGCCTTTTTGTATGCCGGGGTCCTCCCCACCGAGATGCCCGATTTGGTGTAGCGCTGCTTCCGCTTGCCCGGATACCGCATGGTGTTCACTTCCGAAACCTTCACATTGTAAAGATCCTCCACCGCCTTCTTTATCTCCAGCTTGTTGGCCCGCCTGTCCACCACAAAACCGTACCTGTTCATGTCCTCCCCCTGGGCGGTCATTTTCTCGGTAACGATCGGTTTAATAAGTACATTCATCTTTTTATCAGTTCAAAATTCCGTCATCCCTTCTTCTGCAGAACATCCAGTGAACTCTCCACGAACAACAAAGCAGATGCGTTCATTATTTCGTATGTATTTAATTCTGAGAGAGTTAGAACCTTGGAATTCCGCAAATTTCGAGACGACAAATATAAGTTTTTATTTCGTTCATTGATGACAAACAGGGACTTTTTGCCGTCGATCTTCAGATTTTTCTGAATATCAGCAAAATCACTGGTTTTCGGAGCTTCGAGGGTAAAATCCTCCACCACCATCAGCTGGTTGTTCCGGGCCTTGTAGGTGAGGGCCGATTTGCGGGCAAGCTCCTTCACCTTGCGGTTCACCTTTCCATCGTAGGTCCTGGGACGGGGACCGAAAGTGCGTCCGCCTCCCCTGAAGATCGGGTTCTTGATGTCCCCGAAACGGGCCGTACCGGTCCCTTTCTGCCGCTTGATCTTTTTCGTGCTCCCGGCAATCTCGCCGCGTTCCCTGGTCTTGCTGGTACCCTGCCTCCTGTTGGCCATGTACTGTTTCACATCCAGGTAGATGGCATGATCGTTGGGCTCAATGCCGAAGATCTCCTCGTTCAGCTTCACCTTTTTCCCGGTATTTTCTCCGGATATCTTGACTACTTCCAGTTCCATTACTTCTCAATTATTAAATATGAACCATTGGACCCGGGAACAGATCCTTTCAGAATCAACAGGTTGCTTTCGGGGACGATCCGCACCACCCGCAGGTTGAGGATCTTCACCTTCTTATTGCCTGTCTGTCCGGCCATCCGCATTCCCTTCAGCACCCTGGAGGGATAGGAGGATGCGCCCAGGGATCCCGGAGCACGCTGGCGGTTGTGCTGTCCGTGGGTGGAGTCGTTCACGCCACGAAAGTTGTGCCGCTTCACCACTCCCTGGAAACCCTTTCCCTTGGAGATCCCCGAAACATCGAGCCAGGTGTCGTCGTGAAAATAGTCCACGGTGATCACGTCACCCGGTTTCCAGTCCTTTACAAAGCCCTTCAGTTCAATCACTTTCTTTTTCGGGGTGGTATTGGCCCTGGCAAAGTGTCCCTGCTCGGCTTTGGGGGTATTCTTCACTTTTTTATCGTCAAAAGCCAGCTGAACGGCTGCATAGCCGTCACTTTCAACGGTCTTCACCTGCGTGACCGTGCACGGTCCCGCCTGAATCACGGTACAGGGAATGTTCTTGCCATCCTTATCAAAGATGGAAGTCATTCCTATTTTCTTACCTATTAATCCCGGCATCTTGTTCAGTTTTTCCTTTGTTAGACTTTAATTTCTACTTCAACCCCGCTGGGCAGCTCAAGCTTCATGAGCGCATCAATGGTCTTTGGCGTGGAGCTGTAAATGTCCAGCAGCCTTTTGAATGAGCTCAGCTGGAACTGTTCCCTTGATTTCTTGTTGACAAAGGGGGATCTGAGTACCGTATACACCCTTTTGTGCGTGGGAAGCGGTACCGGTCCGCTCACCACCGCACCTGTCGACTTCACCGTCTTCACGATCTTCTCGGCTGATTTGTCAACCAGGTTGTGATCATAAGACTTCAATTTGATTCTGATCTTCTGACTCATTGTCGTTAAATTATATCAAACTTTTTCCTGTTACCTTTTCAAGGACCTCCCTGGCAAGTTCCTCCGGCATGGCCTCATAATGGCTGAATTCCATTGTGGAACTGGCCCTGCCCGAAGAGAGCGTGCGCAGGACGGTCACATATCCGAACTGCTCGGCGAGGGGCACCTTGGCCTTGATCACCCGCGCCCCGGCTTTGGAATCCATTCCCTCCACCTGTCCCCTCCGCTTGTTCAGGTCGGAGATCACATCTCCCATGTATTCTTCCGGGGTGACCACCTCCACCGCCATGATGGGCTCCATCATGACGGGCTTTGCCTTGGCCGAGGCTTTCTTGAATGCATGCCTGGCCGCGATCTCGAACGAAAGCTGGTCCGAATCCACTGCATGGAAGGACCCGTCCACCAGCCGCACCTTCAGGCTGTCCACCGGGAATCCCGCCAGGGGTCCGTTGAACATGGCGCCTGTAAAACCTTTTTCCACCGAGGGGATATACTCCCTGGGGATGTTCCCGCCTCTCACCTCGTTGATGAACTGCAGCCCCTTGAAATTGTCCTCGGCAGGACCCATATAGATTTCGATGTCCGCGAATTTTCCGCGGCCCCCTGTCTGCTTCTTGAACACTTCCCTGTGGTGCACCTCCGTGGTGAGCGCCTCCTTGTAGTTCACCTGGGGAGTTCCCACGCTGCATTCCACCTTGAATTCACGCTTGAGCCTGTCCAGCAGGATCTCCAGGTGCAGCTCGCCCATCCCGTTGATAAGCGTCTGTCCGGATTCAGGATCGGTACGTACCTGGAATGTGGGATCCTCCTCTGCCAGCTTGTTCAGCGCAATTCCCAGCTTGTCAATGTCGGCCTGGGTCTTGGGCTCGATGGCCACCCCGATCACAGGTTCCGGGAATTCGATGGATTCCAGGATCATGGGCTTGTTCACCGTGGTGATCGTGTCGCCCGTGGCCAGCTCTTTCAGTCCCACCACCGCGCAGATATCCCCCGCGCCGATCTCTTTTTTCGGATTCTGTTTGTTGGCATGCATCTGGTAGATGCGGGTGATCCGCTCTTTCTTCTCCGTGCGGTTGTTCAGGACCATCACCCCCTCCTGCAGTTTGCCGGAGTAAACCCTCACATAGGCCAGGCGGCCCACGAACGGATCCGTGGCGATCTTGAACACCAGTCCGGCCAGCGGTTCGTTCTCATCGGGTTCCCTGGAAATTACCTTCTCGGTCCTGGGGTCCACCCCATGGACCGCACCGATGTCGACGGGACTGGGAAGCAGGCATGAAATGGCATCCAGCAGGCGCTGGATCCCTTTGTTCTTAAAGGCGGATCCACAGAGCACGGGCACGATTTCCATGTTGATGGTGGCCCTGCGGGCGTACTCCATGAACTCTTCCACGGAAATGGAATGGCGGTCCTCCAGGAACTTATTGAGCAGCTCGTCGTCCGATACACAGACCGCTTCGACCAGCTTTTCCCTCCATTCCTCCACGGTCTCCTCCAGCTCTTCGGGGATGTCACAGTATTCGTACTTCATGCCCAGGGTCTCATCCTCTTTCCAGACGATGGCCCTGCGTTCGATCAGGTCCACGATCCCCTTGAAATTCTCCTCGGCACCGAAGGGGATCTGCATGGGCACCGGGTTGGCTTTGAGCTTATCCCTGATCTCCTGCACCACGCGGAAGAAATCGGCACCCACCCTGTCCATCTTGTTCACGAAGGCCAGGCGGGGCACCCTGTATTTGTCGGCCTGGCGCCAGACAGTCTCCGACTGCGGCTCCACGCCTCCCACGGCACAGAAGATGGCCACGGCCCCGTCCAGCACGCGCAGCGAACGCTCCACCTCCACCGTGAAATCCACATGTCCCGGAGTATCAATGATATTGATCTTGTACTCCTGGTCGTTGTGTTTCCAGAAAGTGGTGGTTGCTGCGGATGTAATGGTGATTCCCCGCTCCTGCTCCTGGACCATCCAGTCCATCGCAGCGGCTCCGTCATGGACCTCACCGATGCGGTGGGTGATCCCCGTATAGAACAGAATGCGTTCTGTAGTGGTGGTCTTCCCGGCATCGATGTGCGCCATGATCCCAATGTTCCTTGTATTTTTAAGTCCCGGGCTCATAAGTGCCGCACACTTACCTTGCTGTAAATGCTATCTCAAATAATGTATTAGAACCTGTATGTATCAAAACCGGAAATGGGCGAAGGCTTTGTTGGCCTCGGCCATCCGGTGCATATCTTCTTTCTTTTTAAAAGCAGCCCCTTCATTGTTGTAAGCTGCCATGACCTCTGCCGCCAGTTTCTGTCCCATGGTCTTTCCGGGACGTTTCCGGGAGAACAGGATCAAGTTCTTCATGGAGATGGAGACCTTCCTGTCGGCCCTGACCTCCATGGGGACCTGGAATGTGGCACCGCCCACGCGCCGGCTCTTCACTTCTACCTGCGGGGTGATGTTGTCCAGGGCCTGTTTGAATATCTCAAGTGCCGGCTTCCCTTCGTTCTTCATCTTCTCCTCCACAATGTCCATGGCTTCGTAGAAGATGCTGTATGCCTGGCTCTTCTTGCCGTTCAGCATCAGGTTATTCACGAACCTGGTAACATAGGGATCCTTGTACCTTGGATCCGGCAGCAGGATTCGTTTCTTCGGTTTGGTCTTCCTCATTTTTAATCTACGCTCTATATATTATAAGGTGCTCTCTCAACTAAAGACTTTCGACTCTCGACTTTCGACTCTCGACTCTCGACTCTCGACTCTTGACTTTCGACTCTCGACTAACGCTTCTTGGGTCGTTTTGTGCCGTACTTGCTCCGCCTCTGCGTCCTCCCCTCCACTCCGGACGTATCCAGAGCACCACGGATCAGGTGGTACCTGACGCCGGGCAGGTCCTTCACCCTTCCGCCGCGGATCAGCACGATGGAGTGTTCCTGCAGGTTGTGTCCCTCCCCGGGGATGTAGGCGTTCACCTCTTTCTGGTTCGTGAGCCTGACCCTGGCCACCTTGCGCATGGCGGAGTTGGGCTTCTTCGGGGTGGTGGTGTACACACGCACACACACGCCGCGCCTCTGGGGACATGAATCCAGTGCAGGGGCCTTGCTTTTGTCGTTCAGTTTGCTCCGGCCTTTCCGGACCAGTTGTTGTATTGTCGGCATACAGACTTGATAGTTATATAAATAGACACTCGTTATTTTCGGCTTGCAAAGGTATTCTTTTTTTTGAAAAAACAAGAATTATCAAGGAATATATTTAGGTACTAAAATTTTATTATTTTTGCATCACCTCAAGTGGGCCGTGTAACCAGATCTTATTGTATAATCAACTGAATATCATTATTTAAATCCTGATGAGAACCTATAAGACCAACCAGATCAAAAACATTGTCCTTCTCGGTAATTCCGGGTCAGGAAAAACCACCCTTGCCGAGGCCATGCTCTTTGAAGGCGGGGTCATTGACAGAAGAGGTGATGTGGAGCATAAGAACACCGTGAGCGATTTTCATCCCATCGAACATGAAAACCAGACAAGCATGTTCTCCAGTGTCATGTACACCGAGTACAATGACCATAAAATCAACATCCTGGATTGTTCGGGTGCCGATGATTTCGTGGGGGGAACGGTCTCCAGCCTCCATGTGGCAGATGCAGGGGTGCTTCTGGTGAGCGCCCAGAGCGGGGTGGAAACGGGCACGGAGATACACGGCAGGTGGCTTGACAGGCTGCATAAACCCGCGATCATTGTGATCAACAAGTGCGACCACGATACTGCCCATTACGAAAAGGCCATTGAGTCCATCAGGGACAGCTTCGGAAGCAATGTGGTCCTGGCACAGTATCCGGTCAATGCAGGACCGGGTTTTGATTCCATCGTGGACATCATCCAGATGAAGCTTTACAAGTTTCCCAAAGAGGGCGGAAAACCGGAGATCACCGAGATCCCGGAAGAGGAAATGAAGCAGGCCGAAGACCTCAGGAACGAATTGATCGAAAAAGCGGCTGAAAACGATGAAGCGCTTATGGAGCTCTTTTTCGAGAACGACACCCTCACGGAAGAGGAAATGCGTTCGGGGATCACCGCGGGGATCATCTCCCGGGGAATGTTCCCTGTGTTCTGTCTCTCCGCAAGGAGGAACATGGGCGTGGGACGTTTCATGGAGTTCATCACCAACGTGGCCCCTGCCGCAGACCAGATGCCCCCCGCAGTCACCAAGGACGGAGAGGAAGTGAAGTGTGATGCGAGCGGACCTGTGACGGTGTTCGTCTTCAAAGAAGCGGTGGAATCCCATATCGGGGAGATCAATTTCTTCAAGGTGATGTCGGGAGAGTTGAAGGAAGGCATGGACCTGAACAACAACAATACCCGCAACAAGGAACGTTTCTCCCAGATCTTCTGTGCACTGGGAAAGAACAGGACCAAGGTATCCTCGCTCGCCGCAGGCGACATCGGCTGTACGGTGAAGCTGAAGGGGACCAAGACCAACCATACCCTGACCGCTCCCGGCGTATCCCATATCTTCCCCCCGGTGCCCTTCCCGGAACCCAAGTACCGCACTGCCATCAAGGCGGTGAGCGAGGGTGACGAGGAGAAGCTGGGCGAAGCCCTGAGCAGGATCCACCAGGAAGATCCCACGGTGAAGGTGGAATACAGCAAGGAACTGCGGCAGATCATCCTTTCGGGACAGGGAGAGTACCACCTGAACATCGTCAAGTGGCAGCTGGACAACATCTACAAGGTGGAGACCAACTTTGTCCCGCCCAGGATCCCTTACCGGGAGACCATCACCAGGGCCGCCCAGTCCGACTACAGGCACAAGAAGCAGTCCGGCGGCGCAGGCCAGTTCGGCGAGGTGCACATGATCGTCGAGCCTTATGCGGAGGGGTCCGAACCGAAGGGATCCTTCAAACTGGAAGGGAAAGAATACAAACTCTCCAACCGCGGTGCCGACGTGCACAACCTTTCATGGGGCGGAAAACTGGAATTCGTGAACTGCATTGTGGGAGGATCCATCGACGGCCGATTTTTGCCGGCCATCCTGAAAGGGATCATGGAAAAAATGGAGGAGGGCCCCCTCACGGGTTCCTATGCCCGTGACATCCGCGTCTATGTGTACGACGGAAAAATGCACCCGGTGGACTCCAATGAGATCTCCTTCATGCTCGCCGGACGGAACGCATTCAGCAAGGCATTCAAGCAGGCCGGACCCAAGATCATGGAACCGGTTTACGAAGTGGATGTGCTGGTCCCCTCCGACAGGATGGGGGACGTGATGAGCGATCTGCAGGGCCGCAGGGCCATTGTCCAGGGCATGTCCAGCGAGAAGGGATTCGAAAAGATCATCGCCAAGGTACCCCTCGCGGAAATGAACAAATACTCCACCGCGCTGAGCTCCCTCACCGCCGGCCGCGCCATGTACACCATGAAGTTTGACGGCTATGTGCAGGTGCCCGGGGAGATTCAGGAAGAACTACTCAAGGCCTACGAAGCCGAACAGGAGGAGGAGTAGGGGTCTTCAGGATCACCTTGTTAGTGTCTTCCGCAGTATACGATATCGCTGCTGAACCTGCTGCTTCGCACCAGCTTAGGCAGCGATGATCGCATCTGCTTCAGGCAGTCACCTCTACTCTGAACGGATCCCGGCGGAGGGACACTATGTCACGGACCGGGGGGAGTTAGACAGAACCCGTTAATATGCCAGGGGCCAGAATACAATGGAGAGACACGGTATCACGGGCAGCAGGGAGTGTCATGTTCCTGCCCCTGGACCCGTTCAGAAAAAAGGGCGATCCGGATGGTTCAGCACCTGGCATTATTGAAAAAAGAGGGGATACCCGTTTTGCGATTTCACGAAGTGAGTGATTTGTGACTTTTGCACAATTTTGTGAGTTTTTATCTATCCGCCTATGCCTCACCTTGTGTCATAAAACCTTATCTATGAATTGGATGCAATTATCTGACACGGGTACCTGGGAATAAGGGACGTCACAAAAAAGCGTAAAAGTCACAAAAGAGTGACTTCCCGTTTTGCCTGAAAGAGACATAACCTTTTTTCCTCTTTTTAGAGATCGCTCTGGCAGCGTTCTGCGCGCAACAGTACGATCAGTTGGTTTTTGTTCGTCCCGAGGTGGTTATGACCCTGCCCGGACCGGCCCTGGATCTGCCGCAGGCAGAATGGTCATTGCGCCGGGAGCGGTCCTGCCTCTGCACCTACGCACCAATCCCCCGAACGGATCCCGGGAGAGGGACACTATGTCACGGACCGAAGGGAGTTAGGCAGAACCCGTTAATATGCCAGGGGCCAGAATACAATGGAGAGACACGGTATCACGGGCAGCAGGGAGTGTCATGGTCCCGACCCGGGATCCGTTCTGAGAATGCGGGCGTCAAGGACACCGTGGCGTGGTCATGGTCTCCACCAAGGCCCGGTAGCCGCCGCGTCCTTTCGCAGTATCCGGTATCGCTGCTGAACCTGCCGCTTCGCGGGTTCCTTACTGAAAACCTGTAATGCCGGCAGACCGGTCATGCAACCGGATGAGGAGATTATTTCCGGAGCTCCCGGAGCTTCGTTTCCAGGTGTTCGCCCCGCAGCCCTTTTGCCACGATGATCCCGTCGCCGTCCAGAAGGAAGTTCATGGGGATGGCCATCACCCCGTACATGGCCGCCGGGACCGACCTGGACCCTCTCAGATCGCTCACATGGGATTCCCAGATCAGTCCGTCTTTTTCGATGGCATTCACCCAGTCCTCTTTCCGGCTGTCCAGGGAGACGCCGTAGATGGTGAACCCGGATCCGTTCAGGAATTCTTCGTCCCTGTATTTTTTGTAGATCCTGACCAGGTTGGGATTTTCCAACCTGCAGGGAGAGCACCATGCGGCCCAGAAATCCACCAGCACCATCTTCCCCCGGAGGGAGGTGAGGGAGATCTTTTCCCCTTCGGGCGATTCGAATACAAGGTCCGGCGCCCTGTCGCCTATGTCAATCCCCACCTCGGCCTGACCGCTGTTCCCGGCAGCCGATCCGGCGTCCTGCTGATCGCCCGGGCGGGGTCCGCAGGAGACCACCATGAGTGAAATGAGGAGTGTGAGTACGATCAAACCGGAAAGGCGCTGACCATGGCCGGAATGATGATTGAAGCCGGAAAAGCGCTGAGTGAGGCCTGTGGATTTTTGATTGAAGTGGTGCATGCGTGTTGCTTTTCTGATCCTGCAGGGCAAACCCCTGCGGTCCGGATGTGTTATTCTTCCCGGAGAATGGATGCGCCCAGCTGGTTCAGCCGGCCGTCAATATTTTCATACCCCCGGTCGATCTGCTCAATATTGTTGATGATGCTGGTCCCCTCGGCCGACATGGCGGCAATCAGCAGGGCCACTCCGGCACGGATATCGGGAGAGGACATGGTGGTGGCCCTGAGCCTGATGGCATGGTCCAGTCCGATGACCGTGGCCCGGTGGGGATCGCACAGGATGATCTGGGCCCCCATGTCAATGAGCTTGTCCACGAAAAACAGCCTGCTTTCGAACATCTTCTGGTGGATGAGCACGCTTCCCCTGGCCTGGGTGGCCACCACCAGGATCACGCTCAGCAGATCCGGGGTCAGTCCCGGCCAGGGTGCATCGGCGATGGTCATGATGGCTCCGTCGATGAATGTCTCAATGGCATAATGATCCTGGGATGGAACCCGCAGGTCATCTCCCTTTTTCTCGATCCGGATCCCCAGCCGCCGGAAGGAGTCCGGGATAATTCCCAGCTGCTCGTGGCATACATTCTTGATGGTGAGCTCTGAACATGTCATGGCCGCCATGCCCATAAAGCTGCCCACCTCGATCATATCGGGCAGGACCGTGTGGTCGGTCCCCCGAAGCTCCTCCACCCCCTCGATGGTGAGCAGGTTGGAGCCGATCCCCGAGATCCTGGCTCCCATGCGGACCAGCATATTGCAGAGCTGCTGAATGTAGGGTTCACAGGCTGCATTGTAAATGGTGGTGGTTCCCGAAGCAAGGACACCGGCCATGATGATGTTGGCTGTACCGGTGACGGATGCCTCATCGAGCAGCATATAGGTCCCCCGTAGCCGGGATGCCTTCACCCGGTAAAGGTTCTGGGCGTGTTCAAATTCGAAGGCAGCCCCCAGTGACTGGAGTCCGATGAAGTGCGTATCCAGGCGCCGCCGGCCGATCTTGTCCCCGCCAGGCCTGGGGATCACCGCCTTCCCGTACCTGGCAAGCAGGGGTCCGATAATCATGACCGATCCCCGCAGGGCGGTCGACTGTCTCCGGAATGATTCCGTATCCATGTACTCCAGGTTGACCCCGGCGGCCCGGAACCGGTAGCTGTTCCCCGGGAGTTTCTCCACCTCCATACCCAGGTCTTCCAGGAGCTTGATCAGCATCAGCACATCCTGGATCAGCGGAAGGTTGTGGATGGTGACAGGCTGGGCGGTGAGCAGGGTGGCACACAGTACCTGGAGGGCTTCATTCTTGGCCCCCTGCGGGGTGATCTCGCCCTGCAGGCGATGCCCTCCCTCAATGATGAACCTTCCCATGGATCAGGACTGCTGTTTCTTCTTCCCTCCTCCTACTTTCTTTTTACGGCTTTTTGCAAGGATATCACGCGTTTCGGGGAGTTTCAGTTCACCGCTGATCTCCAGTTTCCCTCCGGAAAGGGATTTCAGGTCCATGAAGATCTCTTCGTCGCTTACCGCTTCGCGGTTCCAGGTGAGGTACGACTTTTTCATGTGGTTGGCGATCATCCGGACCAGGTCCTCCTTCTCCTCTCCCGGTTCCATCTCCACGGCCTTATCGATCATCATCACGATGGACCGCCCATAGTGCTTGTAACGGATGGAATGCTGGTTGTAGGGAACTTTGTTCGGTTTCTGCTCCAGGGCCCCCTTCTCCGGCAATTCATAGGGAGAGTCAATATCAAGTTCGAAATCTGAAATGATGGCCAGGTGGTCCCACAGCTTGTGCTTGAAATCACTCACATCCCGGAGGTGGGGGTTCAGGTTTCCCATGACGGCAATGACCGTACGGGCTGCCCGGTTCCGCTCCTCGCGGTCCTCAATCGTCTTCAGATGGTTGACCATCTTCTGGATGTTCCGGCCGTATTCGGGCAGGATGAGCCTGTCCCGGCTTGTATTATAATCGTATTCGTTGGACATGAATTGTTTTTTACAAAAGTAGCTATTTTTTTTGGATGGCTGCTACCGGATGCTAATCCAACACCCTGAGCTTGGCAAATTTCAGCAAAAGTTGTTTTTTTCCGATTGGGAAACTGACCGTGGCTTTGGCGCTGGAGACCTCCCCCTCGATGGCCGTGACCTCGCCGATCCCGAAACGGGGATGCTCCACCCTGGTGCCCACTTTGATCTGACCTGTATCGGAGGGATTGAAATCCTTCGCAACCCGGTCCACATTCACCAGTTTTCTTCCTCCCACACTGACCTGGCCGGGCCCTGTCCGCCGCTGCATGATCTTCCTGTAGCTTTCCGGAACGAATTTTTCCCGTTCGGGAGTCTCCTCTTTCCCGGCTCCTCCCGGGTGGCGCAGGGGATGAAATCCGGCGGGCAGATCCACGAATTGAGGGGCAATCTCCCTGATGAACCTGCTGGGCGAGCAGAATTGCTGGATCCCCCACCTGTACCTGGTGGCTGCATAGGTGATCATGGCAGACTCGGCCGCCCGGGTGAGGGCCACATAAAAGAGCCGGCGCTCCTCCTCCAGTTCATTGGGATTGTCCACGCTCATCTGGGACGGAAACAGCTCCTCCTCCACCCCGGCAATCACCAGGTGTTTGAATTCCAATCCCTTGGCCGAATGAATGGTCATGATACTCACCCTGTTGGGGTTTTCGTCCTTTTCCATGTCGGCATCGGTCATCAGGGTGACCTCCTGCAGGAAATCGGCCAGGGTCATCTCCCGCTCGTTCTCCGGGTTATCCGTAAAATCCCTGATCCCGTTCAACAGCTCCTCCACGTTTTCGTACCTGCTCACGTTCTCGGGGGTCTGGTCAGACTTCAGGTCATCCAGGATGCCCGTTTCCTTCAGGATGGTATAGGCCATGTCGAAGGCCTCCATGCGATGCAGCTGCTCCTGGAATCCCCTGATCAGGTCGGTGAATCCCTTCAGCTTCGCCAGGGTCCCCCTGTTGAACCCCAGGTTCACCTGGTCCAGGTGGGTCAACACGGTCCAGATCCCGGTGTTCAGTTTGCCCGCATAGGTCTCCAGCCTGTCCACCGTGGTCTTTCCGATCCCCCGCAGCGGGTAGTTGATCACCCGTTTGAGGGATTCGTCATCGCGCGGGTTCACCGTGATCCGGAAGTAGGCCAGCAAATCCTTGATCTCCTTGCGCTGGTAGAAGGAGAGGGATCCGAAAACCTTGTAGGGGATGTTCATCCGGCGGAAGCTCTCCTCGAAGATCCTGGACTGGGCATTGGTCCTGTAAAGCACTGCAAAATCATTGTATTCCAGCTGCATCCTGAACCGGAGATCCGAAATGTGACTGGCCACGATGAACCCTTCCTCCCGGTCGTCCGCCGCCCGCACCACGCGGATCAGTTCCCCCTTTTCCCGGTCGGAATAAACCTCCTTGGAGATCTGCTTCCGGTTCTTCCGGATCACGCTGTTGGCGGCCTTCACGATGGTCTGGGTGGAACGGTAGTTGCGTTCCAGCTTGAAAAGCCTGTAATCAGGGTAATCGTTCTTGAAGTTAAGGATGTTCTCGATCCTGGCCCCCCGGAAAGAGTAAATGCTCTGGGCATCGTCACCCACCACGCAGATGTTCCGGTGCACCTCGGATAGCTTCTTGATGATCAGGTACTGTGAGAGGTTTGTGTCCTGGTACTCATCCACCAGGAGGTAATCGAACGTTTCCCTGTACCGATCCAGGATTTCAGGGTGGTCCCTGAAAAGCAGGTTTGTCTGCAGGAGCAGGTCATCAAAGTCCATGGCCCCGAAGTGCTTGCACCGCTTCACGTAGCGATCGTAGATCTCCCCGAGCCGCGGCCTCCTGGACACCTGGTCCCTCACCTGCATCTCGCCGCTGTTCAGGTACACATCGGGGGTGACCATGTTGTTCTTGGCCCAGGAGATCCTCCCGAACACCTCTGCCGGCTTGTAGATCTTCTCGTCAAGGTTGAATTCCCGGATGATGGTTTTTACAAGGCTGCGGGAATCGATGGTGTCATAAATGGTGTAATCGGATGGAAATCCGATCGCTTCGGCTTCACGGCGGAGGATCCGGGCAAAAAGAGAGTGGAATGTTCCCATCCAGAGGCGGCGGGCCAGGTCCGGGGTGACCAGCTCCGCGATGCGTTCTTTCATCTCGCCGGCGGCCTTGTTGGTGAAGGTCAGGGCCAGGATCCTGGAAGGCGGGATCCCCAGGGAAAGCAGATAGGCGATCCGGTAGGTGAGCACCCGGGTCTTGCCCGACCCGGCACCGGCAATCACCAGCGCCGGTCCCCTGTGATTCACCACCGCCTCCTGCTGCGCCTCGTTCAGATCCTTTTTGATCTCCTCCACTGCATACCTCTTTTAATTGGCCGACTAAGATACTAACAGTTCATGGATTATCCGCCCGTGAAATCGTCGGCTTTTCCATAAATTATTGCACAATAAACCTTAAAATTGCATTTTTATCCGTTTATAGTGTAAACAGGAAAAATGTCGCAACGCGGACCGGTAAACAATCCAGGCAGGACGGGCAGCAAAGCCGGCAGCCATGCAGGCAGGCAGACAGTCAACCATGCAGGCAGGCGGCCAGGCAGCATCGAGGGGTTCATCGGGATCATTGCCGCGGTGATGCTCCTCACGGGCACCATCCAGCCGGTCACGGGCCAGATCACCTCCCCCCCGGCCGATTACAGGGACAGCCTCATGTATCCGGTCCGGCCCTGGAAGGATCCGCTTTTTGTCTTCTACCAGACCCACGGGGCATTCAGACCGGGGAGCCTGACCGCCACCCATCCCGTTCCCGGGACCTATGATTTTCAGTGGAGCCGTTACAATCCGGCCCTCCCCGGATTCGATGCACCCTTCCACAGCGATGCCGGCCGCAGTGCCTCCACCATTTCCGGACTGGAGGAGGGGGGATACCGGGTACGGATCACCGACGGTGCGGCCGTGGATACCGCCATGATCGCATGGGTGATGCTGGACAACCTGGTCACCACGACGGACAAAAATTCGCAAGGGAAGGTCAGGCCTTCCAACTATACCTGTGACTACCTGGTGATCGGCGGTTCGGTGCAGACCGATACGTTCACCTATTACGACCCCGTGAGCAATGAAGCCGTGCCCCTGCGGATCGATTTCCGGTTCAGGTGGACCTCCGACAACGAAGGACTGCGGATCCCCAACGATTCCACCATCCTGGGTCCCAACATCACCTACCTTCCCCCGGTGAAGGATACCTGGTACATCCTCACCGCCACGGACAACCTGGGCATGGTGGATGTGGACTCGTTGCTGTACGAGTCGATCCAGACCAGGGCAGCATTTACCGTGACGTATTATGACAAGGTCACGGGGGACTATGATTCCACCCTGACCGGTGCCTGGAGCAAGGATGCCGGGAGCCTGGATGCGCCCCTGACCGTCCGTTTTATCAATGAATCGGAGAACGGGGCCTCCTTTGAATGGGTGTTCCTGGACACCCTCGGGGGGATCAGGGAGAGCGAGATCACCTACGCGGTGGATGAAACGCCGGAGTTCACCTACGAGCAGGCCGACGAATACTACTATCCCTACCTGGTCAGCATCAGCGAAGAGGAATGCACCGATACCTTCCGGCTCACCCCGGCTATCTTTGTGGAGCCTTCCGACCTGGAGATCCCCAATGTGTTCACGCCCAACGGGGACGGAGATAATGATGTCTTTGAATTCAAGCACCAGTCCCTCAAATCCTGCCGGCTGACCATCGTGGACCGGACGGGGAAGGTGGTCTACAAGAGAAAGATCGATGACATCTACCAGTGGGAAGGGTGGAACGGGAACCTGCACGACAGCGACAGGCAGGCACCCGAGGGACAGTATTACTTCGTGGTGGAGGCGACGGGATACGACGGGAAGGATTACAGCGATCCCACCATCATTGAGAACTGGAAGACGAACAGGGGCAACCGGAACAACCAGACGGGTTCCGGTTCGCAGAACCAGGACCAGGTATCGGCGACCCTCTACACGGGATGGCTGTATCTGTTCCGGTACAAAGGAGCCTACTGAGGTGAAGCGGCTCCGGATCATCATCATTGCCTTCATTCTCATCGCGGCGGGACTGTTCATCTTCCTTACCGCCGGAACGGATCCGCAGACACTCCTGTTCGACCGCATCCCCGCCACGGGCCGGGAGCACACCGGCTTGATCCTGGTGATCATTGCCATGATCCTGCTCAGCACCCTGGCAGGCCTGCCTGTTTTCTACCTCTCCCTCGCCATGGGTTTCCTGCTCAAATTCACCCCGGCCATGCTGATCTGCTGGGGAGTAAACCTGGTCTCGGTCATGGCCACCTTTTACATGGTCCGCTTTGCGTTCTCCTCCTACTTCACGGAACGAACCGGCAGGAAAAAACTGATACGCCGCATCAACAAACGCATCCACAGGTACGGTCCCTGGACGGTGGTGTTCAGCAGGTCCATTTACATCATCCCCACGAACATCATCAATTTCAGTTTCCCGCTGAGCAGCATCTCCCCGCCGGTCTACCTGCTGGGAACGGCCCTCGGGCTGATCCCCGAATGCCTGATCAATGTACTCACCGGCTACCTGATCAAACACGAGGTGATCCTGCTCTCCTCGGCCGAACCCAGGATGTGGCAGGCGCTGGTGATCGGCGGGTTCATTCTCCTGTTCGCACTGGTCTTCATCCTGCTGAAGATCAGGCAGCACCGCAGGAAGAAATTCAGGAAGCTGAAGGTGATCCCGTACGAAGGCTAGTGGTCATCGAGCCAACTGGCAAGCACCTCCCAGACCAGCTCTGCGGCATCATTACCCATCCAGATATCGGCGTGGCCATAGTCAATGGCACGGTCCACCCCCTTGCTGACGATGTGGTGGGTAATGTCACCGGCTGCAGTCAGTCCGGTGGTATAGACCCCGTAACTGCCCACACCGCCCTCTGCACCGATGTAAAGGATGGGAATGCGGATCTCGCCCAGGTAATCGTCAATCCCCACTTCTTCCTCGTTACAGGCACAGGCATAAGTATCATACATGTGCTGCAGGGGCATGTGGGGATTCAGGTTGACTCCCAGCCGCACAAACCGGTCCGGGTCCGAGTACAGAAATCCCTTCTCCATGGTGCCCCCGAAATAATGCCAGAAAGGGGTGTCCGGGTTTTCCGGGGGACTGAATCCGGCCATCATGAATGCCTGGTAATTGGTCACCCCCATTCCGTCAAACGGAGGGATGGCCGACGGCTCATCCGGGGCGGTGAGGGCCAGGTCTGCCATGTACATCATTCCGAGACCGTCAGGGACGTTGAAGGTCCCCCCATCCATTGCAGCTTTCAGGCCGGCCGCTGCGGCGCAGGAATTCTGCCGCCACTGCTCATTCTCCGCAACGGGTTCATATTTCATGAACCCTTCCACCGGGACGATCCCGCTGATATTGCGTAAAACCGGCTCCATCTGGGTCTCCATGCCCGCAGCTGCGTAAACAAGGTTGGCCGTGCAGCAGTAACCAAGCAGGTTCATGCGGTCATATCCCTGCCCCGTCATTCCCCGGATCAGGCGAGCCACACACATCCCGGCCATGGTATGCTCCGTATCCCGCGCCATTCCCCAGCCTTCCATGAAGGCAAAATCTTCGGTTTCCAGGGGCAGCAGTGTCCAGGCCAGGTCGATGGCCCACACATCCATTTTTTCCGATGCCAGGAAGAAGGGAGAGGAGGTCTGCTCGTTGATCTCTTCCGCACCAACCCTGAGGTAGATATCATCGAAGTCCTGGATCGCGGCGTGCACCATGAACACGTTCCCTTTGGTCCGCAGGGGTTCATAGGGCTTCCGCTCTTTGACGACCCGGTGGATCATCACCCTGTCAAAGGGTTCGTCGCTCACATCCACCTCGAAGCTGTAGTGTGCAATCCCGTCACCCAGCTCTTCCCGCTTCAGATTCAGCGCCGCTCCTCTGTTCATCTGGCTGGATCCCAGGGGGAGGATCTGCATGCCCGGATCACTGAAACCGCTGAACTGGATGTTGAAGATCTGCACATTCTGGCTGCCGCCGGTCCGCTCGAATCCGTTTTTTTCTCCGCCCGGATTCTCCAGGATCACCGTCTCACCCTCCTCTCCCGGCAGTCCGATGATCTGGATATTGGATACTGCCAGTTTCACGGCTTCGCGGTATATACCCGGCTCAATGTAGATCACGTCACCTGCAACGGCCGCATCCACCGCTTCCTGGATGGAGTTTCCCTTCTGCACGATGATCATGTTTGACCCCAGGTCAAATTGTTTGATGAGGTCGACCCACAGGGGAGTCTGTTCAACGGAAGCAGTCATGCCGGGAGTTCCTGCTGCATGCATGCCGCAGCACAGGAAGATCACTGCCCCGAAAAGGCAATAGATTCTGGTTGTTTTCATCAGGTTAGTTTTAGGTTCAGTGGATGATCAGGGAAAACAATTTACGAAATTTGAAAGTACACTTTTTGTTTTCCGTTCCAAATTATTTGCTCAATGTCCCGTTTTTTTTCACCATGCTGCAGACAATGTAGCCGCACACCCCATTTCCGGCCTGCACCCGGAACAACCATTGCCGTATGGTGACATTTTGTCAAAGATTCTGTCGTGGCTTAATATTTGACTTAAGCTGGCAGTATGTCGGAACTTTAATATTGTAATGAGAAATGGTGAAAAAGTCTGAGAAACCTGAAGAGCTTGAAAAACAGCAAGATAAAACCAGCGAAACAGAAGAGAATGTGACCGGAGAACAGGTTTCCGGTGAAGCCGGGGCAGAAACGGACCAGGAAATGGAGGAGGAAGAACAGGCAGAAGAGGATAAAAAAGAACCCACCCCGGAAGAAAAACTGGCAGAATTGCAGGATAGATACCTGCGGCTCTCTGCCGAATTTGACAATTACAGGAAAAGAACCCTGAGAGAAAAGATCGATTTACAGAAAAGTGCCAGTGAGGAGCTGTTGAAAGCACTTCTTCCGGTGGCCGACGATTTCGACCGGGCCCTGCAGTCGGTGGATGAGGCAAAGGATATCCGGGCCGTCAAGGAGGGGCTCAGGCTGATCGCGGGAAAATTTCAGACCTTCCTCAACCAGCATGGCGTGAAAGAGATCGATGCGAGGAACAATGCGTTCGACACCGACCTTCACGAAGCAATCTCACAAATCCCCGCCCCTGATAAGAAACTGAAGGGCAAGGTGGTGGACGTGATACAGAAGGGTTATTTTTTGAACGACAAGGTACTGCGTCATTCAAAAGTGGTAATCGGGGAATAAGAGACCAGGATCCATGGCAAAAAAAGACTATTATGACGTACTGGAGGTATCCCGGGACGCGTCACAGGATGAGATCAAAAAGGCTTACAGGAAACAGGCCCTGAAATTTCATCCCGACAAGAATCCGGGGGACAAAAGTGCGGAGGAGAATTTCAAAAAGGCAGCCGAGGCTTACGAGGTGTTGCGTGACCCGGACAAGCGCAGCAAATACGACCGCTTCGGGCACGCTGCTTTCGAGAACGCCGGTGCGGGCGGATTCGGCGGCGGAATGACCATGGAAGACATCTTTTCCCAGTTCGGGGATATTTTCAGCGGGTTCGGTGACTTTGGTTTCGGAGGATTCGGGGGCTCTTCCCGGCGGGGAGGCGGGGTGATCAAAGGATCCAATCTCCGGGTAAAGGTGAAGCTGAACCTGAAGGAGGTCGTCAACGGGGTGGAGAAAAAGATCAAGGTCAAGAAATACGTGGCCTGTGAAAGCTGCAACGGCACGGGAGCAAAGGACGGCAACGCCATGACCACCTGCAGCACCTGTCACGGCAGCGGTCACGTGACCCGGGTGACCAATACCTTCCTGGGACAGATGCAGACCTCCAGCACCTGTCCCACCTGCAGCGGTGACGGACAGGTGATCCGGGACAAGTGTGAGGCTTGTTACGGGGAAGGGATCGTGAAACATGAGGAGGTGATCAAGATCAGCATTCCCGCAGGGGTGGCCGAGGGCATGCAGGTGAAGGTCAGCGGAAAAGGGAATGCGGCCCGCAGGGGCGGCATCAATGGCGATCTGCTCGTGATCATCCAGGAAGAGAAGCACCCGCACCTGATCAGGGAAGGAAATGACCTGATCCACAACCTGTATCTCAGCATCCCCCAGGCGGCACTGGGAGATACGGTGGAGATTCCCACGGTGGACGGGAAAGCCAAGATCAAGATCGATTCGGGAACCCAGCCGGGGAGGATCCTCCGGCTGAAGGGAAAAGGGGTGCCGGAAGTGAACGGGTACGGCCGGGGCGACCTCCTGGTCCATATCAACGTGTGGATCCCCAAGAACCTGGACAAGGAGGAGCAGAAGCTTTTTGAAAAAATGAAGCAATCCGATAACTTTACGCCCAGGCCGGAAAAATCCGAGGGAGGATTTTTCAGCCGGATGAAGAACTTTTTCGAACAATGAGTATTCTTTCCGTCAGGAATGTGGTCAAGGACTTCAGAGGGCACAGGGCCCTGGACCGGGTCTCCATGGAAGTCCCCCGCGCCAGCATCTACGGATTGCTGGGGCCCAACGGAGCGGGAAAGACCACCCTGCTCAGGATCATTAACCAGATTACCGCACCGGACGAAGGATCCATCATTTTCGAGGGGCATCCCATCGGCAGGGACGATACGGCAAAAATCGGTTACCTGCCCGAAGAACGGGGCCTATACAAGAAAATGAAGGTGGGCGAGCAGGCGCTTTACCTGGCCCGGCTCAGGGGAATGTCCAAACAGGATGCACAGAAGAAGTTGAAAACCTGGTTCGAGAAATTCGAGATGCGCGGCTGGTGGAACAAAAAGGTGGAGGAGCTTTCCAAAGGCATGGCCCAGAAGGTGCAGTTCATCACCACGGTGATCCATGAACCCGGTCTGCTGATCTTCGACGAACCCTTCAGCGGCTTCGATCCTATCAACGTGAACCTGTTGAAACAGGAGATCCTGCAGATGAAGAAGGACGGGGCAACCATCATTTTTTCCACTCATAACATGGCCTCTGTGGAGGAACTGTGCGACCACATCACCCTGATCAATGAAGCGGAAACCATCCTGCAGGGCGAGATCAATGCCATCCGGGAACAATACCGCACCAGCAGGTACCGGGTGGCCTTTGCCGGGGATCCGGAGAAGCTTTCCCGGGGACTGCATAAGCGATTCGAGCTTGAGAAGATCGAACAGAACGGAAAGGGACAGCAGGCAATCATCCGGATCCCGGAGGGGGACGGATCCGGAGAACTGATCAGGAACCTGCTGGAAATTACAGATATAAGGGCGTTTCAGGAAGTGCTTCCCGGCATGAACGACATTTTCATACAGGCTGTCACCGAACATGAGTAAAACATCGCTGATCATCAAAAGGGAGTACCTGACCAGGATCAGGAAAAAGTCCTTTATCATCATGTCCATCCTGGGCCCCTTTATCTTCGCCGCATACGTGCTGATCCCCATGTATTTTGCCACCCTGGAGGACAAGGAGGAGAAAACCGTGGTGGTCATCGACGAATCGACCCTGTTCACCGAATACACAACCGAAGGACCGGACTGCGTGCTGCCTGAGACCGAATACCTGAAATTCATGATCATCGAGGGCGTCCCCCTGGAAACCTACCAGGCGGGATTCGGGGAAACGGGTTATTATGCGGTGCTGTTCATTCCCCACAACATCCTCGCATCCGAGTCTTCCATCCTGTATTCCAACCGGCAGATCAGCATTGACGTGACCAACCACATCAGGTCCGCCATGGAAGAGGAGATCGAGCACCTGAAACTTGCCACCCACGACATCCACAACATCGAGGAGATCCTCAGCGAGGTGGAGACCAGCATCAATGTGCGGAACATCAAGTGGAACAAGGAAGGGGAAGCCGAGGAAAGCAATACGGGGGTGGTGATGGGCGTGGGATACCTGGGCGGACTGCTGACCTTTTTCTTTATCTTTTTCTTCGGCTCCCAGGTGATGCGCGGGGTCATTGAGGAAAAATCCAGCCGGATCATCGAGGTGATCATCAGTTCCGTGCGGCCGTTCCAGCTGATGGCGGGCAAGATCATCGGGGTGGGACTCACCGGGCTCACCCAGTTTCTGATCTGGATCGTGTTCTCGCTGATCCTGATCGCGGGGATCGGAACCGCATTCTTCCCCGAGCTCACCCGGACACCCACCGAACAGGTGGTGGCATCGGACCTGTTCAACCAGGGCGGGGTAACCCCCGGGGAAAGCATCGCAGCCGGAAATAGGGCCGAAGATGGGAGCGCAGCCGGAGATGAAACCGGGGAAAGCATCGCAGCCGGAAATAGGGCCGAAGATGGGAGCGCAGCCGGAGATGAAACCGGGGAGGCAGCCGGGTCTGCAGAAGCGGCGGTCACCGAAGAGGCCGCTCCCGATGCAGCGCCGGATGAAGGGGAAGCCGGCATGGCCGCAGAGATCTTCAACTCGCTGAAGGCCATCGATCCGGTGGTGATGATCCTGTCCTTCATTTTCTATTTTGTATTCGGCTACCTGCTCTACGCGGCCATGTTCGCACTGATCGGATCGGCGGCGGACAACGAGACGGATACCCAGCAGCTGATGTGGCCGGTGATCCTGCCTCTCATCCTGGCCATCTATGTGATGATCAGCGCCATTAACAATCCCGATGCTTCGCTGGCCTTCTGGTTCAGCCTGATCCCGTTCACATCACCGGTGGTGATGATGGTCAGGATCCCCTTCGGAGTGCCCTGGTGGCAGGTGGGACTCTCGGCATCCCTGCTGGTGGCCACTTTCCTGGGCATGACCTGGGTGGCCGGCAAGGTCTACCGCACCGGGATCCTTATGTACGGGAAGAAAATCACCTACCGGGAGATCTGGAAATGGCTCCGTTATTCGTCGTAACTTTTCCCGGAAATATCCGTTCAACAAAGGCACAGCCCGACTTTTGACTTTTGACTAACGACTTTCGACTAACGACTTTCGACTAACGACTTTCGACTAACGACTTTCGACTAACGACTTTCGACTACATGACCATTGCAATACTGGACTTCGGAACCAACACCTTCAACCTGCTCATCGCCGTGCGGAAGGACCGCAGCTTTGAGATCCTCCACTCAAGCAAGCAGCCTGTGAAGCTGGGACGCGGCGGCATCCAGACGAACCGAATCACCCCTGACGCATTCGAGCGGGGTTTCATCGCCATCCAGAACCACCTGGAGACCATCAGGGAATACCAGGTGGATGAGATCCGTGCCTTTGCCACGTCGGCCATCCGGAATGCCACCAACGGGAACCAGTTCGTGGACGCCGTGAAGCAGCGGTTCGGGATCAGGGTGCGGGTGATCCCCGGGGACAGGGAAGCGGAGCTGATCTACAAGGGGGTGCGCCAGGCCGTTCCGCTCACCGAAGAAAGGGTGCTCATCCTGGATATCGGCGGAGGGAGCAACGAGTTCATCCTGTGTAACCGGGAAGGGATCATATGGAAAAGGAGTTTTGAGATCGGGATGGCCCGGGTGCTGGAGCTCTTCAATTTGTCGGATCCCATCACCACGGAAGAGATCCGGGCGGTTGAATCCTATTACCTGGAAGCGCTCGGTCCCCTGCAGGAAGTGGTTAAGAAAGCAAAGCCCGAACGGCTCATAGGAGCCTCCGGTTCGTTCGATACATTCTATTCCCTTATCAGGCATCAGAAGGAAGAGGCAGAGGATGGCCTCAACGGACGGGAGATTTCCATGGAAGATTACGAAAAGCTCCACAGACAACTGCTCACCTCCACCCTTCAGGAACGGAAATCCATGCCCGGGATGGAACCAGTCCGCGTGGAAATGATTGTGTCCGCCTCAATTTTTGTTAGTTTTGTGATCAGGTTATGCCATATCAGGCACCTGCACCAGTCCGCCTTCGCCCTGAAGGAAGGTGTGATGGCCGAGCTGGTGGGACTCTAACAATCGGTACATGGCACACATCCTGGTCATCGACGACGAAAAAAGCATCCGGAACACCCTCAAGGAGATCCTGGAATACGAGAAATTCACGGTGGATCTGGCGGAACACGGGGCCGGGGGACTGGAGCTGTATAAGAAGAACAGCTACGACATCGTGCTCTGCGACATCAAGATGCCCGAGATGGACGGGCTGGAGGTGCTGGAGAAGATCTTCCAGGAGGAGGGGGATGCCCAGGTGATCATGATCTCCGGTCACGGCAACATCGACAACGCGGTGGAAGCCATCAAGAAAGGGGCATATGATTTTATTGAAAAACCGCTGGACCTGAACCGGCTCCTGATCACCATCCGGAATGCCCTGGACAAATCGAACCTGATCACAGAGACCAGGGTGCTCAAAAGAAAAGTGGGCAAGACCTACGAGATGGTGGGTGAATCCCAGGCCATCAAAAAGGTGAAGGAGATGGTGGACCGGGTGGCCCCCACCGATGCCAGGGTGCTGATCACGGGGGACAACGGGACCGGCAAGGAACTGGTGGCCCGTTCGCTCCACGAAAAAAGCGCCCGGGCAGAGGGCCCCTTCGTGGAGGTGAACTGCGCCGCGATTCCCTCCGAGCTGATCGAGAGCGAGCTGTTCGGGCATGAAAAAGGGGCTTTCACCTCGGCCATCAAGCAGCGAAAGGGAAAGTTTGAGCAGGCCGACGGGGGGACCATCTTCCTGGATGAGATCGGCGACATGAGCCTGTCGGCCCAGTCCAAGGTGCTCCGGGCCCTGCAGGAGAACAAGATCAACCGGGTGGGAAGCGACAAGGACATCCATGTGAATGTGCGGGTGCTGGCGGCCACCAACAAGAATCTGAAAGAGGAGATCGAGAAAAACACCTTCCGGGAGGACCTTTACCACCGGCTGAGCGTGATCCTGATCCACGTACCCTCGCTCAACGATCGCCTGGAGGACATTCCCCTGCTGGCGGAGCACTTCAACCAGGTGATCTGCGAGGAGTACGGCACCCAGCCCAGGGTAATCAAAGAAGATGCCATCAAGGAGCTGCAGAAGATCACCTGGACCGGCAACATCCGGGAGTTCCGCAATGTGCTGGAGCGGCTGATCATCCTGTGCGACAAGGAGATCACCGGGAAGGACGTGACCAGCTACGCCATGCCCATTTCAAGAGAGTAGGAATTGCCGCTCCCACAATGGTCAGAAACCCCTCACAGTTTTACCAGCCCGGTATTTTCAGGTCCGATCCTTTCGTTGTTCCTCCTCCCCGGTTCGTTGCTGGATAAAATAATGGGGGCGCCTTTTTGTTTCGTGGAAGATCCTTGCCAGGTACTCCCCGACGATCCCCAGGATCAACAGCTGCACACCGCCCAGGATCAGGATGGTCACCAGCAGGGAGGTCCATCCCGGATTGGTTCTCCCCAGGAAATACATGACGACGGCGTACACCAGGTAGACCAGTCCCGAGAAAAGCACAACCAGTCCGAAAATCGCACTGATCCGCAAGGGTTTTGAAGAGAATGAAGTGATCCCGTCCAGGGCAAAGTGCCTCATCTTCCTGAAAGAATATTTGGAGGTCCCGGAGATTCTGCGGGGTGCCCGGTACTCCAGGGTGGCCTGCCGGAATCCCATCCAGCCGATAATCCCCCTGGTGAACCGGTCATGCTCTTCCATGGAGAGGAAAGCATCGAGCGCTTTCCGGTTCATAATCCTGAAATCGGCTGCGGATGGTTCGATCCTGACATCGGAAAGTGCATTGAAAAGGCGGTAGAACCATCGGGAGGAAGCTTTCTTTACCGCCCCTGTCCCCTCCGTCTCCAGCCTGATTGTATTGACGATGTCATAACCTTCGGACATTTTGCCGATCAGTTCAGGGATCAGGGAAGCCGGGTGCTGTCCGTCCGCATCCATGATCACCACCCGGTCGCCCCTGGCTTCGTGCAGACCCGCATACAGGGCCACCTGGTGTCCGAAATTCCTGGACAGCCGGATTCCCCGCACCCGCGGATCCTGCCCGGACAATTCCCCGATGACGGCAAAGGTGCCGTCACTGCTGCCATCATCCACAAAGACCACCTCCAGACCGTCCACATCTTCCGGAACAGATTCCATGATATCCCGGTACACGTGCCGGAGGTTTCCTTCTTCATTATAGCAGGGAAGTA
>Ga0272443_10001051_pt1 | contig 43609 bp, 28 predicted proteins | sample SSMAcet12_FD_193581 | JGI IMG/M metagenome (GOLD analysis project Ga0272443, IMG submission 193581) | Marine sediment archaeal communities from Little Sippewissett salt marsh, Falmouth, MA, United States - SSM-Acet-12 | ecosystem: Environmental > Aquatic > Marine > Wetlands > Sediment ...
GTATCTAAAAAACATTTCTTGACATACCTGAAAGAAATGGAATTTAGATATAATTATAGAAAAGAAAATTTGTTCCATTTTTTGATTAATATTCACTTTGGTCCGTTTTTAAGCTAATCACCTAAAATAAATATATCATATAGGAGGACAGGTGAAAGTAAAAAGACTCATCTTATCCATACTTGTGTTTTCTGTCTCATTGCAGCTGCTTTTCTGTTCATCTGCTGCGATTGCAAAAAAGAATGAACCAGAAAGCGGTGTAAAGGTCGCATTGTGGGGATTTCATTACAACGATCTGGATAGCCGAACCATGTGCAACAAATACCTCCCCTCAGATTTTCAGGAGGTGGGAGAGGAAAATCCTAAACTCGTGATGATATCCGAAAAAGATGTTAGTAAAGCACTTGCTAAAACCAAGATCGAGGAACTCGACCAGACCGTAGTGAACGATCTCTCACAAAAAGTGGGTTCACAGATCAATATCTGGGGAAGTGTATCCCAGCTTGAGTCCACTCTTTATAATATGGTCGTGTTTATATTTGATGCACAATCTCAAGAGATCAAATATGAGCAGATCAAAGTTGAGAAGAAGAAGGATGAACGACAAAAGGCAGTTCAGCGAGTGCTCGATATTGCTATCGAAATGAGCGGTTCGGCAGGGACCAAAGCATTTGAGATCGCTATGAATTTCTTCAATTCCGAACAGTATGCTGATGCTAAGACATCTTTCAAAACTGTGCTTGAACTTGATCCAGTCAATAAAGAAGCATATCACTACCTCGCCTACATCAATGCACTGGATGGGGAATATGGTAAGGCGATCAATAATTATAAGAAAGCTTTGGAGATAGATCCTGAGTATATAGAAGCGCTAGAAGGACTTGCTTGGTCTTACCGGATGATCGAGGATTATGCACTCTCTACAGAGACCTATCGAAAACTATCAGAGTTAGATGAGGAAAATCTCGAATATGTGATCTGTGTAGGTGATATTTGCAGACTCACTGACAGTTTCGATGAGGCAATTGATGCGTATAATATTGCTCTTGAAATCGATGAAAGTTCGATTGACGCTCATAAACCATTAGGACTTTTACTTTTTGAAGAGGATTACTATGATGAGGCAATACCGCATCTTCGTGCGGTGGTAGAAACTGGTGCGGATGATGGTGACATCGGCAAGAAACTCGCTATCGCGTATCAGAAAACAGGACGTATCGATGAGGCAATTCAACAGAACCTTGATATTCTGGAGAAAAACCCGTCACTTACCGCACCATATCTGAATCTTGCAGCGATCTATGTAACCCAGCAGCACTTCCAGAAAGCCCTGGATGCTTTGAACAACTACATTGAGCGTGTGCCGGATTCTGAAGTTGGCTACAATCGTATTGCAGATGTGTATCGCCAGATGAAGGAATATGACAAAGCAGTTCAGAATGCTCAAAAATCAGCAGAACTTGCCCCCTCGAAACCCGAACCCTATTTGATACTCGGTGAGATCGATAATGAGCGTGGGTATGACCATTATCAACTCTATGTAGAATATGATGAAAAGGCAAAGAATCCGGAGTTCAGTACCGAGTATAATAAATGGCATAAACTTCGTGTAGAAAATAAAAAGAAAGCAAATGCCTATTTTACTTCTGCAAAAGCATATTATGAAAAAGCAAAATCACTCACCACTGATTATTTCATGCAGGAACGTTTGAAGGATAAGATCAATCTTGTGAAACAGCTCATCGAAGAAACAAAACACGATCCTTTCTATGATGAATAAAGTGTTGTCTTTTCAGCAGATAATCTTTCAATTACAAAAATTCTGGGATTCACAGAGCTGTGTCATACGTCAACCCTATGATGTAGAAATGGGAGCAGGCACCTTTCATCCAGCCACCTTTTTTGGCTCGCTTGCTTTTCATGATGTTCGTGTTGCCTATACACAACCATCACGCAGACCAAAAGATGGACGTTTTGGAGAAAACCCGAACCGCTTGCAGCATTATTATCAATATCAGGTGATCATCAAACCTTCCCCGGACGATATTCAGAAATTGTATCTGAAAAGTCTTGAAACCATCGGTACTCCAATCAAGGAACATGATGTACGATTTGTTGAAGATGATTGGGAATCACCAACTCTGGGAGCTGCAGGGCTTGGCTGGGAGGTGTGGTTAGATGGGATGGAGATCTCACAGTTCACCTATTTCCAGCAGATGGCAGGATACGAGCTTGAATCTGTCCCTGTTGAATTGACCTATGGGCTCGAACGTCTGGCTATGTATATTCAGCAGGTGGATCATTTTAAGGATATCATGTGGAATGATACGATGACCTATGGCGAAGTATACCTAGAGAGCGAGAAGCAATTCTGTGCGTTCAATTTCGATGCGGCAAATGTATCTTTGCTTTCAAGGTCATTTGATGAGTATGAAAAGGAAGTTTTCCGTCTTGTGGAAGACAGTCTTGAATATCCTGCATACGACTATGTGCTGAAATGTTCTCACCAATTCAATCTTCTTGATGCTCGTGGCGCTATCAGTGTGTCCGAGAGAGCAATGTACATTAAACGAATACGTACAATGGCTCGTGCATGTGCGAGAGTATATGTAGAAGCTCAGAAAGAACAAACATAAAGGAACTATATGTCATTCAATTTACAGGAAATATTTCAGGAGATACTCAAGTGTTATACAAACACGTTCGATGATACTCTTGAATCTATATACATTTATGGTAGTGCGACAACCGACGATTTTCATGAAAAATATTCCGACGTCAATGTTGCACTGATACTGAAGGATATTTCGTTGAAAAATCTGGTTAAAGCGAGAGATTGTATCAAGATGCTAAGAAAAAAGCATGTAACAGCCCCTCTCTTTTTGACCAAAGAATATATCAATAATTCGCTGGATTCATTCCCATTAGAGTTTCTGAATGTCAAAACATCTCATCTGCTGCTTACGGGTGAAGATTTCTTTGAAGAACTTGTCATTACTTATGAAGATATACGTCTTCAGGCAGAACGTGAGTTGAAAGGAAAACTTCTTCTCCTTCGTGCCGCATTACTGGAGAATATTGATAAGAAGCAGATTCTCGGTAATGTGGTCGTCAACTCATTTACTTCACTGGTTCCTGTACTCAAAGGTATAATATTCCTCAGGAGATCAGATATCCCAAAGAATGCATTGGAGATCATCACCAAAGCGGAAGAAGTTACTGACATTGATCTTTCATCATTTTATACTGCGCTAAAGATAAAGAATCGAGCGTTGAAATTCAATTCTGAAGATTTTGTACTCTTCTTTGAGAATTATATCGCCACAGTCGATCAACTGGCTGTCTACGTAGATAAATTGTAACCCAACGTTGCATATAGGTTTTCTCACACATTTTGTGTGAAAATTTGATCGTATGAAGAAAGTTGTAGTTGTAGGCGGCGGTCCAGCCGGAATGATGGCTGCATGCACTGCTGCAAAGCATGGTGCAGAGGTGATACTTCTCGAGAAGATGGACAAGCTTGGTCTCAAATTTTCTCTCACTGGCAAGGGTAGATGCAATATCACAAACTCGGAACCCGATATTTCTGAATTCATAAAGAAATATGGGAGTAATGGCACATTCATTATAAATGCCCTGTATGCTTTTTCCAATAAAGATTTGATCGATTTTCTTCAAAAAGAAGGATTACAATTAAAGGAACTCTCTGGTGGCAGGATCTATCCGGATTCTGATAACGCATGGTCAGTGGTGGATGTGTTCAGAAAGTGTTTGAAGAATGCCAGTGTGAAAATTATTCTTGAAGCTCCTGTCAAGGAGTTGCTGCACTATCAAAACAAGATAGGCGGTGTGGTACACTCCAGAGGTACGATCCTCTGTCATGCAGTCATCGTGGCAACTGGTGGAAAATCCTACTCTCGTACAGGTTCAAGCGGAGATGGATACGATCTTGCTCGAAAAGCTGGACATAAGATAACTGATCTCTATCCTGTACTCGTTCCTTTCAACCTTGAGGGAATCGATGAGAGTCTTGTTGATCTGAAGTTAAAAAATGTCAAAGCATGGGTTACTGACGATAAGAGAGAACTTGCCGAAGCTTTTGGAGAGTTCTATTTCACTGACTGGGGAGCTGACGGTTCTGTTGTTCTGCGGCTAAGTCGCAACGTAAAAGAAGAAATCCAAGGAGACTATCTCACATTGCATGTAGACCTTAAACCCGGACTTGAACATGAGAAACTCGATGAAAGAATACTTCGTGAGATCAGTGACAATGGAAAAGCAACTTACCAAGAGATGCTCAAGACGCTTCTTCCAGAACAGATGATACAGTTTATTATAACCCAAACGAAAATTTCATCGGATTTCAAACTTGGATCAATGAAAAAGGAACAAAGGGAAACTATTGTACATACTTTGAAAGATTTAACATTTACCATAACAAGTACACGACCTTTTGATGAAGCGATTCTTACTGCTGGTGGAGTTGATCTATCCAAGATTGATCCTTCCACAATGGAATCAAAGATCATCGAAGGATTGTATTTCGCGGGGGAGATACTGGATATTGACGGCGACACAGGAGGTTATAATCTGCAGGCAGCATTTTCTACAGGTTTTGTCGCGGGGAATAACGTAGCAAAGGAAACGATTGATGAAGAAGATTGACCTGCACATTCACTCTTGTTATTCGGATGGAACAAAACACCCGAAAGAAATAATAAAAATGGCCCTTGAAAAAGGAATTGATGTCATATCGATCACAGATCACGATTGTATGGATGGATATCATGCAGTAAGAAGATACGCAAGGCATAATGGAATTGAGCTCATTCCTGGTGTGGAGATTAGCAGTTATTTCGAATCTTTTGACGTACATATTCTTGCTTATTTTATTAATACTCATAATCGAGCGCTGACTGCAATGCTGAAATTTCTGCAAAAGGGAAGAATACAAAGAGCTCAGAAGATTCTAGATAAACTTGGCGAATATGACATCGATATTAATATAAAAGAGGTGTTCGAGCATGTTGAGAACAAAAAAGTTGTAGGGCGTCCACATATTGCTACAGCAATGGTTGAGAAAGATTATACGTCCTACGAGGAGGCTTTCTGGTATTATATCGGCAATGACAAACCTGCCTATGTAAAGAAGCCCACCTATCATCCCAAAGAAGTGATAAAGATCATAAAAGATGCAGGCGGTATTGCGATACTTGCTCATCCCGGGGTAATCAAAAATGACTTCATCATTCCTGACCTTGTTGATTATGGGCTGGATGGTTTGGAGATATTCTATCCCCTTCATACTGTTTATCAGCGTCAGATATATCTTGAACTAGCAGAACGCTATGACCTTCTTGTAACAGGCGGCTCAGATTATCATGGATTTGAGAAAAGAGGAGATGAAATTGGGCAGAGTCTGCTCAAAGAATATTATTATGACCAACTTATAGCATGGAAAAAGAACAATGCCAATTAAACGACTGATACTTTTGGATGACTATGAGACCAATACCTATCTCATCTGGGATGATGTCCATCATGTGGGTGCAGTGATCGATCCTTCGAATAAAGCACAGGAAATAGCAAAGCAAGCAGATCGGTTTGGATTTCTGGTTAAGTATATTATTAACACTCACGGACATGCAGATCATATCGGTGCGAATGATGAGTTAAAGAGATTAACTGGCGCAAAAATTTGCATACACAAAGATGACAACGAAAAACTATCTAATCCTGACCTAAACCTGAGTTCTTTTGTTGGTCATCCATTCACTACTGAGGAAGCTGACTGGCTACTTGAAGATGGAGATACAATAATGATCGGAGATATAACATTAAAGGTCCTTGCTACTCCAGGCCATTCAAAAGGTGGAATATGCCTTCTGGGGAATGGCTACATTTTTGTCGGAGATACCCTCTTTTTCGAAAGTATTGGCAGATTTGATTTTCCGGACAGCAGCGAGAAGGAATTGCGAAGCAGTATTCAAAACAAACTATTCACATTGCCTGATAGAACCAAGGTATATCCTGGTCATGGTGGGCCTACTACGATCGAACATGAAAAAGCTAATAATCCATTTTTCTATTAAGATATGGTTATCATTTTAGATTTCGGTTCGCAGTACACATATTTGATACTTAAGTCAGTCCAGCAACTGAATGTGGACTGTAAAGTCGTACCCCATGATATTTCAATTCAGGAGATTAAGAGCATTAATCCCGAGGCGATCATCCTTTCTGGGAGCCCCTACAGTGTGCTCGATGATGATCCACCTATTTGCGATTCACAGTTATTTGAACTTGGTTTTCCTGTTCTTGGCATCTGTTATGGTATGCAGATTATTTCTCATTTGCTTGGAGGAAAAGTCGTGCATGCTCAGAAAAAGGAATTCGGCTATGTTGAGATCATCATAGATGGTGAGCAGGAATTGTTCAAAGATATCGAAACCGGTGATGTGATCTGGATGAGCCATTCGGATAAGATTGAGAAGGTGCCATCGGGATTTGAAATATTTTCATCCACCGTGAATACACCTTTTTGCGCAATGCAGAATAAAGAACGAAGGATCTACGCAGTGCAATTTCATCCCGAAGTATCTCATACTGAGAAAGGTATTCTCGTATTCAGGAATTTTATCTATAATATTTGTAAAATAAAGCCAAACTGGACAGCGGGTTCGTTCATACAAAAGGCAGAAGAAAAAATTCGACAGGAAGTAGGGGATGCAAGAGTAGTACTTGGCGTAAGCGGGGGTGTGGATTCGTCAGTTTCAGCAGTTCTTTTACATCATGTTATTGGGGATAAACTTATTCCGATCCTTGTTGACACTGGACTCCTGAGAAAGAATGAAGTGCCTGAGATCAAAAAGATGTTTGAGAGCATGGGTATCCAGCTGGATGTGGTTGATGCACGAAAAATTTTTTTGGATAAGCTTAAAAGTGTGATCGATCCAGAAAAAAAAAGAAAGATTATCGGAAATCATTTCATTGAAATCTTTGAGAAGGAAGCGAAGAAATTTGATAATGTACAATTCCTTGCACAGGGAACACTTTATCCAGATGTGATTGAGAGCTCCTCATCACAAACTAAAGATGGTCCATCTGTAGTAATAAAGTCTCATCACAATGTTGGTGGATTGCCAGAAAAGCTTAACCTGAAACTTATCGAACCTCTCAGAGAGTTGTTCAAATATGAAGTAAGAGTAGTTGGGAAAGAATTAGGTATTCCTGATGAAATACTCTATCGTCATCCATTTCCCGGTCCAGGATTAGCAGTACGTATTATCGGTGAGGTAACCGAGGAGAAAGTGAGACTTCTTCAGGAAATAGATTGGATATATATTCAGGAGCTCAAGAATAACTTATATTATGACAGAATATGGCAGGCATTTGCTGTGCTGCTCCCAACTCAGACAGTCGGTGTGATGGGAGATGACCGCACCTATGAAAACGTCTGTGCCCTTCGTGCAGTAAATAGTCTTGATGGTATGACAGCTGACTGGACAAGAATACCGTATCAGATCCTGCGTAGAATATCAAATCGAATTATCAATGAGGTAAAAGGCATTAATCGTGTGGTTTATGATATCAGCTCGAAACCTCCCAGCACAATTGAATGGGAGTAATACATGAAAAAGATATTTTTCTTGCTGATTGTTTTATTGCCGCTTACTCTTTACGCTCAATCCAACATTGTTGCTGAGGTTGCTGGTGAGCCGATCGCCTGGCTTGAACTCCAGAATAGATACGAGATGATCTGGAAGGAATATACCCACAATCCTTTAGATTTCCCAGATGTGTCCGAGAAGACTGTCCATGGAGATCTGAAAAAAATTGCCCTCGACGAACTCATCGCAGACAGGCTTTTTGAGATCTTTGCAGATGAAAATAATATCTCAATTAGTGAAGATGAACTAGAATCTATCTTTATAGAAATATATTCTGATAACGAACTTTTTCTGAGCAATGGAATCTTTGATCTCGAGAAATTTAAACGATTTAAGAGCAAATATCCAGATCGATATAGAAACATTATTAATAAAATTCGTGATGACATGCTCGATGAAAAGATCAAGGAGATCATTCAAGGGCAGTTCTATCTCAATGACCGCGAGCTCTATGAAGCGTATGTGCGAGATAATTCCCGAATACAGCTTGAGTACTGCATAATTGCAGATACCTTGATGCCTACAAGCTTTCCTTCCACTCCTGCGTATGTCAAAGAATTCCATGATCATCACAAACACTCGTATCAAGCTCCTGATATGGTGAGAATAGGATTTATTTTTATAGAAGATGATGATTTTTATCCTGCATCGAAACCCTATTACAAGCATGTTCCTACCTATCAAGAAAATGCACATTCACAAGCCAGAATCTTTTCCGAACAACTCATTGACCTCCTGAAAACAGGATTTGATGAATACAATGCAGTCTTCGATAATTATCATATGTTTGAAACGGATTATCTCGGCAAAAATGACCGGATAGGTAAGATCAAGAATAGCAAGGAAATAATTACAAAAGCGCTACGCATGAAACAAGGGAGATATTATTCCTATCCTATTGAGCAGGATGACGGCTGGATCATCTTTAAAGTTCTTAATAAGAAGGGTGGTGGGATTGCTGAATTCGACGAAGCAACAAGGGATATCTGGGAAGATTATATAGAGGTGGGAAGGGACTATTACTTCCAAAATGAGATGGAGAATTATTATAAGAATAATATTGAGAATGAACTGTTTTTTGAGGTAGATGTTAGTTTCATTGAAGTAGATACAGAACTTCTAAATTTCAAAATAACATTCTCTGCAGATTCTCTGTGGGATTATTATGAATATAATCTTGATGAATTTGTGACTGTACGTGATACCCTTTCCTTTGAAAAGGTAAGGGAAGATATAATCGAGGATCTAACTGAAAAGACCAGGAAGCAAAAGATCGATTCGACAATCACAGAAATTAAAGAGAAAGTGGCACGTCATGATTTTCTGCTTGATTATCCAGGATGTAAAATCAGATTGTTTGAAAAGTATATCGAAAACATGCCATACTACAGAGAACCCTATCACATCATACAGGACACGATCTTCAAAACTTCTGTTGGTGATCTATTTACAGCCAGAAAGGGGAGCAGGTTTGTGGCAGGAGTGCTGAACAAACGCAGATTCGTGCTTTCTCAAGAAAAGGAAGGACTAAGAGAACAGATATTGAACCTTCTGGAAAATAAATGGGACACTGATTGGCAGAATAATTTTCAGGAATTTTATGCAAAGAATAAGAATGCCTATTTCGAACCAACACTTTATAGATTTTCATATCTCTATTTTCCTCTGGATATAGACAATGTCACAATAGACTCTTCAAAGGTAAAGGCTTATTATCGGGAGCAGGCAGAAAAATTCGTACAATCATCAAGAGTTAAATTATCATACATCTTTGTTCCTTCGAGTCCATACATGCATAGACAAGTGTATGATATTCTGGATGCAATAAAAGATAATGTAAACTTTGATATAATTTCTCGAGTCTATCATGCAGAGCAACAAATTATAGAAAAAGAAGGTGAATTTGTCGACTTAGACGAACTTCCTGAATTGATCTATAATGTGGTTGATACACTATCTGTAGGAAAGATAAGCACTCCGGTGTATTTGAATGAGGGATGTTTCTTTTTACGTTTGCTTGATCGGGAGCGGTTAGGAATCCCAAATTTTAATGAGGTAAACAAGCAGATCCTGTATGAGATGAAACTTCCGTATGCAGATAGTATTGCGTACAAACAAACTAAGGCAGTTTTTGATACTATTACTTCACGCAAAGATGGTTTGATAGCCCTTCACGAAGATAAACTCTTTTACACAGACTACCTGCAACTGGGAGAAGAATATACCGTCATCGATAGTGTTATCACTATTCCGAAAAGAGAGTATGACTTGATTGATGAAACAAGATTGACCAACAAACTGCCTAAGATATTTACCTCAAAAAATGGCTATGGAATCGTATTTCTTGAGGACAGGATTTCTGGTAAGAAAATCGAAGGGTATGATGCGTATGTGAAAGCAAGAAATGAATTTCTGAGCAAATTGCAATTTGAAGAAGGAAAGATCTTCACCGAATATATGACCACTATGCTTGCAAATCGCGAACAGATGTATCTGCCAGTTATTTTCGACGGATTACGGAAGACTCCACTTATTGGATATAATGATATGATTGATAATCTGGTAGGAAGTAATGTCATCGTGCGCAGTGCTTTTGGCAAGGATGTGCATACATACAGTCATCCAATTCGATTTACCCAGTATGGGTGGGGTTTTTATTATGTGGTCAATAAGGAAGTTGGCTCGCTGGAGGATTTTGCTTCGATCAAGAATAACTATCGAGAGGAATATATTGAGAAAAAATTTAAGGAATGGCTTGAAAATTATAAGCGTAACAAAAACGTGAGAATATTTCAGCATTGAGCTGTGAGTGTAAAACTTGACAGGCTAAAGATAGAGCAAAAAACAGTGTCTACAGTATTTTTTATTAATATTGCCGGGATAGCTCAGCAGGTAGAGCAGGGGCCTGAAAAGCCCTGTGTCCGTGGTTCAACTCCGCGTCCCGGCACCATTTTTTTATGACAACATGAAAAAGATTGCAATCACTACTGGCGACCCAGCAGGTATTGGACCAGAGGTTGTAATAAAAGCTCTTAAAAAAAACAAATTTCAACATACAATTATTGTCTATGGCGCATTTTCTGAAAAAGTAACAATCCCAGAGCTGAGAAAAATTAAAAGTATAGACGAAATTGATTCTACAGTCAAATCTCTCTACTGGATCCCAATTTCCAAGGAGAACTCTTTTGTTCCAGCTAAACCGTCAAAAGAAAGTGGAATCGCTGCTTATGAATCGTTACAAAGGTCATGTACTGATGCTTTAGCCGGTAAGATAAATGCCCTAGTAACTGCACCGGTGAGCAAACATTTTATTCAATTAAGTCATCCAGATTTCATCGGCCATACAGAGTTTTTTGCGCAAAGGAGTTCTACTAAAGATGTAGTGATGAGTTTTTTCAGCGATAAGATCACAGTCGGATTGCTGACCACGCATTGCGGTTTATCACAAGTCTCATCATTTCTTACTGAGGAAATGATATTGACTAAAGTAGAGATTATCAACAATGCGCTTGAACGATATTTCAAGATATCAAAACCTACACTGGCGCTGCTGGGACTAAATCCTCATGCGGGTGAAGAAGGTGCTTTTGGGCATGAAGAGCAGCAAGTAATGATCCCTGCAGTTGATGAATTAAAGAAAAAAGGGATTGACATTAACGGACCATATCCAGCAGATACTTTTTTTGCTAGGAATTATGAGAAGTTCGATATGATCATCTCTGCGTATCATGACCAGGCACTGATCCCGTTTAAAATGCTTTCCTTTGATGTGGGTGTAAACGTGACCCTTGGGCTTCCTTTTATCAGGACTTCTGTAGATCATGGAACTGCTTTTGATATTGCAGGAAAAGGCATAGCATCAGATAATAGTTTAAAACATGCAGTTAAATTAGCTATGAGAATGATTTCATGATATCAGAATACCTGAATTTTCCAGACTATGAGAACATAATTGGTATTGATGAAGCAGGAAGAGGTCCTATTGCAGGTCCAGTTGTCATTGCATCTGTTATTCTCTCAAAAGAATGCACTATTCAAGGATTGGGTGATTCAAAAAAACTGTCTGCAAAACAAAGACAAAACCTTTTTAAAAAAATTACTTTTCATGCAATTCATTATACATATGAGGTAATACAACCACATATCATAGATGAGATAAATATTTTACAAGCTACATTTCAAGGGATGTGTACACTTCTTGATAATTTCTATTCCACACCTTACTTAGCACTTATAGATGGTCCTTACTTACCACAAACTAAATATGATGGTGATTATACACTTATACTGAAATCTATAGTATCTGGTGATGCGACATATAATTGTATTGCAGCTGCATCAATTATCGCCAAGGTTGTACGTGACGAAATAATGGATAATTATCATACACAGTATCCTGAATATGGTTTCATTCATAATAAAGGATATTGCACAGAGAAACATAAAGCAGCTATAGAAAAATATGGAACATGCCCAATTCATAGGAAAAGTTTTTCACCAGTGAAAGAGTTGTTTCTTTAAATAATAACTGTCCGTAGCATCCATTTATATAAAGAAAAATATTCATTCTTAATATTTCAAATATTTAACAGAAAAATGAAATCTGTTAATAATGTGATGTAATATTTAAATCATTATCTTGTTACCATCAATAATCAATCGTATTTAATAACTGAATGAAATTATTGAGATAAGCCATATCAGTTACGTAGAATTTTTTATTAAAAATTTTGATAAATAATACTATTTTCTTTTTATAAATCCAATACATTCTTTAAAATATTATTCACTATTTTTGCTAGAAGAGTTTTTTTTCTTTACATGTTTCATCTAATTTTTTGGATTTTGATAATCTTACTTCACAATGAACTGAAACAACTGTACGAATATTCATCCTAGATGTAAAATAAAAAAAATAAGGAAGGTTTCAATGGAAGAAAAGAGCATTTTGTTCGTTTTAGTTTTTTGTTTTTTATTCTGCATATTAGATGCACAAACTCCCGAATGGGTATGGGCAAATCATGGTGGGAGTAGCTCCAGTGATATGGGAGTGAGTATAATAGTCGATTCTAATAACTATTCTTATGTAACCGGTGAATTTAGAGATGTTGCTACTTTTGGCAGTACTGTTCTCACAAGTGCAGGAGAGGATGATATTTATATTGCAAAAATGGATACAAATGGAAATTGGATTTGGGCAAAACGAGCTGGCGGATCTAACCAGGATTTTGGTAGTTCAATTATCCTCGATAATTTAGGTAATGTCTATGTTACAGGTGATCATGATAATAATGCTGATTTTGGATCAACTATTTTAGGGGGTAATGGAATTTATGTAACAAAATTGGACAATAATGGAAATTGGTTATGGACTGAACATGCTGATGCTAGTCAATCTACAGGAATAGATGTAGATGCGTTAGGAAATGCTTATATTACCGGAATTATCTCTTGGAATGGAGATTTTGGAGATTATCATTTGGATAGTAATGGTCAGGATGATATATTTGTTGCTAAAATAAGTTCTAATGGAACCTGGCTGCGAGCAGAAAACGCTGGTGGAACAGAGAGTGACTACGCATTTGATATTGATGTTGATACTGGAGGAAATGCATATATTACAGGCTATTTCAAAGATTCAGCTAGTTTTGGAGTCTATAATTTGATAAGTTATGGTCATAGGGATATTTTTGTATGTAAGATTAATTCAACCGGTGTCTGGTCAATGGCGACCAATGCCGGAGGAGTCAGTTGGGATTCAGGTCAGGATATATATCTTGATAATACAGGGAATATCTATTGTACAGGTTTTTTCTATTCTGAAGCTACTTTTGGAACCTCAAATATCACTGGTTATGGCTCGAATGATATTTTTGTTTCAAAGCTTGACAATAGTGGGAACTGGCTCTGGACAAATTATGCTGGTGGTTTGTATGTTGATACAGGCTGGGGAATTAAGGTAGATTCTAATATGAATACTTGGATTACTGGTGACTATATGTATGGTGCTACTTTTGGAACAACAAACTTATCATCATATGGAGTTGTGGATCTTTTTGTAGCACAATTAGATGGTAGCGGTAATTGGAATTGGGCAATTAACGCTGGAAGTAATTGGTATGAATATTCATATGATTTAGACCTCGATAATTCAGATAATGGGTATATTACCGGAAAGTTTCAAAATACTATAACGTTCCAGGATACAATGTCCAGTTATGGAAGTTATGATGTTTTTGTAGCAAAAATTACTGATTCAATGCAGCCTTCACCACCAGCTAATGTAGTGATGAATGTAAGTGGTGCAACACTCACTATATCATGGAATGCTGTTCCTGCTGCTACAAGTTATAAAGTATTTTCTTCAAATGATCCGTATACCGGATTTGCAGAAGATACTACTGGAACATTTAATGGAACATCATGGTCTGTAACATTATCTGGGAGTAAGAAATACTTTTATGTAAAAGCAATAAATTAAAGAATAATATGTTATTATAATTTAACTTATTCTTGTATTACAATTCCCTGTTACATTGTAGCGGGGATTTTTTCTTTGACAAATTTCAGCCAAATTTTAGGATTATATCTATTGTTTTTCGAAATGAAGTGAAACATCTGTTTTATTACTCTCATTGGCAACAACATTAATAACATGAAATCAATGGTGTATTGAAAACAATGATTGTGCCAGCATAAGAATATTTAACTAAAAAGATCGCATGTTAATGTAATCAAGAGAGGAGACTTTATCATGAAAAAAACAATATTAGCACTAATTGTGAGTTTTTTAATAAGTTTTGGGTTACTATCAGCAGATGTTCCCGATCTTATTGATTTTCAGGGACGATTATCAGATGATTCATATAATCCCATTAATGGTACTGTACCTATTACATTCTCATTTTATTCAGCACCAGATGCACTAGAAGCTCAATGGTCAGAAACACACTCAGTAGATGTAAACGAAGGTTTATTCCATGTGACCTTAGGAACAATAACCCCCTTGACTGAAGATGTTTTTGACTCTTCGGAACGATGGATTGGTTTGACAGTGGGGAGTGACAGTGAAATGAGTCCTAGAACCAGAATAGCCAGTGTTCCATATGCTCTTCAATCAAGAACATCCACTCCTGATGAAGATTGGACAATAGATGGTAATGACATGTATTCTAATAATTTGGGAAATATTGGTATTGGAATCACTAATCCCACAGAAGCCAAGCTCGAAATTGGAACATCTTCATATAGTGGTATTAAAATCGACTCATGTGGAGAACATGGGATTCACATAAAAAATTCCAAGAATAATGGTTTCTATATCGAAGAAACCGGGACAACAGGTTATGGATTTAGAGTCACCAATTCCGGTTCTGATGCATATAATGCTTATTTGGTAGGAAATCCAACTGCATGGACTACAAGTAGTTTTAGTGACGGAGTGGAAATTTGCGGAACAGAAGGGCATGGTCTATTTGTTGGACATGCTGATAACAATGGTGTACATATTAATTCAACAACTAACAATGGCGTACACATCCATAGTGCAGATGAAGATGGTATTTATGTATACAGCGCTGGTAATCCATCATCCCAAAGTTCGAGTACTGAAAAAAATGGATTTGAGGTTGCTGGTGCTGAAGGAAATGGTCTTTACATTGGTCAAGCTGATGGGCATGGTATAAAAATTAACTCATCAGCTCATAATGGATTATATGTGCTTAATGCTCAAAGTGATGGTGTTTATATTCTCGATGTTGTAGATGATGGAGTTGTTGTTAATAATGCTAATAATGATGGAATTGTAATTACTAATGCTGATGATGATGGTATATATGTAACATCTTCTGGGAATATTGGTGTTTATTCTAATACACGTGCAACCTGGGGATTTAACACATCAGATGCAGTCTGGTCATACGGTGGATATTTTCCCTCAAGAAATGGAACTATTTGTAAAAATGTCGGAAAAGAAACAATTGAAAAAGGAGATGTTGTCTGTATTTCTGGAGGATATGAAGAAGTTACTTTGAATAGTGGAGAAAAAGTTTCTGTAGTCTATATTACTAAATCAAATAGCAATAATTCATATGCTATACTTGGAGTAGCACATTCTAATGCATATGTTTATGAAAATAAAGAAATAATGGATGATGGGAATATAGAAATTCAGAAAAGTTTTCGTTTTACCCAAGAAAATATTTTACACAATGATTATCTTTCCGTTATCGTATTTGGTATAGCTACTGTAAAAGTTGAAAGTTCTGAAAACATTAAAGCAGGTGAAACTCTCACTTCTGGGAATGGATGTGCTAGAAGAGTAAATACAAAAAACATCGAAGGTCTTTTACTTTCTGAAAATGTTGGTATCCTCGGCAAAGCCCTTGAAGATTCTGCAAGTAAAGACAAAATTAAAGTATTTGTAAATTGCAAATAGGAGGAACAATGAAAACAATAATAATGATAATGATCTTACTGCTAATAGTATCATACTTAATCGCGGATAATCCTTCCAGTGATAATTATATTTTGCAGCAATGGAGTTTTTCTTCAGGTAATGATCCATCAAATCCACCAACCTCTTCAAACTATATACTTAAAGGAAGTGTAATTGGTGTTATTTCTGGTGAAGAAGCAACAAGCTCTAACTATAATAATCTACCTGGTTATTATCTCGGACCGATACAGGGTGGAATTTTACCTCCGGATAATGTACTCATTTCAGTTGTGAATGATAGCGTACACATCTCCTGGGATACAGTTTCCGGAGCCACATCCTATAAGGTCTATTCATCAGATGATGCATATACTGGATTTACGGAAGATACTAGTGGAACCTTTGATGGAATTTCATGGTCTGCATCACTAACTTTGAATAAAAAGTACTTTTACATTAAAGCAGTACAATAAGATAAGAAGTACTAAAAATGAAAGGAGACATTATAATGAAAAATTTAATATTTCTAATAATTGTGAGTTTATTAATAAATTTTGGATTATTATCAGCAGATGTTCCTTATCTCATCGACTTTCAGGGACGACTTGCAGATGATAATGGAGATCCTATCATGGAAGATGTAAATATAGTTTTTGCAATATATGAAGACTCAACTGGAGGTGTCGCAACATGGAATGAAACACACACAGTAGATGTACTTGATGGTTTATTTCATGTGACTTTAGGAAAGATCACTCCTTTTGATGAAGATATTTTTGATTCTTCAGAAACATGGCTTGGAATTACAGTTGAAACAGATTCAGAATTGTCACCACGAACACGATTAACAAGTGTGCCGTATGCCATTAAGTCCGATTATGTTGAACATGATTTACGAAACACTCTTGATGAAGCCTATGACGAAGGTGGAGCAGGATCGGGCAGAAGTATTACTGTTGATGCAGGATCTGTTGAATTAGAAGTGCCAGCTTCTGAAACGCATTCAGGATTACTTGTAGAAACATATGGAGATAGTAATGCAATTAAAGCTCAAGTAAAGAACACTACATCGAATTCTTCACCAGCCATTAGTGGAATACATTATGGAAATAATGAGGGTGTTTATGGACGTTCAGGCACATCAATACCAGCTGGAATGGGATCTGCAAAAATATCTGGTGTAGCTGGAGAAAGTGTGTCTTGTCATGGTGTTAGTGGATATAGTAAGGATAAAGATGGTATTCATGGAGGTACCTACAGAACAGGAACTTTTAGTGATGGTCCTTATTCAATAGTTGGTGGTGTGCATGGTGAACCATCACAAAAATTTGTAACAAATGGCGACAATTTTGCAGTCGTAGGAACTCCAAGTGATAATAATAATTCTACTGGAGTTCTTGGTATCGGTGCACAAGTAGGTCATGGTGTGATAGGTATTCCAGGTGGAGATGGTGCATCTACAACCGCTGGTATTCGTGGTATTACTCGAGAACCTACTACAGCATGGCCTCCAACAAACTTTCCTTTGGAACCAAATGAATATAAAGGACAGATTGGTGTCCTTGGACAAGCAAAAGATTATGTTGCTATTTGGGGTGAAAGCATTAGCAGAATAGGTGTTGTGGGTACTTCAGGTGATTTACTTACCCTAGATGAACTACCGTTTTTAGATCCTATTGGTGTTTATGGTTCAGCATCTCAGGAAGATGGAATAGGTGTTTTAGGTGCAGGATGGGAAGAAGGAATAGGTGTTTTAGGTCAATCACATAATGATGTTGCTGTTTGGGGTGAAAGCATTAGCAGAATAGGTGTTGTGGGTAGTTCAGGTGATTTACTTACCCTAGATGAACTACCGCCGTATCCTGTAGGTGTTTATGGCACAACATCCGATTCTTGGGGTACAGGTGTTTATGGTGATTCTGATGACGGAGTTGGTGTTTATGGTGATTCTGAGAATAATTGTGGAATTTTTGGTGCTTCAACAAATAATACTGGAATAGTGGGTTCTACTCTATCTGATTCATCAACACATGCTGGAATTCGTGCTGAAGGTCATGGAGTCTCAGCAAATGGTCCAAATGCTGCTGCATTGGAAATTAATAATGGTGCAATACGAGTAAGTGGTCCTGTGAGACCTTCGGGAACCTTTACAGTTACCGGTAACTGGAATCCACTGAATAGCTGTGGAAATGGGGATCCATACCATACACATGAAATTGGTCAATTTACGATGTATAATTTACAAGACAATCTGATAGTCGGTGATCCTGATGGTAGCATTATTCTTTTAACAGTTGAAAATCAATCATATTATAGTTTGTATGCACATGTTGTCTCTAAAACAAATGGTTCAGCACAGATAAGAATTACTGCTATGGGTTGTAGTATGACAGTAGGAGATGTGAAAGTTCATTATCTTATAATCAACCCTGCTTCACAAACAAAGTTTTAAATCTAATATGTTCAAATGGATTATGTAAACAATAGTTGTTTCTTAAAATTATAATCTAAGAGGTACAGCTTATCAATTTAAAAATTTATGTATAATTTATAATTATACTTAAATGATATATTAATAAATATTAAATCCTAATTTATTGACACTTTTATTAAAAGATACATTTGATAGACTCGATAATAATAAATACTCGGAAGCTTTTGATTAATTTTATTTAAAAGTATGAGAAAACTTAGTTTAAGCAGGGAAATAAAGTATAAATCAAAATTTGAATAAAATAGGTGGAAAGGTAGACAGGGAAATTTGATAAATTTAAACCAAATAATACATAAGGAGTACATAATGTTTAGAAAAAAATATTGCATTTTGTTTTTCATTACTTTCATTTCAGTGGCTTCAGCAGCATTTGCAGATACAATTTATTCAACAGTAACTGGCGGATACTGGGATGATGTAAATACCTGGGTAGGAACTACTATACCCTCAGGCGCAGATGATGTTATTCTTGTAGGACCTGTATTTACAGCAAACCAAGCATGTAATGATTTAACCATAGAATCGGGTGGAAGTCTTGAAAATCATTCATATTCAGCATATTCTCACACTGTCAATGGTAATATAGTAAACGGTGGTGTAATTAGTGATGCATCTGTAAATACATTAACATTAAACGTAAAAGGTAATATCACTAATAATGGAACATGGGATAACAAAACGGTAAATCTAAATGGTACAACTGATCAATATATTTCTATGTCTCAAGAATTTGCAGTAGATTATTTCAACGACAATAATACCAGTGGTGATGTTATTGCATTGACAGATCTTACATTTAATAATACTGACATTGATTTTAACGATCATACATTGGATCTATTAGGTTCCAGTGATCTTTATCTCACCAATGGTTGTGAATTCAACTGGGTTACTATTTTAGCGAATGGTAATGTTATTAATATGGATGGATCAAGTTACATTCAATATGCAGATATTACGGACTGCTCTCTAAGCGGTACCGTCGTTTTTGCAGACGCTGTCGATTTGTATGGTACAATCATAAATAATGGTATTTTGGAAAATCATTCTTACAGTAGTAGAAATCTTGATATCATTGGAGATTTTACAAACAACGGAACAGTTCGAAACAGTCTAACAACAAATTACCTATATCTTTATGTAACTGGTAACCTGACTAACAATGGAACAATGATCAATAGACAATTACATTTCAATGGAACCACTGATCAGAACCTATCATTTACTAGTGAATGCGCTATAGATTTTATATACTGTGATAATACTGATGGAGAAAAAGATAGAGAAAGAGATATATATGCTCTTACTGATGTTACCTTTAATGGAAGTGAATTTGATTTCAATGACCATTCATTCGTATTATCCGGCTCGAATGATATGTATCTAACCAATGATTTCTTTATCGATGAAATGGACATACAGGCAAATGGAAATACGATTACATGCTCAGAATTAGGAACACTACAATATTCATCAATTACAGATTTTACGTTGGAAGGAACCTACATTATTGCAGCGAATGTTGAATTTTATGGAACTGTTATTAATAACGCAACTATTCAAAATCATCCATTTTCAGTTCGATATCTTGATATTTATGGTCCTTTTACTAATAATGGAACGATCAAAGATGATCCAACCACAAATACATTATGGATTTGTCTCTACGATAACTTCATCAATAACGGCACTTTGCAAAATGAGAGAATTCAGGTAAAAAGTACAGACCAGCATATTTCAGCAACCTCAGGAAATTCTTTTAAAATAACATATTTTGATGGCAATTCTTCACGCGGAAATATATATTTTGATAGTGACATTGAATTTATTTCTACCATTATCGATTTAAATGATGATAACCTGATCTTACAAAGTGGTACAACAATTACATTGAACGCTTCATCTTGTAAAGACGGAACCATTGATGCAAACGATGCGACTATCGAAATGACAAATGACGGCTGTTTTGTTGACATTGCAATCACTGATGTAGTGCTGGATGGTATTACTCAGATCGGAGACGGGAATGTAGATTTTAACAATACAGTTATAAATAATGGTATTTTACAGAATAAAGATAATAACAGCCACGCCCTTGATGTGAACGGAGATATAACAAACAATGGAACTATTAGAAATAATCCAACTCAATATATGTTGAATCTTGATATTACTGGTAATATAGAAAATTATGGAACATGGGAAAATAGATATATCTATCTTGTTGGCACATCAGAACAGCATATTATTTGCGGAAGCACAAACACATTTTCTATACAAGGTTTGTATGGAAACACTACACGAGCAAGTATTTATTTCGATTCCGATATTGAATTCGTAAATACAACAATTGATCTCAATGATGATACACTTATCCTCGAACTCACTGATACCTTAACCTTAAATGGGTGTTCTGTAACAGATGGTTTTATTCAAGCGAATAATGCTACTGTGAATATGACTAATGATTCCTATTTTACTTATATTACTATTGAAGATGCCATTTTTGATGGAGTATGCAACATCGCTAATGGATATGTCGATTTTGACGGTAACACTATTATACAAGGTATTTTACAAAATTTTGGTAATAATCTTACGCTAAATGTAGATGGTGACATTACAAACAATGGGACAATCCGTAATAATCCAACCAATTATGTCCTCTATATTAATGCGTATGGAAATGTAACCAATGATGGTATATGGGAAAACGAAAGAATTGAAGTTGATGGTACATCTGACCAAACTATTACCTTAGTGAATGATCAACAAATAACTGCGCAAACAAGATTTCGTTCAGATATTGAAGTTTCACCTTATCAATGGAAATACAACGATGTAGCAATTCCGGGTACAAATCCTGATTTTAGTGGAGAAACAACAGCTATATTAACGTGGGTAGCACCAGTTTCAAGTTCATATTATGGAACTTTTACCTGTTCAACTGGAGGAGGGGTTTCAAGAAATATAATTGTTGCAGGTCAGGGATCTGGTCCAAACCCTCCAGAAAATGTAGTTGTATCGATTAATGGTTCAAATGTCGAAATAACCTGGGATGCTGTATCAGGAGCAACATCATACAAGGTATATTCTTCTGATAATCCTCTAACAGGATTTGTAGAAGACACAACAGGAACTTTTAATAACACTTCATGGTCAGCTCCAGTTCCCGGAAGCAAGAAATTCTATTATGTAAGGGCAGTTAATTAGAACGTACTATAATGAAAAAAGAATTACAATGATCATTTATATACGAAATGTAAATTTGGTTATAAATATTTTTGTAAATTAATAAAAGAATCAAATCTGGTTGATCAATTTCGGTGCATCCTGTACATAAGGTGATAATATTATAGCAATGAAACAAACACTCCGCTAATTAACGAATTAAATATCTGATACTGCTATGTCTGTTATTCTTTATGTAATAGCAATTGGTTTGCTTATTTTGATCAAGGTGAATTGCAAGATTATCAGGAAAATCGAAAAAATTGACATTATTCCTTTCTATGACCTTTATAAACATTAAAGAGAAAACTAAATCAATCTTTTGTATATTATTGAATATTTGAATGCCCATGTTTGCCTTGTGTTACTATCTAAATAAGCTATAATCTCCACAGGGGGATTTCACTTGATAACTAAGCATATTTATAAGGAGTAATCATGAAAATGATAATTACTTTTTTTATTTGTTGTGTGTTTTTATTAGCACTCTTTATTAGTTCAGGTTACGCACAGGTAAAAGAAGAATCTTTTCAACCTCAGAAAGAAAATTTTTATCCCTGCGAAGAAGATCTTATTGAAATTATGTTTGTCGAGAATTCCAGAGTTCGATTAAGAGATGGCGAACTTATTGATTTGATATCAGATGCAACCGCAGGTTTGAATAATGTTTTAGGGAAGCTTGCATGGTTTACATGGTATAGAATTTCTGAGGTGCCAGAAGAAGAAATGGATAGATGGGCAGAAAATGGCAAACGGAATACAGCTAAAGAAATTTATAATCTGAACAATATCTACAGACTTCATATTCCAGAGGAACTTGATGTTTGGAGCATTAGTAAAGAATTGGAAAATTTGCCGGGTATTTATCTGGCAAGACCAGTACCTCTGCCTGTGGAGCCACCAAATCCCCCAGATTATCAAGCGTATCAGGGTTATTTGTATCCTGCAAGTAACACACCAAGTGGTATTAATGCTTTGTGTGCATGGAATTATTCAGGTGGAACAGGGTCAGGTATTACAATATGTGATATTGAATATTCATGGAATTACAATCATGCTGATATTTCAAAAGCAGCCGGATCTTCGCTGAACTCATGGACTGATCCCGGTTATGGCAATGATCATGGAACTGCAGTTATCGGAGAACTAGTAGCAGACAATAACAGCTGGGGTACTATTGGTATTTGTTATGGAGCAAATCTAATGACCTGTGGCTCATATTATGGAACTCCCCTTAGTTGGAATGTTCCCGGAGCAATAATATTAGCAATTTCTAATATGTCGGCTGGTGATATTATTCTTCTGGAGCAACAATGGGACTACTCGAATGGTGGTGGTGCTTATATTCCTATAGAATGGTGGTTGAATTATTCTCCTTCTGCTCAAACGTATAATGCAGTATATGCAGCAATTGTTAATGCAGTTTCCAATGGTATTCATGTGGTTGAAGCCGGTGGAAATGGAAATATTGACACTGATCTTTTAACCTGGTATGGAAATTCTGGGGCTATCATTGTTGGGGCTGGAGGAGCATATTCTGGTGGTACCTGGCCAAATGGTGATCTACAAAAATTGAGTTTTTCAAGTTATGGAAGCCGATTTGATCTTCAGGGATGGGGAGAAAATGTGTATACTACAGGTTATGGTGATTTGTATAATGCGCAAGGTGCTAACTATTTTTATACCAGTTCTTTTAGCGGTACTTCCAGTGCATCACCTATCGTTGCTGGTGCTCTGGCGTGTGCAGAAGGATATTATCTTGCTAATATTTCCAGTACCCCCCCCTCACCAGCATATATGCGTAATCTTCTGGTTACGTATGGAACTCCTCAAGTAACTCCTCCTTCTGGGAACATCGGACCAAGACCAGACTTAGCTACTGTTATCGCAAGTTTTAAAGACTGGGGTGATGCACTTGATCCACCTCATCCAACGCTTGCTTCAAGCAGTGGTGCCTATCATCCAATAACTAGTCTTTATATGGGTGTATGTATTGATGCAGAATCAGATGGACAACAATCACTAAACGCTGATGGTGATGATTTGAATGGTCTTGATGATGAGGATGGTGTGATTTTTCTTGGGACACTGAATCCAGGTAATAATGTTAATGTACAGGTTACTACGACAGGAGCTGGCTTTCTCAATGCATGGATTGATTTTAATATGATAAATTCGTGGTCAGATCCAGGAGAACAGATTTTTATTAATCAATTTCTAAATGTGGGATTAAATAATCTATCTTTTACCGTACCTGCATCAGCACTACCGGGACCTACTTATGCTCGTTTTCGATTCAGTTCAGCCCAAGGAGTACCTTTTTTTGGTGGCGCACCTGATGGAGAAGTTGAGGATTATCTGGTTTTTATTGAAGAACCTCAGGAAGATTTTGATTTTGGTGATGCTCCAGATCCTAATTACCCAACATTATTGGCGAATAATGGTGCCCATCATTACATGGATGGAATAACATTCCTTGGAGTACAAATTGATACTGAACCAGATGGACAGCCAAATGCTGCTGCAACTGGTGATGATAACAATATTTTGTATGCGGGTTTACCTGATGATGAAGACGGGGTAATTTTTACCTGCCCATTAATACCTGGTCAACAAGGTGCAATAACTGTGACTACCAATTCAATCGTTCCCGCCTATCTTAATGGCTGGATTGATTTCAATGCAGATGGAGATTGGCAAGATGTAGGTGAACATATTCTCCCTGATGTGATTCTTAATCCTGGAATTCATCAATTGAACTTTAGTGTTCCAATTAATGCAGTCTTAAGTTCAACATATGCACGATTCCGTTTAAGTACAGTTGCTGGAATCTCATATACAGGTTTTGCTTCAGACGGTGAAATTGAAGATTATAAAATTGATATTATTGAAATTCCCGACGATGATTGTAAGATGCATTATCATCAGTGGCCAGATACAACATGGGCAGGTATTGATGTAAGAGCAACAGAACCTATTATTCTTGCCGATGATTTCCTCTGTATAGAATCAGGTTTGATAAACAGCATTCATATTTGGGGTTCATGGAAATGGGATGAATATCTAATGCCCGATTTTAATCTAACGATTTGGTCAGATAATCCCTGTGGTCCAGAAGGTTATAGCCAACCGAAAAATGAATTGTGGAGTGGATTCTTTACTTCAGGTCAATATACAGATTCAATATATTATAGTTCACTCGACGGTGAATACTGGTATGATCCACTCACTTTGGAACTCACTCCAAATGCTGACTATAATATATGGCAGTATGATTTCATTATTCCTGATTCTCTCGCCTTTGAACAAGTACAGGATTCAATTTACTGGTTAGCAATACAAGTTCTGAATGTACCTGAACCAATGGGATTCGGATGGAAAACCTCTGTAAATCACTGGAATGATGATGCAGTATGGGGAACAGATGGAGTTTTCTGGAATGAATTTATCTATCCAGATGGACATCCATATCATCCGGAATCAATAGATTTCTCTTTCTATATTAATTGTTCACCAACTCCTCCTATTGTAGATATAGCTGTTTCTTCAGATACTGTCTGCGTAACATGGAATCCAGTACCCTGTGCTAATTCCTATAAAATATTTAGTTCGACAGATCCATACTCTTCATTCCCCTCAGCTTGGACTCTTGAGCAAACAGGTATCACTGCAACATCCTGGTGCGAAGATGCTTCTGGAATAGCGAAGAAATTCTATAGAGTAATTGCAGTAAAATAAAGCGCTAATAACAAAATAATAGTGGGGGCTTGCAGTACTGCGAGTCCCTGTTTTTTTATCACAAGTTCCAAAAAATATTGAGAACAGACTATTTTTTATTGACATTAAATATTAAACTTCATCAGTAGTTTTTATGAAATAAAACCAGGGAGGTTACCATGAAACGACTATATTCAATAGTTGTTATGTTAGTCTTGATAGTAACATGCTCATTATCTGCTTTTGAGGTTGAATATTATAATGTAGCAAATGAAAAACTTCAAAGTGATCAGGTTTATGATGTCTATTTTTATGACTCATCCAAAGATAATATCTCTGATTTATGGCGCTCTGATGCGACAAAAAGCTGGTATAACGAACCATCCAATCCTAGTGATGACTTTACTGGCTCATTGGATCTGAATCGATGGGATTCTTTCGGTTCTCCTGCGGTGTATGATACAATTTCTTTTTCAACTTCAGGATTAGGTTTATTACAGGGTTTGACATCTGAGGATACATGGGAGTTGAGCGGAGATTTTGATATTCAAATTAGTTACAACCATTGTAGTATTGGTCAGGATGGTGAGTTTAGACTGGAGGTGAAAGATGCTAATGCAAGTAGTAATTTTTCATATGTTTCAGTAAAAAATATTAACGATACTCTTCGGTATATAAAAAATATTAATAATATTGCTACGATCCATTCAGAGATTGCAGAGGTAACTGGAAAGATACGATTGATTAGAGAAGCTTCTAATGTATCAGCGTACTATGCATACTGGGATGCGGGATCAGGTATTGATCAAGATAGATGGAAATGGACTGAAATTGGATCATCAGAGAGTTTTAATGGAAATAACGTGTTTGTTACTATTTGCACTTGTACTTATTCAGATACTTCAGTCTCTGTAACAGCTGATAATTTTATTGCTCAGAATTATGGCGAATGTGATCTTGGCGATGTTGGAAGCCATACAAGAGGTACTACAAAAGCTTTTCCAAAACAAGCAATATTGGTTGCAACTGATAGTGGATTAGATATTATAGATGCTGACGATGATAAGTTATGGATGAGATTCAAGAATTATGATGGACATCGTGATGTGCCAGAAGCTCAGAATATGGTCGTTGATACCATTCATTGCGTTACTGCTCTTGATGGAAAAATTTATCTGGGAGCCTATGAAGGATGGATGGCTGGAGCGTGTGTGATAGATTTTGTACATGATTCTACTTGGTTTTATGATATACATTTTGAGGATGGAACAGGATGGGATTGTTTAGCTACAATTAGCAATCGTAATATGCATTGTGGTTGGACGGATAATGGTTCTAACTATACACGTCTGAAAAATTTTACAGTCTACGATTTATATGCAAAACAAATTAATGGTTTTACATACCTTGCAATAGCCAATGGTGTAGATATTGTAGATGGAAAAGGAGTGGTTACAGTTCTAAATATTGATTCTGATACAACCAGCTATGATATGTTAGACGTAGAACGACCTATTCTTAGAGTTGATATTGGTGAGAATAATAAACTCTATTATTATGAACCTTACCGTCTTTTTATGAACAGTGTTGATTATTTGGATGAAGGTGAATTCAATTTCGAATATGATGAAGCCATTTCTCTCTCGGGGGGAATTGAACCGTCTGATATAGTAACAACAAATAGCTATCTGTATATTTCAGATCAAAATATTGAACCTGATGGCACTTCAGGTTCAACATGTAAATACAATATAGACAATCTTGATTATACAGGTGTTAAATATACAGATGGAGGACTCAATCCTTCTATACGATTATGGGGAACTGCTTCCTGCTCTGCACTTGAAACGAATGGGAATGCATTATGGCTCGCCACACATAATAGTGAACATGGAAGAATATATGTTATTGGTGCAGAACATCCGAGGGTAGATAGTGTGCGTGGAGACTTCAATATTTCCTATCCTCTGGATTCGGGTTATATAAACTCTCTATCCTTTGGACAAACTGATACTTATCCTGAAAATCTTATAATAGGCTCTGATAGTTCCGGTGTGGTAAGGTTATTTAGTGAAGGTAAAGAAATAAGTTTAGAAAATCCCTCATACGGAACCATACAACATAATTTTCCAGAAACCCCTGGTCTTAGAGGAGATCCCTTTACATTTGCTTATTCTCACGCAGATATTATTATAGATCCTGATGATTATGCGAGTTCCTGGGAGTATGGTAATGTTACAGTCACTTTACACAATGAAGCTCCTCAATGCTTGCATCCAGAACACGCTATACCTATGTGGTTTGAAACAAAGGCAGTTGATGGCTTTAATGCGTTCCCTGTTATAGATACAGTACTATTTACCTCTCCTATTCCATCAGGAACTTCAAATCTTAGACTATGGTATTATTCCGAAGTAGAAGATGATTGGATACCAGATGATCTTGGTGATGATGTGACCGTCACAAATTGGAACTTCTCATCTTTACCCTATTCAGTAAGCTATACCACGAATCATTTCTCATCCTGGGCAATGAATAATGGTGGAGGTGGTTCTATAGAATATCCTCCCAAAAAACCAGAAAATTTGATGATTAAAATAGATGAATTTAAAGCTGAGCTTGTCTGGAACAAAGTAACAGAAAATACATTTGGCGATACTATTTCTTCTGTAAATTACTTAATCTATAAATCAAATGATCCATACTTCATTCCACAGATCATGTATTATCTTGATACCGTTTCGGATACGACATATACAGATGAGAATATAACTCCTCATCAAAGAATGTTTTATAAAATAATTGCTGATAAATAATGTACCACCACTAACATTTCATAGAAATAATTATCAGCTATTACAATAGTTATATCTATCAAGTATATTGATGAAGTTATTTTAGTGAACTCAATAAAAGATTAGAATTCGAAATATTTTTTTTATTTCCAAAATAAAAAGTTTATTCGTGCAAGTGAATAAGATCAGCCTTTTGCTTAATAAGATCTATTTCAAAATATACAAAGTTAAAGAGTTTAACGATATAGTGCTAACGTTTTATTATTGTTCATCTCTTAAATGTTGATAGAATGCAACAAATAATAAATTTGACAGTAGTTATGATTGTAACATATTTCAATCAAAGCATATGATGGAGTTGTCATGAAGAAATTTTTTCCGTTATTTATCATTTCAACCTTGCTGTTGGTCTTCACATCCTGTACGATCAAGGAATGGGATCCACCGGAATGGGATGTCACACTCGAGATACCAGTTATCAATGAAACAGTTTATATGCATGAGCTCGAAGATAGCACGGAAAATTATATCATTCGTCTGGATAATGACACGTTACATTTCTCTATTTCAGAAGATATTGAAACAAAGAATGTGGGAGATGAACTTAAAATAGATGGACAAGCAGAAATCCTTGAGAAAGAGGTCGGAGATAAATTATCAATTAAGGATCATGAAGAGGTTTTTGGTATTACTGTTGGGGATAGCCTTAAGCTTAATGGGAGAACAGATATCTTTTCTTCAGAAATAGGAGAGAGACTAAAAATTAATGCAAGGGATAACTCGTTTAGTATTGATGTAGGAGACAGCCTGAAGATTCCTTCTCAATCGAGTTTATTCACACATCAATTAGACAAGATAGAGGTCCAGGAAACTGGTAATTCATATTCTACGGTGCATGTCCTTGAATTCGTTCGATCGCAAATACCTGGAACAGGACCTATATACAATCAGCCTATTCCACCAATTTATACTGCTCCTCCAATAGATACACTCTTTACAATATTTGAGAATGATAACCTGGAATATGCAGCCATAGATTCTGGTTTCGCATATATTAGATTTACTAATAATACAGAGTTACCACTGAGTTCAACAGATCCAAACTACTACATGCGTTTTGAAATTTATAGCGGTACAATTCCTTATTATCGCAGTGAACCAATTGTGACGTATGAGATCGATCATATTGTGAACCCGAGCGCGACAGAACTTGTAGAAATAGATTTGTCAGGCAAACAGATATATAGAGAAAATTATTTACGTGTTCAACTCACTACTGATGGTACGAATGGGCAACCAATTGATGTGCTTGAATCACATAATTTTGCTATTGAATTCAGTGTTTCAGATATGGTCGTGAGTCATGCAAGCGCACGTTTACCTCAACAAAGGATTATTCAAAATGAGTCTATCTCAATACAAGATACTCAACAAGAAATTTTCCTTGTTTCGGCAACGATTGATAGTTGTATGGGAAATATTCTCGTTAATAACGATCTGCCAATTAATGCTCATGTTACTGTTGATTTTGTCGAATTGTTTGATGCTTCTGGCAATCCTTATCACTTGAGTTTTGATGTGAATGCAAATGCGCAAGAAATTATTATTCCTGTCGATTTAAAAAATTTTCAGATACACGCTCCACCAAAAAATGTCATTGATTCCCTTATTTTTACCTACAAAGTCATAACAGATTCGACAGATGATTATGTCACAATTGATGAATCAATGTCCGTTTCTTCAAATTTGCAATTTGGGAAAATGCAATTTAGTGAAGTGACAGGCTATATTGATCAAGATTTTAGCAAAGATGATAGTCTTTCTGTTGAAGATAGTACTGGAGAATTAGTAATTGAAGAAGCTCTTCTAAGGTCTGGTTTGTTGAATATCGATCTTTCCATGCTTTCCTATACACCCGAGATCACTATCGAGTTCGATGAAATATTTACTCCGCCTGACTATACTCAGCAACTGGTTCTTACAAACGACTTTCTTGATAATTATGATCTCGCGAACCATAGATTTTATATAAGCTCTGATCAGCTTATTCATTATCATATTAATGCTCAAATGCCTGGTCATTCGCAATTAATAACAATAACAAGCACTGATGAAATTCAAGCAGACATTCATATAAGTGAATTGATCTTTGAAGAAGTAACTGGAAAACTTAATAATAAAACCTTTTCGAAAGATCAAACAATATCAATTGAGGATAATACTGGTGAGATCTCAATTGAGTATGCCAAGATAAAGAGTGCAGATAATAGTTTCATTCTTTTCCATAATGCCTTTCCCTATGACATGGATGGTTCAGTTATTTTCCAGGACTTGAAGTTTCCTTCAGGACTACCTTACACATTTACTTTTTCAGTACTGGGCAATGAATCTTACACAGAAATTCTTGATCTTACTAATTGTATTATTGAGGACACAAAAAGTATAGATTCACTTCATTTTACTTTTGAGATAACACTTAATGGTGCGGGTTCTATTCAATACTCTGATAGTGCATGGGCAGAATTCATACTTGGTGATGTATATTTTGAAGAGATACATGGAACCATTGATAAAGAATTTACAACAGAAGGTTCTATATCAACCGAAGACACCACCATCACTCTGCAAAATGCACTAATACAGCAAGGAACATTCATAATAAATCTGTCAGGGATTGTATTAGAAAATCCCACAGAAGTTATCCTAACCTTTGATGAGATATTTACTCCACCACCAGGCAATATACCCTTAGAAATAGTAATAACAGAAAATTTCAACCATTTTGAATACGATTTTACTGATCATACTATTACGCCCAGTACTGATTCTCTTGCATTACACTATACAGCTGTTGTAGATTTGAATCAACCTATTGAACTAAGTTCTGATGATATGGTTAGTGCTGACATACAGATAAAAGACCTTATTTTTAATAGTGTTATTGGGAAATTTAATTCGATGACACTCAAGGACGTAAAGTCAGTAGCAGTTGATTCTACCGGTGAATATTCCCTTGTATATGCTGAAATCGATAGTTGTGATGTTCATGTCACCATTCCCCAAGAACATTACACGTTACCTTTTGGTGCAAATATTCAGGTAAAATTTGAAGAGATCTTTGATGCCTTTGGAGATACCCTGATCATCGATCTTTGTTGTCCGGGAGATACGACTTTCAGTTTTGAAGGATACACGATAGGATCTGACCCCATATCAACCTCACCTATAGATTCGTTGTACTATTCTTATACCGTAACCACAGAACCTACAGCGGGATACGTCACAGTTAATTACGAAGACGAGGTACGCGCTGAGATCGAATTGGGTGAAATGATGTTCAATAATATTCGGGGTATAATCAATCATAAGCAATTTGAAATGGACGATATTCAGGAAGATCTTGATATTGAAAATCTACCTGATAGTATCGCTAATGTGCTGACATTCCAGAATGCTGAGTTGCATCTGGATGTGTATAATGGAACAGGATTCAATTGCTGGCTTAATATTAATATGGTTGGATATAATGATGAAGGAGATTCAGCAGTTGTTTCTATTGACGAGACCAGCGGTATTATACTTCCAGAACAGATGAACCATATTGTTATTACAGAAGGTGTCTCTGAAATGCTGAGTATTGTTCCCACCCATGTACGAGCAACGAATCCTTATGCGGTCATCGGGAATGGAGTTACAATTGGGGAGATATCAAAAACTGATTCGATAAGTGGATCATACACATTGGAGACTCCATTCAAATTCATAATTAACAATCATACAGTAAAACTGGACTCGCTCAATCATCTCGAACTTGATGAGACGACACGGGATGCAATTCGCGATAATCTAAACGGAGTCTTGTTAAATCTTACTGCAGAAAATCGGCTGCCTTTTGGTTCAAATCTCGAACTCTGGCTTGCAGCAGATTCTTCTGAAGTGTGGACGAATCCAGAATTGGTTATAGATTCTTTCTATGTAGCGCCAGCCACGATTGACCCAGTTCATCACACAAGCGGTGATATGGTAACAAGCACGATTGAGATTCTGCTGGATAAAGTACAGGGTGATTTTTCCGTATTTGAAAATCCTGATGTGTATGTGGGAACGAAAATGCACATAATAGGTTCAGATGGGGAAGTTGTAATCATACGTGGTTCAGATAACCTGCATTTATTTGGATATGTTTCTGTCGATGTGCATGTCCAGGAACAGGATGGAGGTGATAAATGAAAAAGATAACTCTTACACTAGCTCTTATCCTAGTCACTAGTTCACTATGTGGGATAACTCTTTCAAATCCCATAAGTGTTGCTTTAGGTGATGCGTATATTGCAAGAGCTCGAGGTTTTGAATCACTCCATTGGAATCCGGCCAACCTTGGCATGATGGATAATTACATGACATTTAACTTGTTTCAAATAACTTCTGACGTGAGGAATAATGCTCTATCTTTAGGTTATTATAACAACCTCATGGGTAAGTATCTCAACGCTGATGATAAACAGGAATTTCTTGATAAAATGCCAAATACCGGCATGTCGTTAAATGTAAATGCCGGCGTGCATATGCCCTTCTCCATTTCAATCTGGAAGGTTGCCTTTACGATCAATACAATGGTTAGATCATCAGTTGGTCTTTCAAAAGAATATTTCGACCTTATACTGCATGGAAATGAGATAGGAGTAACCTATAATATGGAAGATAATCGTGGTCGGGCAGTCGCTTTAATTGAAACCAAGGTTGGATATGGTGATAGAATTCCTATTGAATCCATCTCATCATCTTTTGCTGATCTACCTCCTATTTACGGAGGTATAAGTTTCGGAATGATTACCGGACTTGCCCATGCGCAGATTGATGAATTTGAAACAGAATTTTCAACCAATGACAGCGTCATGACGATCTATAACAATATGCTTATTAAGACAGCTGGATATGATACTGATGACAATAAGATCATTGCATCTTCAGTATTTCCAGGTGCAGGAGCTGGATTCAGAATGAATATTGGATTCACTTCTCAGATCAATGATAAAATAATTGCTTCTCTTACGATAAAGAATCTGTTTGGAAGTATTAACTGGACAGAGGCAACAGAAGAACACATAATAAGGGTCGAGGCTTTCGATATGACCATCAATTCATGGGATGATTCAGTAACTGTCGATAGCACATATGATATACCTGATTATTCACAAAAAATACCTGTTGAGATACATATCGGAGGATCGTATAAGCTAGGAAGCGTGACGATCTTCTCTGACTATGTGCAGAGCTTTGAAAGAAGCCTGTTCACCTCTGCAAAGCCGAAATTTTCTATTGGTGCAGAATATTATCCAATATACTGGCTTCCGCTTAGAGCCGGATTTGGGTTTGGAGGTGATGAACGTGCTCATTTCTCTCTCGGTACGGGACTTGACTTCAAGAACTTCAATTTCGATTGGGGTTTGAGTTACTACACTTCTCCTTTCTATACTGCTGCAACTGGAATAAAATTGTCGTTCGGGGCTGAACTCGCATTCTAAGAATATAAATTATTTGATTCGAGGGAGCTTCGTGCTCCCTTTTTTGGTAGTTTTGATAATATTGAACCAGGAAAAGCTCGAAAACAGTATCAACATCAGACTAAATTATGATAGTTCTACATTCTCGCTTCATGTGTTGCCCCGAAGCAAATCTTTCATTGAACCACTTCTTTTGTCCACAGAACCTTGCGAATAGTTGACATTTCACCGTGGACAAATATCTTTCATATTATATGAAATATATGAACCATATAAAAAACTTGAACATATTTATTCAACTCACGTTACTTGTACGGAGGTTTCATGGATTTGAAAAGATTATTCGTCTTGATATTAGTGCTGCTTGCAATTAATTTTGCAGTGCTGAAATTGACAGACCGAACATCTGGGGAAACAGAGCAGAATGAAGTCGTGGAGATAGTACCCGTGCAGGCACCGACGTCTGCGATTAGAGATACTATCGATTTCGACAAAAGGATGAAACGTAATGATGAGGTTTATCAATCCCGTCAAAATGCTATCACCACAGCAATTGAACGAGTTAAACCAGCGGTGGTAAGTGTCAACGTTATCAAAACAGAGTATGTACAAACAAGCCCTTTTAATTCGATGTTCTTTGATTTCTACCGTGGATTCCTACCACGTACATACAAGCGAGAAGTGCAGAATCTGGGTTCCGGTGTTATTATCACCGATGATGGATATGTGATAACGAACAGCCACGTAGTCGAGAATGCTACAGAAATAAGGGTTTTCCTGAATGATGGCAGAAACTTTGAAGCTGAAGTTATTGGTACAGATGAAGTGCACGACATTGCAGTGGTAAAACTTAAAGAAGTGGATGAACAGCTTCCAAGCGCACCCTTTGGAGATTCCGATGATATTATTATTGGAGAGTGGACGATTGCGTTGGGAAATCCTTTTGGTTATCTTATCAAGGATTCACAGCCGACAGTCACAGTCGGAGTGGTTTCAGCATTGAATCGTAACTTTCATAGCAATGAAGACCGCATCTATAAGAAAATGATACAAACTGATGCGGCAATCAATCCAGGTAACAGTGGCGGACCGCTCGTGAATATTAATGGGGAGATCATCGGTATCAATACATTTATTTTTTCCAAAAGTGGAGGGAGTCTTGGTATGGGATTCGCCATTCCAGCAAACCGCGTAAAGCATATTATTCAGGAAGTCATCCAGTATGGTGGTATACGTCCAATCTGGTTTGGATTCAAAGTTCAAGATATAACTCCATCAATCGCACAAAGTCTCAGGTTAGATCGAACAGACGGTGTGATCGTGTCGTTCATTCAAGAAGGTGGTCCTGCAGAAGAAGCAGGTATGAAACGTGGAGATATCATTGTTGAGATAGATGAGCAGATAGTGAAGGATACTGATGATGCAGAGATAGCGGTTTCTGATAGCCGAATAGGGGAGGTATTGTCAATTGAAATAATTCGTGAGGGACAGGAAAAAGAGCTTACTCTAACTCCACGTGAATACAAGGATCAAAAGGGATCGATCTTTAAATTATAAATAAATGAGTACATCCCAAGAGAACCTCGCCAAGGATGTTGGAAAGATCTCCAGTGGCACATTCCTTAGTAGAATTTCTGGTCTTGTCCGTGACATCTTCCTCACTCACTTCCTTGGCACAACTGCGATTGCAGACAGTTTTGGGGTGGCCTTTGTAATTCCCAATATGCTCAGAGGACTTTTTGGAGAAGGTTCTCTCGCTGCAGCTTTCATTCCGACCTATACAGAAATAAAGGAAACTCGGTCCAAAGAAGAAGCGATTGCCTTTGCGGTTAATCTTTTGTCTATTTTGCTTCTCGTACTGATCGGGATTGTAATGCTGGGAATTCTCTTTTCTCCCTACATTATCAGGATCATGGCTCCAGGATTTGCCGAATCTATTCAAGAACTTACTATAAAACTTACACGATTACTTTTTCCATATCTCTTCCTGATTGGTTTAACTTCGAGCATTATTGCCATTCTTAATGCACATAAGATTTTCTTCTTTCCATCTCTCTCACCACTTATGCTCAATCTTGGTATCATTTTGCCTATACTCTTTGTCTCTTTTTTCACACAAACTGATATTGTGTACAGAGCATATCTCTTTGCTGGTGGAGTATTACTTGGAGGTATTTTTCAACTTTTAGTGAATGTACGGTTGCTTAAATCGATTGGTTATACATTAAGATTCCGAATAAATTTCAAGCAGAAAGAATTGAAAAGTGTTTGGAAAAGGATGATCCCGGGTATCATCGGTTTAGGAATACGTGAGGTGAATGTGGTGGTCGATACTCTTCTCGCTTCGCTTCTAATCACAGGGAGTGTAGCAGCATTACAATATGGTAACCGTCTGATGCAACTACCACTTGGTGTCTTTGGTATTGCAATTGGCACTGCAGTACTCCCGATGTTTTCACGACATACGGCTCACAAAAGAACTGATGAATTGATCCAATCCGTCCAGGAATCCTTCCAGATGATCATAACGATCATGTTGCCAATTATTGCATTAATTCTCGTTATTGGAAAAGATGCAATATCAGTTGTATATCTGCATGGCGCTTTTGACCATCAAGCGCTTAAAATGACGTATTCTGCTTTAGCTTTTTATTCTATAGGTTTGATATCCCATAGTGCAGTAAAGATATTTGCTTCAGCTTTCTTTGCTTTTAAAAATACGAAGACTCCGGTGATCATCGCTGCTATAGCTGTTGTGTGTAATATAATTCTAAATCTGATTTTCATGAAAATACTACAACTCAGAGGGCTCGCGCTTGCCACATCGATCGCTGCAACCATTCAGGCGACTATTCTGTTCATTGCTTTACAATGTAATCTAGGAAGGATCTCATTGAAAAAGATTTCGATCACCTTCTTAAAAGTATTGGCTCTCTCGATAATTATCGGATATATTGCCTACTTGATAAATGTGCTCGTTGATACACTTTTCATACTCGGAAAATTATTTAACGCACTTAAACTTACCGTTATTTTTATACTTTCTATGTTTATCTATATACTTGGACTCAAAATACTGAAGGTTACAAGTTTTGATAAAATTGTTGATGCACTTCGACGACAATAATAGTCATGAATAAGAATATTCTGCAGAAACTGAAACTTATTCCACACAATCCAGGTGTGTACTTGATGAAAAATAATAAAGGGTCAATCATCTATGTGGGGAAGGCAATCGATCTTAAAAAAAGGGTTTCTTCATATTTCACCAGAAAAGCTCATGATCTTCCACGAACAGAAGTGCTTGTAAGTAAGATCAATAGTTTTGATTATATCGTTACACGAAGTGAAATCGATGCACTAATCCTTGAGGATACGCTCATCAAGAGACATCGTCCAAGATTTAATGTTTCTCTCAAGGATGATAAACGATATCCCTATCTCAAGATCACAATGAAGGAAACTTTCCCTCGGGTGATCGTGACCCGAAAAGTGCTGAGGGATGGTTCAAAATATTTTGGTCCATATACAGAAGCACATTCACTGAGAAATACACTGGAACTGCTGGAAAAGATTTTCAGACTGAAAACCTGCAATAAATCAATTCCAAAACGTGTTGAAAAAACTGACATCCCGAACCGTGCATGTCTTAACTTCCAGATAGAGAAGTGTGATGCACCATGCATAGGTAATATTAGCTACAGAGAATATCGAGACAGGATACACCAGGTAATCCTTTTTCTGAAAGGAAAAACTGATAGTGTGCGTCGGGAGATCATTGTTGAGATGGAACAAGCTGCTGAGAATCAGGAATTTGAAAAGGCGTCTGACCTGCGTGATAGGATAAAAGAGATCACTCAGATCACAAGACGTCAGATAATGAGTAATTTTTCCTTGGATGACCAGGATATTATCGGTGTGGCAAAGGATGGGAAGAATTGTTGCGCAGTTGTGCTGAAAATTCGTGATGGAAAAATGGTCAAAAAAGAACATTATTTTCTTGATAATGCAGAAACAGAGTCTTTTCATGTTATTTTATCACGATTTTGCACACAATACTATACCTTGAGGGAGGATGTCCCACAAACAGTGGTGCTTCAGGATAGACCAGAAGATGAGGAGCTTATCTCAGCACTGTTTAAATTCTCTTTTCATTATCCTCAGCGTGGTGATAAAAGAAAGCTTCTGGAGATGGCAAAGAATAATGCTTTTCTGTTGGTCGAAGAAAAGAAACTGGCACATCTAAAAACATCTCAAAGAACGATTTTCGCAGTAAAAGAATTGAAGGATACACTTCATCTTACCCATCTGCCAAGGAGGATCGCTGCTTTTGATGTATCCAATCTTTTTGGTGAGGAAGCAGTTGCATCAATGGTTTTTTTCGATAATGGTAAACCAAAAAAGAACCAGTATCGACGATTCAGGATCAAATCCGTTTCGGGGATCGATGATTACATGATGATGCATGAAGCCGTCACAAGATATCTCACACATCTCAAAGATGACGGAGTGTTGCAACCAGATCTTATTCTTATCGATGGGGGAAAAGGACAGCTCTCTGCTGCTGTAAGAGCGCTTTCTGAAACAGAGTATTCAATTCCTCTTTATTCCATCGCGAAGAGACTGGAAGAAATATTCAAGCCGGGACAAAAGGAACCAATCGTAATTCCCAAGACTTCCTATGCATTAAAACTTCTACAGCAGATCCGGGATGAGGCACATCGATTTGCCATAACCTATCACAAAACACTCCGTGATAGGAAAACAGATTATTCAGAATTAGATACTATACCTGGAATAGGTGGGAAAAAGAAAATGCTACTGCTCTCATATTTTGGCTCGGTAAAAAAGATCAGAGATGCAACAATTCAAGATCTTATGTTAGTGCCTGGAATCAGCACCAAAACAGCTCAAGTAATACAGAAATCTTTACATTAAGAATAGTAAATATCTTTTTTATTGACAGGTTATGTTTCTCTACATTGATAAATATTGTTTATAGTATTTTATTTTAAAGCACTTCACGAAAGGATGACATGGAAAAATTAAAGATTTCTGTACTTTACTGTGAGGATGAGCTCATAGTCATGAGATCAATTTCTAAGCTCATCGAAAGAAAAGTAGAAACTGTATATACTGCGATGGATGGTGTGGAAGGGATGAGTAAGTTTAAGGAATACAATCCTCAACTCGTTATCACTGACATCCGCATGCCGAATTTGGGTGGACTTGATATGATCCAGCAAATGAGAGAAATAGATCCAAACTGCAGATTTATTATCGTCTCAGCTTATGGGCAAACGGATTATTTTCAACGAGCGATTGATATTGGAGTACATGGTTTTCTTTTGAAGCCCCTGAATAAAGACAAACTTTACCGAATGATCGAGGAAGTTTCTGGAGCGGTAGTACTCAAAGCACAGATAAAGACCGAGAAATTTGTAAGAAAGCAGGCAGAAGAGGAGCTGGTTCGGGTAAACAGAATGTTGCGTATCATCAATGAATGCAATGAACGTCTTATTCGTGCCCGTGAGGAAAAGGATCTCCTTAACGATATTTGTGACATTATTGTAGACATAGGTGGGTATCCGTTTGCATGGATAGGAGAAGTTGAGCAATCAGAAAAAAAGCAAGTTGTTCCAGTTGCCCAGAGTGGTTTCAGTCAAGACTTTCTTAAGGATATTGCCATTTCCATTGATGTGCCAGAAGATGAACTTGGTCCAATAGGGAAAGCGATAAAAGTAAAGGACTTGCAGCTATATACTATTGATAATGACGAAATACCTGGAATTCCTGATAATGAACAGGAAGCAAGTACGATTCAGTTTTCTTCAATGATCGCTATACCTATCACGATCAATGGCAAAGTTTTCGGCACATTGACAATATATTCATCAGAAACAGATGCGTTTGATCTAAGCGAACAGAAGATGTTAAAGGAACTCAGCAATGATCTGGGTTATGGACTAAAAGCCATAGGACTTGAGAAAAAAGAAAAAAAATCACTCGAAGAATTAAGAAAGAGTTATGAACAACTGAGTAAATTGCTCAGTGATATTGTGAATACTCTTACTTCTCTTGTCGAGATTCGTGACCCTTACACTGCAGGTCATCAAAGAAGGGTGGCTTCGCTTGCAGTTGAGATAGCGAAAAAAATGGATCTCTCAGATGATCAACTTGAGGAAATACGAATTGCTTCGTTGGTTCATGATATTGGAAAGATGTATGTACCCGCAGAAATCCTCAGCAAGCCCGGTAAGTTGACCGAAAATGAGTTCAATATTATCAAATCGCATCCACAGGCAGGATATGATATATTAAAGAATGTAGAGTTTCCCTGGCCTGTTTCTCAGATCGTGTTACAGCACCATGAGCGAGAGGATGGCAGTGGATATCCAAATGGACACGAAAGTGATGAGATACTTACCGAAGCAAAAATCATTGCTGTATCTGATGTGGTAGAAGCTATGTCCTCACATCGTCCCTATAGGCCTTCTTTGGGAATAGAGATAGCGCTTGAAGAGATAAAAAAGAACAGAGGGATGCGCTATAATGCTGATGTTGTTGATGCATGTATTGAAGTTTTTGAGGTTGATCACTTTACTTTTTCGATGATCGATATATAAAAAGGTGGTTATAGTACTACTAACCACCTAATAAAAGTTCTTGAATATTTATCTAATATAAGTTTTCGAGTGAACGATTCTTTATATCCTGAAAATCCCTATCTTCGAATTTTACATCCACTCCATCAAATTGCCGTTTAATATCCTTTATCTCAAGCTGGGGATTTTTGCTGTAGAGTAATTTTATATGATTATAACGATTGCAGATTGTGATGATGTTTTGTGATGGATTGCATTCCAATATGATATAGATATAATGAAGATCATCACGTTCTTCAAGATAATGCTCAAGTTTTAGAATGTCCTCACCTTCAATGTTCTGTGCATAAATAAATGCAATAGATTTCTTATGACTTTTTGGCGAGACTTTGCTTCGTGTGAATTTACCTTTCATGTAACCTCCGATCTTTGATTAAATTTTTTCCTTTTTTGTTCCTTCAAGTGCCTTTTTAATGACATGAACAAGGTCATCGATTTCAAAGGGTTTAAAAATAATATCATGAAGCCCATCTTTTTTTGCTTTTACAAGTACATGATTTGGGTCATAACCGAATCCAGTCATCATAATAATTGGGATTGTATCATCGAAATTTCTGATTTGAGAATAAAGATCATATCCGTCCATGTCTGGCATTGCAATATCGCTCAGCACAAGATCTATCTGCCGTTCTCTGATGATTTGAAGCGCATCAAAACCATTGTCCACAGCCACTACCTCATACCCTCTTTTGGGAAGTACATAGGAGAGATAATCCAAAGTGTCCTGTTCATCATCGACTATAAGGAGGGTCTTCATAACATAGTTTTTCCTGTTACCTTCTGATAGGCTTGCAGATATTTTTCTCGAGTCTTTTCAATGATTGCTTCTGGAAGAACAAGAATATCTACGTCAAATGATATCGTTTCTCTCTGTTGAATATTTTTCGAGCTAAGATAGTCACGAACAAATTGTTTATCATAACTTTTCTGAGAACGTCCTTCCTCGTATTCATTCTTATTCCAGAAGCGAGAAGAATCCGGAGTGAATATCTCATCGATCAGGATTATCTGCCCATCATACATGCCGAATTCAAATTTTGTATCTGCGAGAATGATACCGCGTTCCAGCAAAAAATCATGAGCAAATTCATAAAGTGATAGACTGATCTCCTTGATCTTTTCTGCAATATCGGGATCAGTGATCAGTTTCATTTGTTCAAAGCTTATGTTTTCGTCATGTCCTTCATCAGGTTTGGTTGAGGGTGTAAAAAGTGGTTTGGGCAGTTTTTCAGATTCTTTCAAATTCTTAGGAAGTTCAATGCCGCAAACTGCTCCTGTTTTTTTGTAATCCTTCCATCCACTACCTGTGATATAGCCACGTACGATGCATTCTACAGGGAATCTATCTGCTTTCTTTACCAGCATAGAACGCTTTTCAATATCATCATCAACTTGTTGTAAATCATCTGGATACTCAGAAACATCAGTTGAGATAAGATGATTTTCTATAATGTCAGAAGTCTTATCAAACCAAAATTTTGAGATCTGATTCAATATCTTGCCTTTGTCTGGAATGGTGCTTTTAAGTATGTGATCAAAAGCAGAAATCCTATCTGTCGCAATTATGAGTAATGTTGATCCTAGGTCATAAATGTCCCTAACTTTTCCTTGCTTGAGAGGAAATTTATTTCTAAGTAACATCATTTATATATCGTTAAAATTACCTTATTTTGGTTTTTCAATAGTCAAAGAATGAGATATTTCGGCTGCTTTTGCGAGCATAAAACTGACACCGCAATAGCGCTCTTGAGAAAGATTGATAGCTTTTTCAACTTTCGCTCTGTCAATATCATCACCAAATACTTTGTACTCAATATGAATTTTTTTAAAATATTTCGGGTGTTCATTTGTTGATTCTGCATTTGCTAAGATTATAATGTCATCATAGGGAACTCTCATTTTGTTGAGTAAAGAAACAACGTCCATTCCTGTACAACTGATTAATCCCATGAGTACGAGTTCCTTGGGACGGATACCCTGATCGAAACTCATTTCTTTACCAGCATCTACAATGATTGCATGATTGGAATCTGCGACAGCGCTGAATTGTAACTTATCTAATAATTTTATCTCTGCTTTCATATTTCGCTTATGAATGTGAAAGCAGAAATAATTTTGTCAAATTTATTTAAAACGAAATGGAAAAAACATCCAGATTGACAGAATTTATCTTCAACCTAACAATTCACAACATGAAAAAATTCCTCTCTAGTGTGCTGCTTATGTTATTACTTTATGGAGTATCTATGTCCGATACTATCTCTGATGTTCATTTTATTACTATACTTAAAAATGCTCCTATCGAGAAAAAATACAGTATGGTAGATTCGTTTATAAAAGCTGTCGAGTCCTTTCCGTTCATCGAGCAAGATAGCGTAGTTACATTTCTTGCGAGGTGCAAAGCGAAGAAGGTTTTTATCACTGGTGATTTTAATAACTGGAAAGTTGAACAACAAATGAAGAAGATCGCGTATACGGATCTCTGGTATTATACCACATCCTTCGAACCTGAGGCACGGTTGGATTATAAATTTGTAATCGATGGCAACACCTGGATCTTAGATCCCTTGAATCCAGCTACAATACCAGGTGGATTTGGAGATAATTCGGAGCTTCGTATGCCAGAATATCTTCCAGCTCCTGAAATAGAATATCATGATACCATACCACACGGCATATTGATCGATACAGTTCTTTTCAGCCAATATTTGAAGAATATGAGGGAAGTGATTATATATCTTCCAGCTGGTTATGAAGAGTTTTCAGAATTACCAACTATTATATTCCATGACGGAACTGATTATCTTAATTATGCTCACGCGGATAATATTCTGGACTATTGCATCTCGAAAGGATTGATAAAACCTGTTATTGGAGTATTTCTTCCACCTATTAAGCGGTATGAAGAGTATGCTGGTAAGTATAAAGAGATGTATGGTGATTTTATTAACAGGGAGTTGTTTCCTTATCTGTATAAGCACTATTCACTATCAACTGATTCCCGAAACCATGCTACGATAGGGGCATCAAACGGGGGCAATATCTCTCTATGGCTTGGGTTGTATTATCCAGATCTCTTGGGAAAAATTGGCGCAC
>Ga0272443_10001052_pt1 | contig 43604 bp, 32 predicted proteins | sample SSMAcet12_FD_193581 | JGI IMG/M metagenome (GOLD analysis project Ga0272443, IMG submission 193581) | Marine sediment archaeal communities from Little Sippewissett salt marsh, Falmouth, MA, United States - SSM-Acet-12 | ecosystem: Environmental > Aquatic > Marine > Wetlands > Sediment ...
TCTCTTAGATATTCCGGACAAGCGCTGGGAAGCTGGGAAGCTGGGAAGCGAAACCCCCCCGAGGAAACCGTTGGGCTCTTTTTAGGTTTTTTGCCTCCCAGCTTCCCGGCTTCCCAGCGTCCCAGCGGCGCCGCAGGCGCCCTAAATGCCGATGGCTTCTCTGACTTCTTCCATGGTGGCCGCCGCAGTATCCTTCGCCTTTCGCGTGCCTTCGACGATGATCTCGTCGACCTGCTCGGGCCGCTGCTCATAGTGCCGGCGTTTTTCCCGGATCGGGGCAAGCCCGTCGATCAGCCCTTCGGCCATGATCTGCTTGCACTCCACGCAGCCGATCTCCGCTGTCCGGCACTCCTTGTTGACCCGGTCGATGATCTCCTGGCTCGAGTAAATCGTATGAAACGTGAACACATTGCAAACATCCGGATTGCCGGGATCGCTTCTGCGCTTGCGGGCCGGATCGGTGATCATCTGGGAGACCCTGGCGCGGATCTGCTCCGGGCTGTCGGAAAGGTAGATGGCGTTGTTGTAGCTCTTGCTCATCTTTCGCCGGTCGATGCCCAGGATCTTGGGCGTTTGGGTAAGGATCGATTCCGGTTCCGGGAATACCTCCCGGTACAGGTAGTTGAATCTGCGTGCGATTTCCCGGGTGATCTCCACGTGGGGAACCTGGTCGATGCCCACCGGCACGCCTTGTGCCTTGTAGATAATGATATCGGCCGCCTGGAGCACGGGGTATCCCAAAAACCCGAAGGTGGACAGGTCTTTGCTTTGAAGCTGCCCGATCTGCTCCTTGTAGGTGGGATTGCGCTCCAGCCAGGGGACCGGGGTGATCATCGAAAGAAGCAAAAACAGTTCGGCATGTTCCTTGATTTTCGACTGGACAAAAAGGGTACTCTTTTCGGGCGTCAGACCGACGCTGAGCCAGTCGATCATCATCTGGCGGATGTATTCTTGGATGTTTCCCGGATTTTCATAGTCGCTGGTCAACGCATGCCAGTCGGCGATGAAGAAAAAACAATCGTAGGTTTCCTGCATGTCGACCCAGTTCAGAAGGGCGCCATGAAGGTTTCCAAGGTGAAGCGGCCCGGTGGGCCGCATGCCGCTCAAAATTCTCTTTTTTTCACTCATCCATCGATGCCTTTTTTTCTTTCGCGATTATTCGGAATAAATCAGTATCGGGCAGGGGGGCCGAGGGATATCGGCTCTCCTGCCGGCCAAAACTCGCCATCAAAGCCGCGTAAAGACGGCCTTTGACGAAATGCTTGGCAAAGACCCGGATTCTCCTTTTTCCGGAATGATATCCAATACGAAGGCGTCCACTCGGCGCTTTTCCCTCCCTTTTTTGGGGTTACGGGACTATTTTTTTTGTTTTTCCCAGTAATTGCTGCTCCGCGGCAATTACCCGAACAAGAATGCGACCCCTTCGGTGCTCAGGATCAGCCGCACCAGCGGCGAAATCACGAAGCGAAACACCTGGTCGATGGCCCCGCTGAGCAGCAGCGCGATGACCGCCAGCATGCCGAACCGTTCCATCCGTTCGTAAGGCTGCCGCAGGCGCCGGGGCAGAGCGACGGCCAGCAGGCGGCTGCCGTCCAGCGGCGGCACCGGGATCAGGTTAAAGGGAAGCGACATAGTCCCGCGCGAAAGCCAGCTCTTCTTCCCGGGTGTTCAAACGGCCGTTGAGTTTTTCGTCCAGGACCCGATCCAGAATTTCCCGGTAGCGCGGCCCCGGCGCAAGGCCCATTTGCTTGAGGTCATTGCCGGAAACGGCCGGCCGCACATGCCGCAGTTTCGTGTAGAAGCGGGAAATATCCCGGATGATCCATTCCTGGCGGGTCGATGCCATCATGTGAAGAATCAGCTCGGTCCGGAACGGAGTCAAATTCCGGTAGAGGGTGCTGTTGTCTGCGGGTGCGTTTCGTTCCAACCAGAAGAGGCATTCTTCTGCAGCAAACCGCTCCTTGCAAAAGAGCCCACGATGGCGGGGAGGCAGCTCGAACCGCTCGCAGATCTCCTCGGTCGTTTTCTGGTCGCAGGGTCGGACCAGCGCCAGAAAATAAACGGCCCACTTCATATAAGAATCATCGACAAAAAGCAAATCATGCCAGGAAAGCACTTTTTTGACCGCAGAAAAGCTTTCCATCCGATCTTCGGTCAGCTCGATGCCGGGGTGGATGACCTTCAAAAGCCCATAGTCCTGCATTCGCCGGATGGCGCCCAGTGGATTTTCCTCCTCGAGGATCAGGCGCAGCTCCGCAAACACCCGGCGGCCGGAAAGGCGGCGGAAAAAATCCATCCGGACGGCGTTTTCGATCAGGCCGCTGGTCAGTTTGCCGATAGAAAACCCGAAACGCTGTTCGAATCGGATGGCGCGAAACACGCGGGTCGGATCCTCGACAAAGCTCAAGTTGTGAAGCACCCGGATCACCTTCTCCTTCAAGTCCCGGAGCGCGGAAAAAAAGTCGATTAGGGTGCCGAACGGTTTCGGATTGATTTGGATGGCCAGGGTGTTGATGGTAAAGTCCCTTCGAAACAGGTCGAGCTTGATGGAGCTCATCTCCACTTCGGGCAGGGAGGCCGGGGCGCGATAGTACTCCATCCGTGCCGACGCCACGTCCACCTTGTACCCGTCGGAAAAGATGATGACCGCGGTGCCGAACTTTGCGTGGGCATGGATTCGGGCCTTGAACCGGGCGGCATACTCCCGGGCGAAGGCGATCCCGTCTCCTTCGACCACGATGTCCACATCCTCGTTGGACCGGTACAGAAACAGGTCCCGGACGAAACCGCCCACCACGTAAGCATTGCAGCCCAGCTCCTGGGCGATCTCTCCCATGGACTGAAGCAGCTCCTGCAGTCGCTTGGAGAGGCGTTCGCCCAAGAATTTTTTCACATTCCGGGTCCGCGGACGGGAGGTTTCCTGCAGTGCTCCCCCCTTTTTCCCGGTCGAATCCTGCCTGCTTCTGACCAGCACGTTGAGCAAGTCGGTCCGGGTGATCACCCCGACGACCCGATCGCTGTCCACCACCGGAAGGATGCGCTGCTTGCTGTCGATGATCTTTTCCTGGATCTCGCTCAAATCCGCCTCGGGTCCAACCCATGCGATTTCTGTGTGCATGTATTCCTTGACCGGCAGGTGGTCCAGACCGTGGTAAAGGGCCTTTTCGATGATCTGACGGGTGATAAACCCCCGCAGGCGCTCTGCGTTGTCGGCCCGGTCGATCACCACCAGCGCGTTGACATTGTAGCGGGTCAGGGTCGTGTTGGCATTCCGGCACGAAACCGTCGACTCGATGGTGATCGCCGGTGCCGACATCAGGTCCCGGGCCAGCCGGCGGGACCTGACCTGCTCATACAGGATGGTCAGCAGGCGGTTTTCCACCTGGGGCAGCGGGATGCCTTTGAGCGATGCCGATGCAGCAAAGGTGTGGCCGCCTCCACCCAGGGCCGAGAGGATGGTTCCGACATCCACTTCGGGGATGCGGCTGCGGGCGACCACGTAGACTTTGTTGCCCATGGCTGCGATGGTGAAAATGGCGTCGAGGTTTTCCATTTTGACCAGCTTGTGCACCAAAAAGGCAAAATCAGGGACATAGGCGTCGGTGGTAACGGTGGTCATCACCACTTCCACCCCGTTGATGTTGTGACGGACCGCGGCCTGGATCAAGTCGTTGAGCAAACCGACCTGCTGTGGACTGATCTCCCGGGAGATCAAATCAGAGACGATGTTCAAGTTGGCGCCGGATGAAAGAAAAAAGGCCGCGGCCAGGAAATCCTCCTCCGTGGTGGAGGAAAAGGTAAATGAGCCGGTGTCTTCATAAATCCCGAGGCACATGATGGTGGCCTCGTCGGGGGTCAGTCTGATTCCTTTTTCCCGAAGGATCTCCGACAGGATTGTGACCGTGGCGCCGGTCAGGCGGCAATGCTCCACATCGCCGCGAACATCGTTTTCCATCAGCGGATGGTGATCGTAGACGTGGATCTCCACTTCGGGACGGCCGACCAGCTCGGTGAAGCGGCCGATTCGGCTCGGCTGCCGGGTGTCGACCAGGACCAGTCGCCGGACCCGCTCAAAATCGATGTCGCCGATATCGGCCATGTTGAACAGGTAGACCATCGAGTCGATAAAAAAGTTTCTCAGGTTCTTTTCCTGGGAACCTGGAAACACCGCCAGCGCCTCGGGGTAGAGCTTCTGCGCGGCCAGCATGGAAGCCATGGCGTCGAAGTCGGCGTTCATATGCGTGGTAATGATGGTCAGATCTCTGTTTTCTGCCGGCGCTGTCATGGACGCGGAAGCCTCCGAGGGTACAGATCCTCCGTCGAAACGGCTGCCCCGGTGTCGGCAGCCACCGACCGGATCATCTCCTTGTTTCGGCTCGGGGGCGGCGAATCGAGCCGCCGGAACTTCGGGCGGGTTCCGGGAAAAGAGACCCGGACCGTATGTTCGACCGGTCCGGACCGGGGTCAAGCCTCGCATAAATGGTCTGCGGAGTCAACGACCACGAGCCTTTTCGGCGGCCCGCCGCCTCGCAACCGCGGCTGTCCTTTGCCCGGCAGCCGGGGTGTTGGATGCGCTTCATAGGTCGCCGGAAGGTCGCCGCCGGGGGGGCGATTTGTGGTCTGAAAGCGACTATGGTATGGAAAATAGAAAAATTTGTTGATAAATCATTCGCTTAATGGCAAAAAGCCTATACCGTGAAGGCAAAGATAGAAATCAAAGACGGTCGGCTGCATCCGTAAACGATTTTTGAGTACCGAGTTCCTTTCATCAAAGGGGGTCGAAGATGCCGGTTTATGTCTGGACAGGCAAAGATAAACACGGAGCGAAGCGAAAAGGCGAGCACGAAGCGCCCAGTGAAGATGCCGTCCGCGCCCACCTGAACCGAATCAGGATCAAGCCCAGCAAGATCAAGCCCAAGCCGAAGGATCTCTTCGAAAATATATCCTTCATGCAGCCGAAGGTGACAAACGAAGACATCATTATCTTTGCCAAGCAGTTTTCCACCATGATCGATGCAGGACTTCCCATTGTCCAATGCCTGGAAATCCTTCACAGCCAGCAGGAAAATGTGACCTTCAAAAAAATGCTAAAGGAGATCAAAGATTCGGTGGAAAGCGGCGCCACCTTTGCCGAGACCCTGAAAAAGTATCCCAAGCAGTTCGACGAACTTTTCGTGAACATGATCGCCGCCGGCGAGGCCGGCGGTATTCTCGACATTATCCTTCGGCGACTGTCGTCCTACATGGAAAAGGCCGCCAAGCTCAAGGCCCAGGTCAAGGGCGCCATGACCTATCCGATGATCACCATCGCCATCGCCGTTATCGTGGTGGGCGTCATCATGATCTTCGTGATTCCGGTGTTCCAGGAAATGTTCCAGGGAATGGGCGGCCAGCTTCCGGCCCCGACGCTGATCGTCGTGGGCATAAGCAATTTCATTCGGCATAACATCCTGTACATGATCATCGGTTTTGTGCTGTTCATTTTTGCTCTGAAACGGTTCTACAAAACGGAAAAAGGCCGCCTGGCCATGGACACCCTCTTGTTGAAGCTGCCGATTTTCGGAGATCTTCTCCGGAAGGTGGCGGTCGCCAAGTTCACCCGCACCATGGGCACCATGCTTTCATCGGGGGTGTCGATTCTCGACGCCCTGGACATCGTGGCCAAGACCTCGGGCAACAAGGTGGTGGAACGGGCCATATACGACATTCGCTTCGGTATCGCCGAAGGCCGAACCATGGCGGATCCGATGCTGGAAAGCGGCGTTTTCCCCTCCATGGTCTGCCAGATGATTTCGGTGGGCGAATCGACCGGCGCCCTGGACGCCATGCTCGGCAAGATCGCCGATTTCTACGATGACGAAGTCGATCAAGCCGTGGAGAACCTAACGGCCGCCATCGAGCCGATGATGATGGTTTTTCTCGGCGTCGTCATCGGCGGCCTGGTGGTGGCCATGTACCTGCCGATTTTCAAAATGGCCGCTGCTCTGGGCTGATCCGAATCCAAGGGCCGCGGGGTCGCCGAGTTACACAGGGCCCTTTCCCTTCGCAGCTACCGCCGAAGGCTGCCGGCCGCAAAGAAGCCTCACGGTTTGTCGTTTGATAGAAGAAGATCTGCTCACTTCGAGAACGGAAATACTTCCCCGCCTAAAATGGCTGGTTTTTTTCCGTGTCGTTTTCGCGGTCCTGCTCATCGGATCGACCATCATATTCCAACTGGGAGTGAGCCCGAGCCCGTTCGAGCATCCCCTGCTGGCGCTCTACTTTCTCTTGGCCGGAATCTTTGCTCTTTCGATCTTTTATACCGTTGTTCTGCTTCGAATCCGCCGGGTGGTCTTATTCGCTTACCTTCAAATCGCTGCAGACACCGTCATCGTATCCTTGATGATTTATGCCACCGGCGGCTTCAGCAGTATCTTCGCGATTCTCTATCTACTGCTGATCATCACGGCCAGCATGATCATTTTCCGAAAAGGCAGTTTGGTCATGGCCTCTTTGAGCAGCATCCAGTACGGGGTCATGGTCGATCTGGAATATTTCGGGGTTCTCCATCCCCTGGCCGTGGAAGCCGGGCGGACCGCCGCTGAATCTCCATGGCCCTTTGTTCTTTACAAAGTGTTGATGATCATTCTGGGCTGCTTTGCCGTGGCGTTTTTAAGCAGCCTTCTGGCAGAACAAGCCAGGAAGACCCGGCGGGAGCTGTCTGCAATGGAGGCCCATGTCCGGCGGGTGGAAAAGATGGCCGCCGTCGGCGAGATGGCCGCCGGTCTTGCCCACGAGATCAAAAATCCTCTGGCTTCCCTTCGCGGCTCGATCCAGATGCTCCAAGACGATCTGGACTACAACGACGGTCAGGACCGGCTGATGCAGATCGTCACGCGCGAGGCGGACCGGCTTGCAATTCTGGTCAACAATTTCCTTCTATTTGCCCGGCCCCCGGCCGGCAAGAAACTCAAGATCGAGCTTGAGCGGGCGATCACCGAAACACTGGAACTGTTTGAAAAGGACGGCACCTGCCGGAACCGGATTTCCCTGGAAAAACAGCTTCTGCCCGGAATATGGGTGGAAATGGATCCCACCCACCTGCGTCAGATTCTGTGGAATTTGCTGGTAAACGCAGCAGAGGCCATCGAGGAAAAGGGAATGATTCGCATCGTCATGAAGGAGACTGCCAAGCGCCAGGTAGAGATCCGGATCATTGACAACGGCCCCGGCATATCCCCGGATACCCTGAATTTCATCTTCGATCCTTTTTTCACCACCAAGTCCAGCGGGACAGGGCTCGGATTGTCCATCGTGCATCGAATTCTCGACGCCTACGACTGCTACCTCGATGTGGACAGCCAGGTCGGCGTCGGCACGAGCTTTATCCTTCGCTTCCGTCAATCCATCGCGCCCAGGTCCGGCGCCGCATCGGCAAGTTCCACTTGACACTCCTGGTCGGATCAGCTATCAACAACAGCTTAACTTAGTGCTTCGACTCGTAAATTTGGTGCCCTATCGGAACGCGGAAGGCCCCCCTGTCCTGCTCGCTCAGCACGAAGTCCTGAGCGGACAAATTCGGTATCGAATTTGGGAGTCGATGGGCTGAGTGCACATGGGCGCAACTATGGCAACGATTGTTTACCGCCGAGAGCGCAGAGAAAGCCTTTCACACCTTCTCATTTGTTCCGGAGGCCCTGCCGGGCCCGAAAAATAGGGAAGCGATTCAAAAGAGACAGGAGCCAGCGGCAGCCGGAAGCCCTGCTGTGACCAACGGGCGTTGAAAGCCCCGGAAAAAAGCGGGAATTGGATGAATACGGAAAAAGTAAGCGATGTTCTGGAAATACGGAGACAGAAAGTCGAGCAGCTCAAGAAAGAACAGATCCATCTGTATCCGAATGCTTTCAAGACCACCCACAGCGTCGGGGAACTTCGGGCGCTGATCGAGCAGGACCCGGATTCCCTGACCGGGGATTCCCCCGTCTTTGCCACCGCCGGACGGCTGATGGCGATCAACCGGTTTGGCAAATCGGCGTTTGTCCGGCTGCGGGACCGTTCCGGCCAAATTCAGGCCTATCTCCGCAAAGATCTACTGGGCGAGGAGGGCTATGCCCTCTTCCGCCAACTCGACATCGGCGATTTCATCGGTCTGAGCGGCGGCATGTTTCAGACCAAGACCGGTGAGTGGACCCTGCTGGCCAAGGAAATGACCCTGCTCAGCAAGTCGGTGCGCCCCCTGCCGGAAAAGTACCATGGCCTTCGGGACCCGGAAAAGAGGTATCGACGCCGCTACCTGGATCTGATCATGAACCCGGAGATACGGGAGCTTTTCGTCAAACGCAGCCGGATCATTCAGGCTATCCGGCACTTTTTGCTGCAGCGGGATTTTCTCGAAGTCGAAACCCCCATGATGCAGCCGATCCCCGGCGGGGCGGAGGCTGAACCGTTCGTGACCCACCACAATGCCCTGGGTATGGACCTGTACCTTCGCATCGCCCCGGAGCTCTATCTGAAACGGCTTGTGGTGGGCGGATTCGAACGCGTTTTCGAAATCAACCGCAACTTTCGCAACGAAGGCATTTCCACCCAGCACAACCCCGAATTTACCATGCTCGAGTTCTACCAGGCTTACGCCACATTCGAGGATCTGATGGTCCTCACCGAAGCGATGCTGGCAGAAACCGCCCGGCAGGTGACCGGCAGCAGCACTATCGTCTACCAGGGACAAAGCATCGATATGGCCGGCCCGTGGCGGCGGATGGCGCTGACCGAGGCGCTGGAGCAGATCGGTGGAATCGATGCCTCCGCTTTAGGCGATAAAGAAGCGCTGCTTCAGATCGCCGCAGACCGGAACATCCAGGTGACCAAGACCAGTCGGCTGGGCAAGGTCGTCACCAAGCTGTTCGATGCGATGGTCGAACCGCACCTGATCCAGCCGACGTTTATCACGGGCTACCCGGTGGAAGTCTCCCCTCTTTCCCGGCGAAGCGACCAGGAGCCGGGAATCACCGAGCGTTTCGAGTTGTTTATCGCCGGGCGTGAGATTGCCAACGGTTTTTCCGAGCTCAATGATCCTGAAGACCAGCGGCAGCGGTTTCTCCAACAGGTGGAGGACCGCGAGGCCGGAGAAACCGAGGCCCATTTCATGGACGAGGACTATCTCGAGGCGCTGGAGTACGGGATGCCCCCCACCGCCGGGGAAGGCATCGGTATCGACCGCCTGGCGATGCTGCTTACCGATTCGGCCTCCATCCGGGAGGTCATTTTGTTTCCGCACATGAAACCGGCCGACAGGAAGGGGAGCTAGACGGGGCTTGGTACATGTCCGCGCCATTATGGGGCCCCCTGTTTCACCGCAGAGGCGCTGAGGCCGCAGAGAATGCACAGAGAAGATGGGGAAGATTTTCGCTGCGTTCTCCGGGTCTCGGCGGTGAGTTTTTTGATATGAGAACCGTCATCGAAATTATGCCATCGAGCATTTACTGACCGCCGGAAGTACTATGGGCTTCGAGTTTTTTATCGGAAGACGATACCTGCGGGCCAAACGAAAGCAGGTATTTATCTCTTTGATCACGCTGCTTTCCGTGGCCGGCGTCACTGTCGGCGTCATGGCGCTGATCGTGGTGATCGCCGTGATGACCGGCTTCGAGGCCGACCTGAAAGACCGAATTCTCGGCGTCGAATCCCACCTTGTGGTGCTTCGGCACGGACCGTTTACAGACCACCGGCCGGTTCTTCAAAAGATCGAAGAAGAGCCCGGGGTCGAGGCCGCAACGCCCTTTGTCTACAGCCAGGTGATGCTCCGGTCCGCCAGTGGGGCCTCGGGCGCCGTCCTCAGGGGCATCGACCCGGAAAGCGCCGGCCGGGTGATCCGCAACATCGACCCGGCGCTCATCGATCAGATGACGGACGGCAGCCAAACGGGACCCACCATCGTGCTGGGAAAGGAACTGGCGCGCAGCCTCGGCGTGGTCAAGGGCGACAGCCTCTACGTCATTTCTCCCCGCGGTTTTTTGTCTCCGGCCGGGCATGTGCCGGCGATGAAGCGGTTTGTCGTTGCGGGGCTGTTTACCTCAGGCATGTATGAATACGACGGTACCCTGGCCTATGTGCACATTGCCGAGGCGCAGCGGCTGCTGCGCATGGGAGAAGCGGTGACCGGCATCGAAATCCGGCTCGACGATATCTATCTCGCCGATCGCATCGGAAACAAGATTGCCGAAAAACTTGGATTCCCCTTCTGGACCCGCGATTGGATGCAGATGAACCGGAACCTTTTTTCCGCCCTGAAGCTGGAAAAAACCGTCATGTTTATCATCCTGGTGCTCATCGTGCTGGTGGCCGCCTTCAACATCGCCAGCACCCTGATCATGATGGTCATGGAAAAGACGCGGGATATCGCTATCTTAAAGGCGATGGGGGCCAAGAACAAAAGCATTCGCCACATTTTTGTCTTCAACGGAATGATCATCGGGGCGGTGGGAACGGCCTTGGGCGTTACCCTCGGATTTTTGGCCTGCTTCCTGCTGGACCGCTACAAGTTCATCGAACTGCCCGGCGACGTCTATTACATCACGACGCTGCCGGTGCGGTTGGAAATGCTCGATGTGGCGGTGATCGCCGCGGCCGCATTGGGGATCTGCTTTCTTGCGACCCTGTACCCGGCGCGTCAGGCAGCGCGCATGGACCCGGTGGAGGCGATCCGGTATGGATAGGATCGATGCCCCTTCCGAGCCCTTAATCCGGGTGGTCGGTCTCTGCAAATGGTTCGACACCACAGGCAGCCGTCTGGAAATTCTCAAGGGGGTCGACCTGACCCTCGCCTCCGGGGAAACCCTCGCGGTGGTGGGGGCGTCCGGGATCGGCAAATCGACCCTGCTTCACATTCTTGGCACCCTGGAGCGGCCCGATGCCGGCCGGGTCCTGATGAACGGTCAGGACATCTTCGCCCACGGCAACGACCGACTGGCACGGATTCGGAACCGTAGAATCGGTTTCGTCTTCCAATTCCATCATCTCCTGCCGGAGTTCAGCGCCCTGGAAAATGCGATGATGCCGGTCTTGATCGCCGGAGAAGATCGCAGCGCTGCGGCATCGGCTGCCGAACAGATTCTGGTCCGGGTCGGACTGAAAGACCGCCTCGGGCATCGGGTGGGAGAACTTTCCGGCGGGGAACAGCAGCGCGTGGCCCTGGCCCGGGCGCTCGTGCTCAACCCCCCGCTGCTGCTGGCTGACGAACCGACGGGAAATCTGGACCGGAAGAACAGCGATCAGGTTCACGAATTGCTCATGTCGTTGAACGCGGAGTTCGGCATGACGGTGGTGGTGGTCACCCACAATCCGCAATTGGCGGCGATGCTCTCCCGGCAGGTGACCATCGTGGAAGGCAGGCTTGTCGATGCGACCTGACCGATGGTGGCAGCAGGTCCTGATCGTGCTGTTGGCGGCCGTTTTTCTGGTTTCTGCCCGATCCGCTTCCGGCAGGGAAATGGTTCGCCTTGCCGTGTTTTCCTTCGAGATCAACGCCCCCGCCGAGCTTTCCTACCTTTCCGACGACGTTTCCCGGCTGTTGAGCGACCAGCTGCGAGGCGCCGGGGCGGCGATTCTTGAACAGGGACCCACGGGCCGGCCGGGGACGCCGGAAGAGGTCCGGCGGGTCGCGGGACAGATCGGGGCCGACGGCGCCATCTGGGGTAGTCTGACCGTACTCGGAGACCGGTTCAGCATCGACGCCCGGTATCTGAACACTGAAAAAACGGTTCCGCCAACGTCGGTATTCGTGGCCGGAGACGGCATCGAAAATCTTCTCGGCGCGATCCGCAAGGTCGCCAGAGAACTGGAAATCGAAATCTTCCAGCGGGAAAAGGTTGTCGAAGTCGCCATTGCGGGCAACCAGCGGATCGAAACCGACGCCATCCGGCGGGTCATTCAGACTGAACCGGGAGACATTCTCGCAAACGAGCGGCTTTCCCGAGATATTCGGGCCATCTACCGGATGGGATACTTCGAAGATATCCGGGTGGAAACCGATCAGCACCCGGATGGACGGATCGTGACATTTCACGTTACCGAAAAGCCGACGATCCGCATGATCCGCGTCGAAGGCGCCGGCAGCGGATACGATGAAAAAGAAATCAAGGAGAACCTCGACATTCAAACCGGTTCGATCCTGAATATCTTCAAGGTGCAGCGCAACCTGCAGCGCATCGAGGGCATGTACAAAGAAAAAAATTTCCACAACGTCAGCGTCAAGTATAACGTGATCCCGCTGGAAAACAACCAGGCCGATCTGGAATTTATCATCGACGAAGGGGAAAAGATTAAAATCCGGCGGATCAGCATTGAAGGAAACAGCGCCTACAGCGACGAAGAACTCAAAGAGCTGCTGAAAACCTCGGAAAAAGGGTTTTTTTCCTTTATCACCAAGTCCGGGGAATTGAGCCGGGAGGATCTGGATCGCGATGCGGCCGCCCTTAGCGCGTTTTATCAGAACAACGGCTACATCCAGGCCCGGGTCAGCGATCCGGAAGTCACTTTCGAAGACGAGTGGATTGAAGTATCCATCAAGATCGAAGAGGGGCTGCGGTTCCGCTTCGGTGAGATCGACATCGAGGGGGACTTGATTCTGCCCAAAGACCGCCTTTTGGAAAAACTGACCATCAGCCGGGAAGTGTTCTACAATCGAGAGATGATCCGCAGCGACGTGCTGCGCCTCAAGACCCTGTACGCCGATCAAGGCTATGCCAATGCCGATGTCACCCCCCGCATCGACCGGGACGAGGAAAACCGGAAGGTCGACATCACCTACACCATCGGAAAGGGAAGCCTCGTATACTTTGAGCGAATCAACATTACCGGCAACCAAAAAACCCGGGACAAGGTGATCCGCCGGGAGTTGAGGGTCTACGAAAAGGAGCTCTTCAGCGAGACCCGACTCAAGCGCAGCATTCAGAACCTGTACCGGCTCGATTATTTCGAAGACGTGAGGGTCGACACCCCCAAGGGATCGGCCGACGATCAGATGATTTTAAACATCGATGTCACGGACAAATCCACGGGCTCCTTCCAGTTCGGAGGTGGATACAGCACCGTGGAGGATTTTTTCATCAGCGGCGGTCTCCAGCAGCGGAATCTGTTCGGCAAGGGGCAGATCCTGAGCCTGGATGCGCAGGTGGGGGGCAGAACCCAGCGGGTATCGTTGAGATTCACCGAGCCCTGGCTGTTCGACATTCCCCTGGCGGCCGGGTTCGACTTCTACAACTGGCTGTATCAATACGAGGATTACGACAAAGACAGCATCGGCGGAAGACTGCGGGCAAGCTATCCGGTCTGGAGGAACACCCGGGCGTATCTGTCCTACCGCTACGATGTGTCCGAGGTGCAAAACATCGAAGCCGATGCAGCCCGTTCCATCCAGGAGCTGGAAGGGGAAAATGCAACCAGCAGCATTACCCCGGAGCTGCGCTACGACTCCAGAGACAAGGTGTTCAACACCACCCGGGGATCGAAGCACAGTCTTTCTGTCGAATACGCCGGCGGCGCTTTGGGCGGCGACATCGGTTTTGTCAAGGCCCTGGCCGAAACCGGGTGGTATCTTCCCCTCTGGTGGGACCATGTATTTTTCATCCACGGCGCGGGGGGATGGATCTTTGAAAACGGAGATGGCCTGGTGCCGGACTACGAACGGTTCTACCTGGGGGGGATGAACAGCGTCCGGGGCTATGAGTGGCAGGATATCCACGCCACGGACGAATTTGGAGACTCGATCGGTGGTGACAAATACCTCCAGGGAAACCTCGAATATCAAATTCCGCTGTTCAAGGATGCCGGCATCGTCGGAGTGTTGTTTTTCGACATTGGAAACGTCTACGGAAAAGACGAGGATATCGATCTGGGAGACATGTATGAAAGCGTCGGATTCGGCTTCCGGTGGTACTCTCCGGTGGGCCCCATCCGCATCGAGTACGGGCATCGCCTCGAGCCCCTGCCCGGAGAACGGCGAGGCGGGGAGTGGGAATTTTCCATGGGGTCGGCTTTCTGAGCCGAATGTGGTATAGAAGTCAAATTTGGCAGGCGGCACGCTGATGGGGCAAGAATGCTGTGGCCACGGTCGCAGAAGCCCGTCTGACGGATGCAAGACACAAGAGTTTTTCATTATTCAATCGACAAGATCAAAGGGGGACGACATGCACAGACTGACCGCGATCGGGGTCTGTTTTCTGTATCTGGCGGTTTCTGCCGCAGGGGCTTTGGCGGCTGAGCCGATCAAGATCGGCATCCTCGACTTTCAGATGGTCCTGCAGCAATCCAAGGCCGGCATGGCTGCGCAGGAAAAGATCAGCGAGGCTGGAAAAAAGATGGAGGCCGAACTGCAGGACCGAAAAGACGCCATCGAGGAGAAGCGGAAAAATCTTGAACGGGAAGCCCTGGTGATGGGCAAGGAGGCGCGGGAAGAAAAGGAACGGGAGATCCGCATCCTGATCAATGATTTCAAGACGCTCCAGCAGAAATTTGCCGCCGAATTCAAGACCCAGGAGCAGACCCTGATCCGAAAAATCCAGGAAGAGGCTTTCGTCCTGGCAGAGAAAATCGGCAAAGAGCAGGGCTTTTCACTCATACTGGAAAGAAGAGAGTCGGCTGCCATCTACCACGATCCGCGCTATAACATCACCGAAGAGCTGATTCGGCGCTACGATCAGACGACGGCCGACGCGGAAAAAAAGACCGAATAGGCGCGAATATGAACTATACGCTGAAAGAACTGGCAAAAACAGTGGACGGAGAGGTGGCCGGAAGCCCGGACCGGGTCATCTCCGGGGCGGCGCCTTTTGAACTGGCAGGACCCGATCAGATCACCTATGCCGGCAGCGCAAAATTCTGCCGTCGGATTCGAGAAACCGGGGCCGGGGCGGTGATCGTCCCTAGGGATTTTACTTCCGATGAAAAAGACCTGATCCGGACGGCGTTTCCGGAGGTGGCCTTTGCGCGGATTCTGGCCTTGCTTCATCCCCAGGTCCGTCCCGCACCGGGGATCCGTCCGTCGGCCCGGATCGGCGCCGGGTTGACCTGCGGCAAGGATGTGGCCGTAGGAGAATGCGCCGTGCTCGGAGAGCAGGTGGTTTGCGAAGATCGGGTTTGCATCGGGGCAGGATGCTACATCGGAGACCGGGTTCGGATCGGTGCCGAGACGGTGATCCAGCCGAACGTGACGATCCTGGACGACTGCATCGTCGGCGCCCGGGTGATCATCCACTCGGGAACCGTCATCGGCGCAGACGGGTTTGGATACGCTTCCGACGGAAAGGAGCACCACAAGATCACCCACCGCGGCATCGTGCAGATCGACGACGACGTGGAGATCGGCAGCTGCAATGCCATCGATCGAGCGACCTTCGGCAAGACGTGGATTCAGCGGGGAGTAAAAACCGACAACCTGGTGCACATCGCCCACAACGTGCAGGTGGGGGAAGGAACCCTGTTGGTGGCCCAGGCTGGAATTTCGGGCAGTGTGACCATCGGCACCCGGGCGATCCTGGCCGGCCAGGCCGGCGTCTCCCAGCATCTGCATATCGGCGACGGCGCCATCGTGGGCCCTCAAAGCGGCTTGGCCAAGGACGTCGATGCCGGAGACATCGTGACCGGATCTCCGGCCATGCCCCACAGAACCTGGCTCAAGGTCCACAGCACCCTGCCCAGATTGCCCGACCTGGTCAAGCAGGTTGGCGAGCTGAGGCGCCGCCTGGAAGCCATGGAAAAACAGACACCGGCCGCGTCGCAAGGAGACGAGGGCGGAAACACCCCTTCGGAGTAGGGCCATGGAAACGATTCTGGACATTGAAAAGATCATGTCGTTGATCCCCCATCGGTACCCTTTTTTGCTGGTGGATCGTGTGCTGGCGCTGGAGCCGAAAAAGCGGATCCAGGCCCTGAAAAATGTGACCATCAACGAGCCGTTTTTTCAGGGGCACTTTCCGGAGGCGCCGGTGATGCCCGGCGTGCTGATCGTCGAGGCCATGGCCCAGGCCGGCGGGGTACTGGTTTTTGCCTCGGCCCCGGAGGAGGCGCCCCGAAAGCTGATTTACTTCATGGCCATCGACAAGGTTCGATTCCGGAAGCCGGTGGTGCCGGGCGACCAGTTGATTTTCGAAATCGAAGTGCTCAAGCAGCGTGCCAGGGCGGTCAAACTCTCTGGTACCGCCAAGGTGCAGAAACAAATCGTTGCAGAGGCCGAAATGATGGCCTCCATGGGAGACCCTTCATGATCCATCCAACAGCCCTGGTCGATGCCAAGGCAGAGATCGAATCGGACGTGGAAATTGGTCCCTACAGCGTGATCCACGGCGATGTGAACATCGGCTCCGGGGTCCGCATCGGATCCCACGTGGTCATCGAACCGTATGTGACCATCGCGCCCGACTGCCAGATTTTCCAGTATGCGGCGCTGGGGGCAGTGCCCCAGTCGGTCAAGTTCGAGGGCGAAAAAACCTTCGTCAAGATCGGGCGCGGGACCGTGCTGCGGGAGTTTGTTACCGTTCACCGCGGCACCGGATTCGGCGGGGGCATCACCGAGGTCGGAGAAGAAAACTATCTGATGGCCTACACCCACGTTGCCCACGACTGTCGAACCGGGCGCAAGGTGATGATGGCCAACAACGCGACCTTGGCGGGTCATATCACCATCGGAGATCATGCCACCATCGGCGGGCTTTCGGCCGTGCATCAGTTCGTGAGGATCGGCCAATACGCCTTCATCGGCGGCAAGTCGGCTGTGGTCAAGGACGTGCCTCCTTTTGTCATCGCGGCCGGCGACCGGGTGAGGCTCCACGGCCTAAACTCGGTGGGCCTGAAGCGCCACGGATTTTCTCAGCAAAGCCTGTCGGCCCTGAAAAAGACCTATCGAATCATTTTCCGCATCGGCCTGACTCTCAACGAGGCGATCGAACGGGTCAAGGCGGAAGTGGAACAGGTTCCCGAGGTGGTCACCTTCATCGAATTTATTCAGTCCTCGAGCCGGGGAATCACCCGGTAATCCAATCGCTGTCGCGATTTGATTACTAGTTCGCTTCGCGGAAAAAAACATTCAAAACCCATGATGGATTCGCCCAGACAAGCGGCCGGCGCCGCGGATGATTCGGCGGCCACGACACAGCGTCGGGTCGGGCTGATCGCCGGCGGCGGCAAGTTTCCGATCCTGTTTTCGCAAAAGGCCCACAGCCGCGGATACGCCCTGTTTACTGTTGCCCATCTGCGGGAGTCCGATGCCTTGCTGGCCGATTATGCTGAAGACATCCAGTGGGTGCACCTGGGCCAGGTCAAGCGGATTCTAAAGTTCTTCAAGCGTCATGGGGTCAAAGAGGCCGTGATGATGGGGACCATCAAAAAGACGCGGATGTTCACCGACGTCCGGCCCGACGCCAAGGCCATCGCCCTGGTGGGAGCCATGGCCAGCACCCACGATGACGGGGTGCTGAGCGCCTTTGCCGCCCTTCTGGAAAAAGAAGGCATCCGCGTCCGGCCGGCGACTTTTCTCCTGCCGGAGATGATCGCCCCGGAGGGCTGCTGGACCCGGCGCAAACCGACCCGTGCGGAGTCGGCCGACATTCGCTTTGGATGGTCGGTGGCCAAGGAGATCGGCCGCCTGGACATCGGCCAGTGCGTGGTGGTCGCAGGCGGCTCCGTGACCGCGGTAGAGGCCATCGACGGCACGGATGCCACGATCCTTCGCGGCGGAAAGCTTGCCCAGGGAAACGCCGTGGTGGTCAAAATCTGCAAGCCGACCCAGGACACCCGGTTCGATATGCCGGCGCTGGGGGTGGAGACCATCCGGACCATGGCCGAGGCCGGGGTCAGCGCCCTTGCTCTGGAAGCGGAAAAATCGGTCGTGTTCGATAGAGAGGAAATGGTTGCCGAGGCCGACCGGATGGGAATCGCCGTGGTGGCGATCAAAGAGCAGAAAGACAGCCGATAGGCTCCTGAGCTGTAAGCTGTTGAGACGAAAACAGAAAAAAGCCTGAGGGGTAACACCACGGCAAGCAGAGAATAGAAAAGAGCAAATGCTCAGAGCCCTGAGTTCCCTATCTCAGCAGCTTAAGAGCTCATCAGCTCAGTTGCTGCCTCCTCATTTCCGCCGCAGCCATGGGGGTAGACGCAAAGAGGGTTTTTATGGAGAAGCTGAAGGTGGGCGTGATCGGCGCGGGATATCTGGGGCGCTTTCACGCCGAAAAATACGCGCGGATGGAGGATGTGGACCTGGTGGCGGTGGTCGATACAGACGAGGCCGCAGCCCGGCGGACGGCCGAGAAATGCGCCGCCGCCGCCGCCGCGGATTACCGAACGCTTTTCGGCCAGGTCGATGCCGTCAGCATCGTTGTGCCGACATCGCTTCATTTTTCGATCAGCCGAGATTTTCTGAAGCACGGCGTCGACGTCCTGATCGAGAAGCCGATGACGGTGACCCTGGAAGAGGCGGACGAACTGATCCGGATTGCCGAAGGCAATGGGCGTCTGATTCAGGTGGGGCATCTGGAGCGGTTCAATCCGGCGGTGCTGGCCCTGGAAGGGGAGGTGTCCACACCGCTGTTCATCGAATCGAACCGGCTGAGCGGCTACAAGGACAGGGGAACGGATGTCAGTGTTGTTCTCGACCTGATGATCCACGACATCGACATCATCCTGAACCTGGTGCACTCGAAACCGATCGACATCCGAGCCGCCGGTCTTCCGGTGATCGGCAGCCAGGTGGACATTGCCAACGCCCGGTTGGCGTTTGCCAGTGGTGCGGTGGCCAACGTCACCGCCAGCCGGGTATCCTTGAAAAACGAGCGAACCATTCATCTGTACCAGCGGGACGCGATGTTTTCAGTCGACTTTGCGGCCCGCTCGATTACGATCATCCGGCCCGGGAATTCGATCGAAAACATCTGCCCGATTCCCGGAATGGAGATGACCCAGCAAAGCTTCGAAGACAGCGACGCCCTGGATGACGAACTGCGCTCCTTTGTCGAATCGGTCCGGCACCGAAGGGAGCCGAAAGTGACGGGGAAGATGGGCCGGGATGCACTGCGGATCGCTCTCAGTGTAATGGCGCAGATCGATAACCTTTCAAAGGGTTGACGTCTTCTGACCCGGGCTACATGTTGCATGGGATTGGCGGTGTCTTGCCGGGCAGAAGGGTCTCGCGGCGGGGTTTTTTCGTGAAGCAGAGGCAGAGCGCACGCAAGCGGGTGATGATCGTCGCCGGGGAGGCTTCCGGGGATCTTCACGGGGCTCGGCTGGTGAGGGAGCTGCGGGCCCGCGCCTCCGGCATCGACTTCTGGGGGATCGGCGGAAAAGCCCTTCGAAGCGAAGGGGTTCGCCTCGCCGTCGACTGCAACACCCTTGCCGTGGTGGGCATCACCGAGGTGCTTCCGCGTCTTCCACAGATTTTGGCAGGGATGAACACGGCAAAGAATCTGCTGCGAGATGTCTGCCCGGACCTGCTGATCCTGATCGATTTTCCCGACTTCAATCTTCACCTGGCCGCAACGGCAAAGCGGATCGGCGTGCCGGTCCTTTACTACATCACCCCGCAGGTATGGGCCTGGCGAAAGGGGCGGGTGCGGATCTTGAAGCGGCGGATCGACCATGCCGCGGTCATTTTGCCGTTCGAGGCGGATTTTTTTCGGCGGCACGGTATTGCGGCAACCTATGTCGGCCACCCGCTCCTGGATCACGAACCACCGAAAAATACACCGACGGGACGGCTTTGGCCGGAGACCGGGGCAGGCGGGCCGCTGGTGGCGCTGTTGCCCGGATCCAGGGAGAGAGAGGTGGCAGGGCATCTGCCGGCGATGGTCGAAGCCGCAGACCGGCTGGCGCGTCGGCACCCCGAACTTCGGTTTGCCGTTTCGGTGGCACCGTCGGTGCGCCGGGAAACGGTCGAAGAGATTCTCATCCATCGGTCTTCTTTGACGCCGGCTGCGCTCACCGTGACCGAAGCCCCGGTGGAAGCGCTTTTTTCTGCCTGTACAATGGCGGTGGCGGTGTCCGGCACCGTCACCTTGCAGGCGGCCCTTGCCGGGACGCCGACGGTTATTGTCTACCGGGTTTCCGCCCTGAGCTACTGGGCGGGACGCACCCTGATCCGGGTGCCCTTCATCGGCCTGGCGAATCTGATCGCCGGCCGACAGGTAATGCCCGAGCTGATCCAAAAAGAAGCCAACGCGGATCGGATCGCCCGTGCCGTAGAGCAGATCGTTTTTTCTCCGGAAACCCTCGAGCGAATGCGGCGGGAGCTTTCCCGGATTCGGCTTCGGATGGGACGGCCGGGCGCCTCGGCCCGGGTCGCCGACATCGCCATGAATCTGCTGGGCGCTCCGCGCCGCTGAATTGTGGGGATGCAGGCACGCCCCTAAGGTTGAATTGTCAGGATTCAGCGTCTAGAACATAGAGCGACACTTTCGATATGATGGTAAGAATAAACCCTGATCTTAATTTACCCAGCAGGACGCTGACAAGGTTGCTGCAGGCTGAGCATGCAGAAAAGGTCCGCATTGTCGTGGTGCCTTCCGGCATCCCAGCCTCCGAGCATCCCAGCCTTTCAGCCCTATAATCCAGTGATGATGAAACCCCTGAAAAGACCAAATATTGAGCCTCGTCACCGCCGGCTGTTGGCCATGATCAAGGAAAATCGATTCCGGCTCCTGCTGGCCATGCTCAGCAGCCTCGTCGTCTCGGCCACGACCGCCGCCACGGCCTATCTGATCAAGCCGGCCATCGACGACATTTTTTTCAAAGGGGACCTGAAAATGCTCAAGCTGATCCCCCTTGTCGTCGTACTTGTCTATCTCATGCGGGGAATCGGAATGTACGGCCAGTCGTTCTGGATGAACTATGTCGGAGAAAACATCATCATGCGCCTTCGAAACAGCCTGTACGACCGCATCCAGGACCTGCCTCTTTCCTTTTTCCATGAAGAGAGAACCGGCGTGCTCATGTCCCGCATCACCAATGATGTAAACATCGTCAAGGCGATGGTCTCGACGGCCGTGACCGGAACGCTGCGGGATTTTTTCACCATCATTGGGCTGACCGGGGTCATTTTTTACCAGGACTGGAAGATGGCCCTGATTGCGTTCTGCGTGCTGCCGCTTGCCTTTTATCCGGTGGTGGAGTTCGGCCGGCGGGTGCGGCGGGTGTCCACCGGCTGCCAGGAAGCCATGGCTGAGCTGAACACGTTTCTTCACGAGACCTTTGCCGGAAGCAAGATTGTCAAGGCCTTTGGCATGGAAGACTACGAAAAGAAGCGCTTTTTTGAAAAGACCCGGGACTATTTCCGGCTGGAGATGAAGGCGGTTGTCGCCCGCTCCCTGTCGTCGCCGGTCATGGAGTTTCTCGGCGGGCTGGGGGTGGCCTTCGTGATCTGGTACGGCGGCTACAAGGTCATCACCGGGGCCTCGACCCCGGGCACATTTTTTTCGTTCATGGCCGCGGTCATCATGCTCTACGATCCGGTCAAGAAGCTAAGCCATCTAAACAACGCCGTTCAGCAGGGGCTGGCGGCCACCGACCGGATCTTTGACATCATCGAACGGCCGTCCGACATCCGGGAAGCGGAAAACCCGACCGTGCTTAGGCAGGCTCCCCACAAGGTGGCCTTTGAGAAGGTTTCGTTTGGCTACGACGGCAATTTGGTACTCAAGGACATCGACCTGAAGGTGGAAGCAGGGGAGGTGCTGGCCCTGGTGGGCATGAGCGGGGGCGGCAAAACATCCATGGTCAACCTGATTCCCCGGTTCTACGATGTCACGGCCGGGGCAGTGACCATTGACGGCATCGATATCCGGGACATTTCCATCGCCTCTTTGCGCGAGCAGATTGCGGTGGTGACCCAGGAACCGATCCTGTTCAACGATTCGGTGCGAAACAACATTGCCTATGGACGCCCGGATGCCGCTACCGAGGAGATCGAGCGCGTCGCCCGGGCGGCCTATGCCTATGACTTTATCCAGAGCTTTGCCTCCGGGTTCGAAACCAGCATCGGCGAACTCGGCGGCCGGCTCTCCGGCGGAGAAAAGCAGCGGATCTGCATTGCCCGTGCGCTTTTAAAGGACGCGCCGATCCTCATCTTAGACGAGGCCACCTCCTCTCTGGATGCGGAATCCGAGCACCTGGTGCAAAAGGCGCTGGAAAATCTGATGAAAGGACGCACCACGTTTGTGATCGCCCACCGGCTGGCCACCGCCGGGTATGCCGACAGGATCGTTGTGATCGTCAACGGCCGGATCGTGGAGGAGGGGACCCATGCCGATCTGCTGTGCAGGGAGGGCGAGTACTGCAAGCTATACAAAATGCAGCACAACGGGTGCGCCGTTCCTGAAAACGAAGATTCCTAACGCGGTGGATCCTTTTTCTTTGCTTTGCTTCCCAGCTTTTCAGCCGCCTGGCGCTTGTCCGGGCGTCTCGTCCGGCGCAGCCGAAGGCGAAGCGGGAAGCTCAGAGAGCGAAGACGGATCCCAGCCTATTCCTGGCCCAGCGCCATCGGCCACAGGAAGTAAAATCCGGTTCGGACCTCGGTCGGTACACCGGGCAGTGCGATTTCCAATTTTGGGACATCGGGACCGTGCTGACGGCTGGCGGACGGGTTGTAGATCGTATCGTTGGCGTATCGGCTGCGGCGGTAAACGATGACCCGCGCATCTTGAGCAAGTCCGGCAAGGGTTTTGGCGGCGGCAAGGGCATCGCTCAGGTATCCGATTTCATCCACCAGGCCCAGGGCCCGGGCATCCTCGGCAAGGTAGATCCGGGCCGTGGCGATTTCAGACAATGCCTGGGCATCGAGCGGCCGGTGCATCCTCACCTTTTCGACGAACCGGTCGGCCAGCCGGTCGGTCAGATCCTGCAGGATTTTTTCCTCTTCTTCGGTTTCGGGGCGAAAGGGAGACCCCATGTCCTTGTTTTTCCCGGACTTGCTGACTTTCACGGACACCCCGATTTTTTCCATCAACCCGACAAGTTTGGGCCGCAGAAACACCACCCCCACCGAGCCGGTGATGGAAGTCGGATGGGCAAAAATCCGATCCGCCGGCAGCGCGATGTAGTATCCTCCCGAGGCGGCCACGTTCATCAGGGCGGCGAAAATCGCTGCCCCGCTGCGCTCTTTGTATGCCATGATTTCGTGGTAGAGAAGGTCCGCAGCGGTGGCCGTCCCGCCCGGGGAGTCGATCTTGAACAGCACCGCCTTGATTTCTTCGTCTTCTTCGGCCAGCCGAAGCTGGGAGACGATTTCTTCTACGGCCGAAGGTTCGGTGCGAATGAGCCGTCTTTTGGGTTCATCGTCGATGATGCCTTTGACCGAAATGACCAGCAGCTTGCCTTTGGCTTTCCCGGAAAGGGTAAATTCCCGAAGCGGATCGGCGGCGTCGGGGAAAAGGGTGACTCTGGGCCCGGCGCAGCCGCAAAAGACTACTCCGCTGAACAGCACCGCCAATATCGCGCGGAAAAACAGGTTTCGGTTCATGTCGCCCTCTGCAACCTTCTACAGGGAGACCCCCAGGCGAAAGCCCTGCTCGATGGCCCGTTTGGCGTCGAGTTCGGCCGCCCGTTCGGCGCCGCCGATGAGGCAGACAGTGGTGCCGGCCTTTGCGATGTCCGGTTCCAGATCGCGCAGACTGATCTGGCCGGCGCAGATTACCACATGGGCTACCGAAAGGGTCTGCCGGCGGCCGTCCACGGTGAGGTGAAGCCCCTGGTCATCGATCCGGTCGTAGGCGATCCCGGCAATCATGGTCACCTGGCTCATTTTCAGGGTCGACCGGTGGATCCAGCCGGTGGTCTTGCCCAGGTCTTTTCCCATTTTGCTCGCCCTGCGCTGAAGCAGGTAGACGGTCCGGGCCGGACGCTGGGGGGCCGGGCCTGACGAGGAGAGCCCGCCGGCCATGCGGTATGCGGGATCGATGCCCCACTGGTCGAGAAACGCCCGGCGGTCCAAGCTCGTGGAAGGGCCGGCGTGGGTGAGAAACTCGGCCACGTCAAAGCCGATCCCCCCTGCGCCGACGATGGCCGCATGACCGCCGACGGCTTTTTCTCCGGTCAGCACTTGGACGTAGTTCAACACCTTCGGGTGGTCGATGCCGTCGATCGCAGGGATCCGCGGAAGCACTCCGGTGGCCAGGACCACCGCATCGAATCCTTCGGCGAGCAGATCCGGCGCGGTTGCCCGGACGCCCAGGCGGGTATCGACGCCCTGTATGGAAAGCTGCCGGTCGAAGTACCGGAGGGTTTCATGGAACTCCTCTTTGCCCGGGATGCGCACCGCCATATTGAGCTGTCCGCCGATTCTGCCGGCGGCTTCATAAAGAATCGTCCGGTGTCCGCATGCGGCGGCGGCGACGGCACATGAAAGTCCCGCTGGCCCAGCGCCCACAACGGCGATCTTTTTCCGGCGCTTTGCCGGCCGGTAGTTGAGCTCCGTCTCCCGGCAGGCCCGGGGATTGACCAGGCAAGAGGCGATTTTTCCTTCGAAGATGTGATCCAGGCAGGCTTGGTTGCAGCCGATGCAGGTGTTGATCTCCTCTGCGCGACCCTGCTCGGCCTTTTGCACGAACTGCGGGTCGGCCAGAAAGGGCCTGGCCATGGAGACCATGTCCGCGTCGCCGGTGGCCAGCACCTGTTCGGCGGTTTCCGGGGTGTTGATCCGGTTGCTGGTGACCAGCGGGACGCCGACCTTTCCTTTCAGCCGCGCCGTCACCCAGGTGAATGCCGCCCGGGGCACCATCATGGCGATGGTGGGGATCCGGGCTTCGTGCCAGCCGATGCCGGTGTTGATGATAGTGGCGCCGGCGGACTCAACGGCCACGGCCAGCGCGACGATTTCTTCCCATCGGCTGCCGCCCCGGACCAGGTCGAGCATCGAAAGCCGGTAGATCAAAATAAAGTCTTCCCCGACAACCCGGCGAATCCCGCGCAACACCTGTAGGGGGAATCGGATGCGATTTTCAAAGCTCCCCCCCCATCGATCGTTTCGGTGATTGGTTTCTTCGGCGATGAACTGGTTGATCAGGTAGCCTTCCGAGCCCATCACCTCGACGCCGTCGTAGCCGGCATCCCGGGCCAGCGACGCACACCGGACATAGTCTGCAATCTGTTTTTCGATGCCTGCCGCGTCAAGCTCGCGGGGCTTGAAAAAATTGATGGGCGCCTGAATGGGGGACGGGGCGACAATCTGATCGTGAAACCCGTACCGGCCGGTGTGAAGAATCTGAAGAGCGATCTTTGCCCCGGCGCGGTGGACCGCACAGGTCACCTTTTGATGCTCGGCAACCTTGCTTTCGTCGGCGAGCTGGATGGCCCCCGGGGCCACCACCCCTTCCGGGTTCGGTGAAACACCGCCGGTCACGATCAGCCCCACCCCGCCTGCGGCTCTTTCGGCAAAATACGCGGCAAGCCGGTCAAATCCGCCCGGCGCTTCTTCGAGCCCGGTATGCATGGATCCCATCAGAACCCGGTTTTTAAGGGTGGTGAACCCCAGGTCGAGGGGGGACAGCAGGTGCGGGTAGCGTTGGGCGGTCATGTGCGATCCCATCCTTTTTATAAAAAATGCAACGCATTTTTTACTTTTTATTCTGGCAGCCGGACCACCATGACCGGCACGCTCGACCGCCGGGTCACCCGTCTGGCGGTGCTGCCCATCACGGCATCGGCGAGCCTTCCCTGACCGTGGGTGCCCATGACCACGAGGTCGTAGCCTCCTTTTTCGGCCTCCTCGGTAATGGAATGTACCGCTCTTCCCTGCCGAATCAAAATCTGTTCAACGGGAACGGTGGACTCGGCATGCTCTTTTGCCATGTCCCGGCAGAACCGTTCGATCGTTTCCCGAATCATGTCGGCGAAATCTTCCCTGCTCTGGTCCCTGATCTCCTGCCAGCGGGCTTCGCCCAGCATCGAGGTGAGCAGCATGGAGGTGTTTTCGGACAGCTCTTCGATCACGTGCATGATCGTGATGGTCGCCCCGTAGCGCTGGGCGAGGCTGGCGGCATAGCCGAAAGCGTGTTTGGCGGAGTCGGAAAGGTCCGTGGGGTAAAGAATCTTTTTGATTTCAGGCAGCATGGCAGCTCCTTTGTTCGGGTCGGAAGCCTTAGGGCCGGCGATAACCATGGCGCCTGAAACAGCTGTAGTATCCTATGCTCAGGATGTCAACCAAACGAGCTATGCCGTCAGCAGATTCTCATAGAGGTAGGGAATCAGGTCCTGGAAATCAAATCGCATTTCTGCATCTTCGTTTCGCGTTTCTCCGAGTCCGTAAGAATAGCCGAATCGGAGGGAAATGTCGATCTTCTCCTGCAGGCAGAAATCCGCCAGGGATGTCTTGGTCATGCTGCCGATGCGGATCGCGCCTTTTTCTTCGGCCCAGGCAAAGTGCGGCCCGTCTCCCCCGCTGTCTCCCATCACCGCTACCCTGGAAAAGGGAATCGAAAAGCACCGGGCGACCGCGTCGGTGTGCACCGGCTTGTCGGCGGTCTCATACAGCGGAAGGACCGTTTCCGGGTCCGTCGGAGATGCCGCAAAGCGGATCAATGGATGGGCCGCCAGCAGCGGCACGTCAGGAAGCAGGGCCCGGGCGAAGATGCGCTGGAAGTAGCCGATTATTCCGGTGGTATTGATCATAAAGAGCACGTCGTGCTGCCCGGCCCAGCGGATCAGGTCCGAAACGCCCCGGTAGATCCGAAACTCCTTGTCCAGGTAGGCGTCTACCTGGGATTCGGTCAGCGGCCGGGGCAAAATCGACTCGATTCTTGCCGCCGCTTCGCCCAGGGAGATCTCGTTTCCGGTGTAGCGGCGGAACACCGAAGCCAGTTCGGGTCCCAAATCCGGGTAGGTGAAGGCGATGGCGTCGAAGGGCCCGCAGGGCGCCAGACACTCGTTCCAGTCCGAAGAGATCATCGCCCGGTATCGGGCCATGGGAAAACCTCCCTGCAACTCCTCCTCGCCAATAGAGTGCTTGTCAAATTAGGGATCGTCAAACAGCAGATCGATGCCATTGAATTCGCACAGCGCCCATGCATAGCAAGCGCTCTCAAATGGAACGGAACGATGACAATCCCTATAAAAAGGCCCGGAGGCAAGCCTCCGGGCCTTGAAGGTTCATTGCGCTTTCGGTCTTAGAACAGGCCGGAGACCTTGCCGGTCTCGGTGTCCACGTCGACGCGGCGGAAGGCCGGGTTGGAGCCGGTGCCGGGCATCAGGCTGATGGTGCCGGCGCAGGGGCACAAAAACTTGGCTCCGGAGTAGATGAGCACGTCGCGGATCGGCAGCCGCCATCCCTTGGGTACGCCCTTGATGGTCGGGTCGTGGCTGAGGCTCAGGTGGGTTTTGACCATCATGGTGGCAAAGTCGGCATACTTGGGATCGTCTTCGAGCATCTTGGCCTTTTGTGCGGCCTCCGGTGCCCAGTCGACGCCGTCGGCGCCGTAGACCTCCTTGGCGATCTTGTCGACCCGGTCGCGCAGCTTCATTTCGACCGGATAGAGAAACTCGAACTGGTTTTCCTCGTTGCAGGCGTCGATAACCGCATCGGCAAACTCCAGGGCGCCTTCTCCGCCCAATTCCCAATGCTTGGACTCGGCGCAGCGGGCGCCGGCGGCCTCGGCGATCCGGCGAACCACCTTGCATTCCTCGTCGGTGTCCGTGTAAAAACGGTTGATGCAGACCACCGGGTTGATGCCGGCCTTGCGGATCACGTTGATCAGGTGGACCATGTTCTCGGTACCCTTTTCCACCAATTCCAGGTTTTCTTTCTTGTATTCCTCGGGCATGGCGATGCCGGGCACCACCTTGGGGCCGCCGCCGTGCATCTTCAGGGCGCGGATGGTGGTGGTGAGCACCGACACGTGGGGCTTGAGACCCGAGAATCGGCACTTGACGTTCCAGAACTTTTCAAAGCCGATATCGGCGGCAAAGCCGGACTCGGTCACGTGGTAGTCGAAGAGCTTGAGGCCGACCCTGTCTGCGATGATGGAGCTCTGGCCCACGGCGATGTTGGCAAAGGGGCCGGCGTGCACCATGCACGGATTGTATTCGGCGGTGCACATCAGGGTCGGGTTGATCGTGTTTCGCATGAAGGCGGTCATGGCGTTGCCCACCTCGAGGTCTCCGGTGGTCACCGGCTTGCCGCTCTTGTCGAAGGCCACGGTGATGTTGTTGAGCCTTTCCTTCAGGTCGGCCAGATTGCGAATGACCGCCAAAATGGCCATACATTCGGAACCCACCGCGATGCCGAACTTGGACTGCATGGTGAAGCCGTCCATGCGGCCGCCCAGTCCGATGACGATGTTTCGCAGGGCCTGGGCGCAGAAGTCGATGATCCAGCCCATTTCCACCCGGGTGGGGTCGATGTCCAAACGCCTCATGCCGGTCAAGCGCGCGAGCTGCTCGTCGTTGTAGTTTCGCTCATGCTGCATCCGGGAAGTCATCGCCACCATGGCCAGGTTGTGGGCGTTCATGATATCGTTGATGTCGCCGGTCAGCCCGAGAGAGAACTCGGTCATCGGAATCAGCAGGGAATTTCCGCCGCCGGCCGCCGTCCCCTTCACGTTCATGGTGGGGCCGCCGGAGGGCTGTCGAAGCGCGCCGCCGACGTTGACGCCACGCTTTCCAAGGCCTTCCATCAATCCGCACGAGGTGGTGCTCTTGCCTTCTCCCAGGGGGGTCGGGGTGATGGCGGTCACCTCGATGTACTTGCCGTCGGGCTTGTCTCCCAGGCGGTTGATGATCTTGAGAAAGTCGAGTTTTGCCAGGCGGCCCATGGGGAGCATTTCGTCCTTTTCGAGTCCGAGCTTCTCCTGCCACTCTTCGGGCGTCGGCATGTTTTTTTCCGCTTCCTCGGAAATCTGCCAGTCTGCCATGTTCACTGCATCGTAGGGCATCAGTTCATCCTCCTCTGCGTCTTAGAGTTGCTAATAGATGGCGACCGTGACCATCTGCGGGCGCGGCAACCAAAACGAAAATGACTCCCGGGGGGATCGGCAAGGAATTGATAACAAAACAGAAATGTGTTTAGCACAAGGCCGTTTGTTTGGCAACAATTTTCGGCCTGAACAGACGGCCGCAGCTCCCCTCCTATCCCTGTACCTGGTGAAGCCGACAGTAAAATCCCCTTCGGGCCATCAGCGCCTCGTGGCTGCCCGATTCGATGATCTTTCCTTTGTGCATGACCAGGATCCGGTCCGCCGTCCGGGCCGTGGACAGCCGGTGGGCGATGACCACCGCCGTCCGGCCGCGCATGAGGTTTGCCAGTGCGGCCTGTACCCGCTGTTCGGTTTCCGAGTCGATATAGGATGTGGCTTCGTCAAGGAGGATCAGCTCCGGATCCCGGGCAAATGCCCGGGCGATGGACAGAAGCTGGCGTTCCCCGCTGGAAATGGATCCTCCGCCTTCGGTCAGAATCGTGTCGAGGCCGTCGGGGAGCTGATCCACCAGGCGGCGGCACTGGGCGGCCGAAACGATCTCCTCGAGGCGGCCGGGCGGCAGTTCATTTCCGCCCAGGGCGATGTTCTCCCGGATGGAGGCCGAAAACAAAAACGGATCCTGGGTGACCAGCGCGATCCGGGAGCGGTAGCGGCGCACGGAGATCTTTGAAAGATCCCGGCGGCCGACGCGGATTTTCCCCTGACGCGGGTCGTAAAACCGGGCGAGCAGATGCATCATGGTGGTCTTGCCCGAACCGGTGGGGCCGACCACGGCCACCGTCTCGCCGGCGTCTACGAAAAAGGAGACATCGGTCAGGACAGGTTCGCCCCCGACATAGGCAAAACCGACTTCTTCCACGTCGATTCGGCCGATCTGAAAATCACCGGGTGTCGTATCCGGCGCCGGTTCGGGGAGGCGCTCTTCGGTGTCGAGCAGAAGAAAAATCCGCTCGGCCGAAGCCATGGCGTTTTGCATGACGTTGTATTTTTCGGCGATGTCCCGGATCGGTCGGAAAAACATCCGCATATAGGAGATGAACGCCACCAGCGATCCAAGGGTGACGCTTTCGGCCAGCACGCCCCGCCCGCCGGCATAGATGACCACGGCCACCGCTGCGGCCCCGAGCACCTCGATGACCGGCATGAAGACGGCAAAGATTCGAATCTGCTCCATGCCGGCGAGGAAATTGTCGTGGTTGAGTTTTTCAAACCGACGACGGTTTTCCCCCTGCTGTCCGAAGATCTGGATGACGGCGATGCCGCCGATGGTTTCCGAAAACCGGGTATTGATTTCAGCCAGGCGGATGCGCAGGATCCGGAAGACGTTCCTGGCCATGGAGGAGAATTTAAACGAGGCAACCATCACAAAAGGCAGCACGGTGAAGGTGATCAAGGCCAGCTTTACGTCGAGGCCCAGCATCACCACGGCGATGCCGACCAGCAGAAATAGGTCCTTGAAGACGAAGACCACCACCGACGTGAACAGTTCATGCATGTTCTGCACGTCGTTTGTGATCCGGGTGACGAGTCTTCCCACCGGGTTGCGGTTGAAAAACGAAACCGACAGATCCTGGATGTGGGAAAACAGGGCCATGCGAAGGTCGTGAAGGATTCGCTGTCCGCCGTACTCCAGAATCATGACCTGCAGAAAATTCAAAGCGAAGTTGGCCACCACCATAACCAGGAGCACCGCTGCAGCATAAGCGATGCCGGAATAATCGCGGCTGCGCAGAGCCGCAAGCTCTTTTGAGGTCAGTGTCGAAAGCGACTCGAAGCGGATCGTTGCCCGGCCGTCTTCGACGGTGAACAGGTCGGGATGTTTTTCGACCACCTTCGCCGTCTTTGGCCGGGAAAGGTCGACATGGTATGTCCGCACCTTTTCACGCTTCTCGTCAGGGCCCCTGCCTGCCACCGGCGGCACGATGTACCGGTCGATGGCGATCTTGGTCACGTAGGGAAGGGCCAAGTCCAGGAGGGTGATGAGCACGACCAGGACGATGGCGGCGGCAAACAGACGGCCGTATGGGCGGGCAAACGGGACCAGGCGGCGGAGAAGCTTCAGGTCGTAGGGTTTGCCGAGCTTTTTTTCCTCGAAGTAGCCGTAGTCGAAGCGCATCAGTATTCCTCCTCCAGTTGCTGGAGTCGGAAGGTGCGGGCATAAAAGCCGCCGGTGGCGGCCAGCGTCTCGTGGGGTCCGTATTCTTCGATGCGGCCGGATTCCATGACCAGTATCCGGTGGGCAAACCGTAAGGCAGCCAGCCGGTGAGAGACGATGATCACCGTCCGTCTTCGGGCGATCTGCTCCAAGGTGCGGACGACGGCCGCCCCGGTGTCGGTGTCCATCTGACTGATCGGGTCGTCGAGAATGACCACGGGTGCTTTCCGCAGCAGGGCCCGGGCCAGAGCGACACGCTGCTTTTGGCCGCCTGAAAGCATCACCCCCCGTTCGCCCACCAGGGTGTCGAAGCCGTCGGTGAACGTTTCCACGGTGGAGAGCAGCGCTGCATCGTGGGCGGCTTGCCGAAGCTGCCTTTCGGAGGCGTCCCGGCCGGCCAGGATGTTTTCCCTCAGGGTTCCGGTAAAGAGAAACGGCTCCTGGGGAACGAAGGCGATCTGCTCGCGCAGCTCCTTCAGCCGAAGAGCGCGGATGTCCCGGTCGTCGAGCAGAATCCGCCCCTGGGTCGGATCATAGAGGCGTGGAATCAAAGAAAGAAGGGTGCTCTTGCCACTGCCCGGAGGGCCGACGATGCCCAGGGTTTCGCCCGGCGCCACTGAAAAATCGATTTCCTGTAAGGCCGCGCCGCCGCTTCCCGGATAGGCAAAGGAGACCGCCTCAAAGCGGATCTTCCCTTCGATGTGCCCCACCGCTGCGGCCCCCGGCCGGTCCACGATATCCGGCGCCCTGGAGAGGATCCGGTCGATCCGGTCCAGGGAAGCTTTCCCTCGCTGAATCAGGTTCGCGACCCATCCCATGGCCATCATGGGCCAGGTCAGCAGGCCGATGTAGCTGATGAATGCGACAAAATCGCCTGGAGAGATCGTAAAATCGAGGGTCTGCAGGCCGCCGAGAAAAAGAACGATCACCATGCTCAGGTTCGAAAAGAACATCATCATCGGAAAGAAAAATCCGGTGATGCGAACCAGGTTGAGATTCCGGGAGATGTAGGATGCCGACACCGCCCGAAGCGCTTCGGTGGCCCGCTCTTCACCGGTGTAAGCCTTGATGATGCGGATTCCGGCCATCCGCTCCCGAACGACTTCCGTCATCTCGGAGAAAGTCTCCTGGGTCTGCCGGTAGAGCCGGTGCATTCTACGACTCAGCAACCGGGTGCACAATACGATCATCGGCATGGGAATCAAGACGAACAGGGTCAGCTTGACGTTGATCGCGGCCATGAACCCGACGGCGGCGGCACCCAGTACGACGCCGTCTGTAAGGGCCACCATTCCCATTCCCGTGGCCATGCGGACATGCTGGATGTCGTTGGTAGCGTGGGCCATCAAGTCGCCGGTCTTGGCGCGGTCGAAATAGGCGGCGGACAGGGATTGAAGATGGGAAAAAAGCCGGTTTCGAAGCGCCTCTTCCACTACCCTGGAAGTGCCGATCAAACACCTTCGCCAGACGTATCGCAGCGCCCCGATTCCAACGGCGATTCCCAGGATCTGCAGGGCGTAGGCGGCCAGGCCGGAGTAATCGACGGAGATGGCGGTCAGGTCGTCCACCACCGCTTTGATCACTCGAGGAATGATCAGCTGGAGGATATCCACCGCCACCAGACAAACCAACCCCAGCAGGATCGTCAGGCGGTTTTCCGAAAAGTAGGGGGTGATCAGGCGGAGCGATTTCACGGCATCAGCGGGGACCGACTTGGAAAATTTTGCACCGGACTCCGGTGCATCGGGGCGATTCAACCCATCTGCCATTCTCGAGATGAAGAGTCCATACACCGAAACCGGCGGCGGGTCAAACGAGCCGGATGCCGCCTTCGGTAGCGTTTTTCAGTGTCCAGGACCCATTGATTCAAGTCAACGAGGATCTCGCGCAGGGCCGCGGAGCTCGCGGAAAAAAACTCTTACAAAAAAGCCCTCTTCGCCTCTGCGTCTCTGGGCGGGAAAACTGGTTTTTCCTGCCGTTGATTGCCGAAAGCACACCCGATGAGGGCCGGACGCAAATTGACTTTGGGGGGGGGCATTGTTATGATCCCTGTCATGAAAACCGGTAGTATTATCGAATACATCGACCGCCAGCGGATTGTCTGTGCGGTCGTTTTGGAGATCAACGATCAGCGTTTGCGCCTGCTCACCGAGGGCAACCGGGAGGTTAAACTGCCGGCCGGCAGGGTGCTTCACGCCGGGCAAAACGGGCTGGATCTTGATGCGGGAAGGGATGCGCTGGTGGCAATGCTCCACCAGAAGGCAGCCCGCAGAAAGGCGCTCAAAGAAGAGGTGCATGTGCGCGAGTTGTGGGAGGTTCTCAACACCGAACAGCAGTTTATCGACCTGGAAACGATGACCGCTTTTTGCTTTCCGGATCCGCTCACAGACGACCACGCTTCGGCGGTTCTGCGTGCATTTTTCGACAACCGGCGATACTTCAAATTCCAGCAGGACGGGTTTTTCCCCTATACCGAGGCGCAGGTGGAGAAAATGCGCAAAGAGGCGCAGGAAGCCGAGTATAGAACGCGGCTGATCGAGGAGGGAGGCGGCTGGCTGAAAGGGGCCGTCGAGGGAAAATCCTCGAAAACCCCCTCGGATGAAGTCGTCGATGTTCTCCGATCCGTTTATCTGTACGGGAAGGAAAGCCGCCATTACGCGGTCGGACGTGCGATTCTCTCCAGGGCGAAAATGGCCGATCCAGAGGACCTGTTTCCGGTGCTGGTGGGTATAGGGATCTTCCAGGAGGATGAAAACGTAGATCTGCTCCGGCTGGAGGCGCCCACCGTCTTTGCCCCGGAGGTGGATGTCCATGCCGAGAAACTGTTGCATCGGGCAGATCTGTCCGGCGGCGATGCACCCCGAAAGGACCTGACCGATCTGCCGGTGATGACCATCGACGGACAGGCGACCCTCGATTTCGACGATGCCCTGAGCATCGAAACCGACGGAAAGCACCTCCGCCTTGGCGTGCACATCGCCGACGTGGGGGAGTTGATTCGCCGCGGCGATCCGGTGGATCGATCAGCCATGGGCCGGGCAAGCTCCATTTACATGCCCGATTCGAGGATTCCCATGCTCCCCCCGGTGCTGGCCGAGGGGCTTTGCAGCCTCAAAGCAGGCGAAACCCGCCCCGCCATCAGCCTTTTCGTCGAGCTGACCGCTGCGGCAGAGGTCCTCGATTTTACGATCCTGGCCAGCCGCATTCGCGTCGATTCCCAGCTCAGCTATTTTGACGTGAACCAGATGGCGGAAGAAAACGAGGACATCCGGCTCCTTCACCGGATTGCCTCCGGCTTCCGCCAGCGCCGACTCGACGCCGGCGCGCTTCAGATCAATCTGCCCGAGATTCATGTATGGATCGACCGGGGCGGTCAGGTCCGGGTCAACCAGGTGAACCGGGAAAGCCCCGGAAGGATGCTGGTCACCGAGCTGATGATCATGGCCAACTGGTTGACGGCCCGGTTTCTGAAGGAAAACCGGCAGCCGGCCGTCTTCCGCAGCCAGGCCGCCCCCCGGCAAAGGCTTTTCAAGGGGGAAGAAGGAACCCTGTTTCAAAACTGGATGCAGCGGAAGCTGCTCAACCGATTCGTTTTGGATATCGATGCAGCGCCCCACGCGGGGCTGGGGCTGGACGCTTACGTGACGGCGAGCTCCCCGATCCGAAAATACTACGATCTGGTCACCCAGCGGCAGGTCAGGGCCCTGTTGGGGCTGGAAACGCCTTACACGGCAGAAGAGATCGAGGCGCTCATCCAGGAGCTCCAGGAGCCGATGGCCCGGGTGGGAAGGGTCCAGTTCCGGAGGCACCGGTATTGGATGCTCAAGTCCCTGGCCGAACGCATCGGGGAAAAGGCAGAGGCAATCGTTCTTTACAAGAAGCGCAGCAGCTACCAGATCCTTCTTACCGACACGCTGCTGGAATGCGACCTCCCGGCATCTCGGGGGCTCACGCTAAAGCCGGAAGACCTCGTCCAGGTGACTTTCCAGCGGGTCAATGCCAGGAAAGACGTGCTCAACGTCTACCTGGGGTAGAGGTTGGAATGGTTGATTGGTTACTTGGATGCCAGTGTTTTTTTCCTGACACCGGAAAAAACATCCCATTCACCACGAAGGCTGGGGGCAATCCCTTCCGACTTGACCACTCAACCATTTTGGGGCTGGCTCAACTGGCTAACTGGTGGAAACATACGGTTCGAGCGCTTCGGCGAAGTGCTCGGCCATGATGCGGTAGCCGTCGGCGTTGGGATGAATCGTGTCGCTCATGAGGGATCGGTCGCCCAGGATCCCCTCGTAGACGTTTTCCACCAGCACGGCGCCGGTGTCTTCAGACAGCGTCCGGTACCGGTCTGAAAAACCGCGATCCCAGAAGGGGATCGAAATTCCCCCCAGCACGACAAGTGCCCCGGTTTTCTGAATCCGCTCGACGATTGTTTTCAGGTTTTCAAAGGCAGCGTCGGCCGGCAGCCGATTTTTCAGGTCGTTTCCGCCGAGGGTGATCAAAACGATTCCGGGCGAGCGGTCCAGGACCTCTCTTTGCAGCCGCAACAAAGCCGAAGCGGTGGTGTCGCCGGGGACTCCGGCGTTGACCACCGGCCGTTTCAGAATTCGCGAAAGATGGGCAGGATAGCTCATCTTTTCCGGTGCACCGGTGCCGAAGGTGAGGCTGTCCCCGAAACAGATGATTTTTTTGCCGCCGGCCAGATAATCGATGTCGGGTGCGGATTCATGCCCCCAAAACCAGATCAGCAAGATGGCCAACACTGCGGCGAAGCCGCCGAAAACGAAAGCTGGGTATCGGTTCATACGAGCGCCGCCTCTGGCCGGGCGGCGCTGACCAGTTTGATCAATGCTGAAAATTCCTCGGGAGCCTCTGCCGATGTAATGAACGGCTTGTCATGAGCAAAGTCCAATGGCCTCCGCGTGCCGTGGCCAAGCTGCAGCGCAACGAAGACCGGTGCCGTTCATAAAGGCACGACACGGAGGTCGTACCCTACAAGGCCCTGGCTTTGTTCGAAGTTTCACATGAGCCCGACCGTCCCGCCGATAGGCCGGATTTGATCGTTCAAAGGATTCAGCGCTGCGGTGACTGGTCAACGTCCATGGCCAGCACCGATTCTGCAAACGTTTTTCCAGCTGTCCTTGCTTCGGCAAGGTATTCGGGATGCTTTTCGATGTCTCCTTCGAAGTCAAGACCCCGGTAGAGGAGTGTTTGATCGAGGCTCATGTCGAGCACATCGAAAAAATACCGGATTGTGAGCAGAATCCCGTCGAAGAGCCTTTTGCCGCCCGTGGCCCCGACGCCGATGTACATTCCCTTGCGCTTGCCCGGTTTTTGCCCCGGCAGGTTCTGGTCGATCCAGTATTTCTTGACCCAGAGGGACTGGCAGCGGTCCATCAGGATCTTGGTATGGGCGCTGACCGTGTAGAAAAAGACCGGAGAGGCCAGAATCAGGCCCTTAGCTTCCAGCAGATGCTCCCTGACCCACTGAAAGTCGTCTTCGATGACGCACCGCCCGGCCTGTTTGCAGCCGTAGATTTCCAGGCAGGGAGACATCTTCAGGTCCCGCAAAACGATTTCTTCGACCTGTGCGCCGGCATCTTCCCGGGCGCCGGCCGCGGCGGCTTTGAGCAGGCTCGCCGTGTTTCCCCTTCTTCTGGGGCTTCCGTACACTGCAACGATGTCGGCCATGGGCCCATTCCTTTAGAATCTCTTGGCCTGAAATTTTAGAGCACTTGTAAGAAGCTCTTTCCGATTTCAGCGGCATTTGAAGTATGACAATTCCTATATCTCCTCGAACCTGTTTTCTTCGCGATTTTTCCGGGTGTGTTCCGGATCGAAGATCCGGCCGTGCATGGCGATGTAAACGCCGGCCGGCAGGGTCTGCACCGCGGCAAAGGCACAGCCGATGTTGAAGGCCGCATCGCTGGACTTGAAACGCGCCGGTGCCATGGCCCCGGTCAGCACGATGGTTTTGCCCGCGACGGGGCCCAGCTCCCTTGCGGTTGCCACCATGGTGTCGGTGCCATGGGTGATCAGCACTTTTTCCGCTGTTGCCTGCCGGACGCGCTCGGCGATCTTTCGGCGGTCTTCCGCCGTCATTTCGAGGCTGTCTTTTTTCATCAGCGATTCGATGCGGTAGCCGACGGAAACGTTCGCCTCTTGAAGGATGTCGGCGATCTTCGGATCTCCCACCTCGTAGCGGCTCTTGCGGTCGAAGTACTCCTTGTCGATGGTTCCGCCGACGCTGAAAATTTGAATTTTCATAAGACTCGTCTTTTCAGCCTGGGAAAACGACAAGACGTGAAAAAGCCGGGTTTTTCAATCCGCCTCGGTTTTGCACCCCCTGCATGCGATTATCGGTGTATACGTGAATCTTCGTGGATGGGAGAAATACTGTTTGAATTCCGAAAGAAACCCCTCGAATCGATCTTGGTATTCCTCGAAGGGATACCCGGAATTTCTGGCCGCGATCTCCACCTTCTTAAGCCAGTTGTATTCGTCTGTCCGGTTGAGGCGGCCGAATATGAGGTGATGAGCCGACAGCATGACGTCGATCCCGCTGTACTCCAGATCGTACAAAAAGCTATACAGCTTTCGGCCGACATAGGGGTCGAAATTGGCGCGGGTTTGAAGCGACTCCATCACTCCGAAAAGGGACGTTTCCAGGCTGCCGGGGATGCCGTAGTGGCTCAAACAGTTGTAATCCAGATCGATCAGGCACAAAATCCCCCCCGGATTAAGAATTTTCGAGATATTTTCCACGATTTGAAAACTCGAAGATCGATGATGCTCCAACACGAACCGAACCCAGATAAAATCGAACGTTCCCAGATGGTTCAAAGGCTTTCGGATGTCTCCGCGCGCGAAATCCAAACCTTGTTGTCGGTAGTGAGTGGTTGCATAGTCAATACGCTGCTTGGAGATGTCGATCCCCAAGACGGCGCCTTTCGGCTGTACCAACCGATTCAGGTGAAAGGATGTTTTGCCGGGGCCGCAGCCGAGATCTGCCACTCGCATTCCAGGCTTGATCCCGGCCCACAGCGCCTGCTTTTGCAGGATGTCAGGGTCGGTTTTGAGGTCCAGTCGAAGGGCCTCTTCCTCTCCTTCCATGATGTACAGGGCGTCGGTCAAAAATTTACTCCGCCGGAGGCTTATGCGAGTTTGTCGAGATAGGTGTTCATGTCGAGCGATTCGTAATAGGACAAAGCCGGTATTTTCAACACATCTGCCGCAAAGGCGAACACCTGGTCAAAATCAAACTCAAGTTCGGCTTTTTCATAGTAGCGGCAAAATATCCGCTTCGGGCGAAACTCGCGGTAGCGGCAGGGAATCGTAGACAGGGGAATCCCGGCGCGTTCAATCAGCTCGAGAATCTGCGGATCGTTGTAGCGGATGAGCGGCTTGAATATCTGCAAACCGTTTTTCAGACGAATCAGGGGGTAGAAGCGCTGTGAGGTTTCAAGAAAACGGTTGGCGGGTTTCTTTCTATTTTCATCGGCGGTCTCCGGCGTTTCGGCATAGTGATTGCTGAGAATGTGTTCCAGCGTTGCGCTGACCAGATCCCACAACGAATAGCTCATCATGAGGACCACGGAATGTGGTTTTCCAAAAATCGCTCGTCCTTTCTCGATGAGAATGTGTTTCTTGGCCCGATTGCAGACATGGCAGGGATTCAGATCATTTTCAATTCCAGGCTCCAATTCTTTATCCGAGGTGACTGGATCGTGCCAATGGATGCGGACTCCCTGTTGCTGCCAGTAGCCCTCAAGTTTTTGGAGTTCGGTTTCTGGGAAAACATGGTGGGGGAACTTTATGGCGTGGGGTTGGATCTCGAAATTGAACTCCCGCGATGCCCGATGGAGGAGATACAGGCCGGCGGAGGAATCTTTGCCGCCCGAGTAGGTCAGCATGATTTTCTTTCCTGCGAAAGCTTCCAAGGCGGGCAGGTGATGGATCTTCCATGTCGAATAGCGAATGGGGTCTGTCATCAAAGGGATTGGGCGGCGCTTTAGAGTTTTTGTTTGAAGGGCCTGATTGTTCGGATTCCTTCTGCCCGTCTTCGGGCGAACGCCGCAACTTCTTACTGTATCTGTCTGCTTGTGTCAACCGCCACAGGGAGCCACCGGAAAAAATGGCCTTGCTGTCACCGTTGCAAGGCCTTTCGGGTCTGCAAAGAGATGACATCTCTTTTGCCTTTTCCGATATCTTCTAGTGCTTCGCATTGGGTGTAATAACGTAGAAAGGCATCAGCCACATCCCGGTCGAAATGGGTCCCTCTTCCTTCTTTCAGCATCGATATGGCCACGTCATCCGGCATCGGATCCCGGTAATGGCGCTTGGAGGTGACAGCCTCGAAGAAGTCCGCCACGGCGATGATTTTTGCGCCAAGCGGGATTTGATGCTCTTTCAGCCCATTTGGATAGCCGCTGCCGTCGATTTTTTCGTGATGAGCACCCGCAATGCGGGGAACTTCCTGGTAGACACCCTCGAAATGAATCCGCTCGAGGATCTCCTCTGTTTTTCTGGCGTGCTCCTTGACCAATTCGTATTCATTTTTTGTCAGACGACCGGGCTTTTTGAGGATCGAGTCGGGGACCCCGATCTTGCCGTAGTCGTGGAGCAGGGCGGCCACCCGGATCATCTCCCGGTATTCCCGGTTGATTCCCATCTCTTTGCAGATGCCCACCGCATATTCGGTCACCTTTTCGGAATGACCGGCGGTCAGCGGGTCTCGCGCTTCGATGCTGGCGACCAGGGCGGCTAAAATGGCATGAAAAGTTTCAGTCTTGCTTTCGAGCAGCTCTGCGTTTCGAAGACTGATGCCGATCACCGGGGCAAGCCCCATGAGCAGGCTCATGTCGCTGTTCGCCAGCGGCTTTTCGGATTTGATGTTGTCTACGGTCAGAATGCCGATCGATTCCCCGTCGCAGATGATCGGGCAGCAGATGAATGCCCGGGCCCCCATTATCCGTGCAAACCGAAGACTTTTGGGAGAGAGGGTGTCTTCGATTTCATCATAGTCGTTGATGAGAAACGGTTTTTGCTCCCTGAAGGAAACCACGAAAACCCCTTTGGAGGTGGGGTTGTCCAGGCGAAAGGTCGTGTTCCTCAGCAGTATGTATTGTTCTTTGGTGTAGCCGAACCCGGCGCGGAACTCGAGATGGGTTTTGTCCTTATTGCACAGCATCAGCAGACCGCGGTCATGACCGAGCAACTCGACCGAAATCCGGATGACCTGCTCCAGCACGTCGTCGATTCGGGTCTGACGACTGATCACCTGGCCGATCTCATTGACCATGAGCGCGTTTTTGTAATTAATTTCCATTTGATCGAGGAGCTTTTCATTCGAAATCCAGAGATTGCTGAGGCTTGACTGGAGTTCCCGTTTTTCAATTTTTCCGAGAAGACAGGTAAAAAGAAGCTCCATAATGACAAATAACGTAACAAGAGTGCCGCAAAGATGAAGTGACGGATACCAGAGGCAGAAAATCAAAATGGCCGGAATAAATCCGAGACTCCACTTTCGAACGATTTTCAATATGGAAGATAGAGACCAGTCCCAAGAGATGACGTATCGGCACTGAGAGTCCCCTTTGAATATGCATTTCGGATGTTCAACGCGCGGAAAGCGATTGGTAAACGCAATCGTAACCGCTTCGAAAAATCCGATCCGATTTTCACATTGAAATGGCTGTTCGTTGACCCCTTTTTTGGGGGTGACTACAATTTCCACCTTGTTACCGGCCAGCATTTTCGATTCAACATGGCAGGACCGGGTGAAATTTTCCATTGCTCGGCCGATACTTTCATAGGCTTTTTCCGGCTTTACCAGTCCCAGCATGTATTGCCGCATCACTCCGACCGCCTCGGGTGAAGCTGCAAAGCGACCGGCCTCCCGTGCAACGCTCCTATTGCCTGTGAGTTCTTTTAGCTTTCTTTGAAACCGGTTGATCTGTTCTTGTGTAAACCAGTGATTTTGATCGGCCACTTCATAAGAGTGCATTCCGGCATAATCAAGCAGTTCGTGGATGTTTACCGAAGGATATTGCTTCTTAAGAAGCTTGAGATAGGTGTCGATAATTCGACTGTTGTAAAGGGGTCTTTTTGTGTCTTGTTGCATCAAGACAAAATTCCCTTTCTTGTGGGAAATCTCTGCGGCTTATTTGATGAACCTCAACATCCGATTCAGGTGCCGAAAATAATGATCGGAAAAAGCGGTGTTCATAATCCACAAGCAGTAGATTTTTTCGATAGGAAACGAAAGCTTTTTTGCCGATTCTGCCGGATAAATCAATATCGGGACATCCTCTATAGGGTATAGTTCAGCGATGTGGTGCAAGGCGCAGTATACTATTTCTCTTGAAATCTGCTTTGTTCCCAGTAAAAAGATTTTTACCGCGCTCGTCAATTCCGAAAGGTTCAAACCTATGTCAGCTATGTTGGCCACGATAATCGCCTGAGTAGAGCCCCCTTTTTTTAGAGAAAAAACGAAGCGCTCCCGCCGAAAGCCAATTTTCCGATATTCCCCGCTCAATTCTGACAAATCCATGCTTTCCGGCGTCAGATCCAATGCATCGATCATCAGGCCTCCGGATTCGCACCCGTAGAAGAAAGCAAGGGCCTTTAGGTCATCTATCGCGCTTTCCTCCAGGGTCCACCAATCTGGCAGCGCAAGCCGATTGGCTCCTTCTTTTTTGTAGTGGCAATAGGCAAAAGAATCGATGGAGCTTCCCTGGATGTCGTCGATGTTTCGAGTGATGCGGCCGAATACGCGGTTTGGAAACCTGTTGTCTTGTCTGTAGTAGCCAATGAGGTACTTCATATGAATGCTGTGAAACCGGTGGCATTCATAGGTAAAATGGCCTATCCGGTTGAGCACTTCAAGTCCGGCTCGGGTCGAAGCCGCCGCATTGCCTGCATGATGCTGGATCAGCCATGCGTTGGTATAGAAACGGACCATTGCAATATGGCCAAGGATTCGGGTTCCTTCTTGGTAGGTAAAATGCCGGGCGATAGTGGAGCTTTTGTTGTAAAGCCGGTCGTAGGTCTCCTTGATTTTTTCCTTGTTTGTCTGAAGGAATGAATACTTTTGGGGATAAATGAATCCGGATTCAAAAAAGAAGTCCCAAAGCACATCAAGGTCGATGTGGTTGCATATATAGCAGTTGTGATTTTCGATGTTGCTGAGCAGCGCCAATAAATTGGTGTGGTCTTCGATGTTGATATCGAGAAGGGCAAGTCCGCATCGAAATGTATGGCCAGGTTTTTTCTCGTTTGAGTGGATCCGGTAGACGACCTGCGCTTTACACCTTATCCGGAAAGTGTTGGCAAGATGGAGTTCGACAGACGGCAGAATCAGTCCAGGCAGGAGAACGGAGTCTGAAATGGTTTCCGTCACTGAAAAGCCCGAACCGGAGAGATCGATTACATCTCTCTGGAAGAGCTTGTTGCTGAATGGATGGCGAAACAAAATCCGAGGGGTCGGCACCAGTCGATGCCGCTCGCTGCGAAATTCCTTGGTGTCGAACCTTCTTATGTCTTTTTCAATCGGCTCCAGTGTGAACTGGCCTTCACCGCTCAACAATCTTTGGCCCACCACGCGGCATTCACCGGTGTAAAGCGTATCTTGTTCTCTTCCAAAAATGACCAGCACCGGATTGTCTTTGTGAATCCATCCGAACGTCTGCGGCGGTATGGCTTTCAATGCCACCTGAATGCGGGAGGAATTGAAATTCAGAAGTTTTCCGAAAAAATGGGCACTGTGCTGGATCAATTGGGCCTGGACTCCCTTGCAGCTGTATCTTGGCTCTTCCCGGAGGCATGCTAAAGAGCCGGACTCGGGAAGGCGGACCCGCAGGCCGAATTTGCCGATGTCCAGCAATTCGGGCACGAAAGTGATAAGATCCCGCACCCCCTGGATACCCATGTCTTGGAGGGTGGAGCCGATCAGATGCGAAAGCCTCGATTCGGGGCCATCCCAAAGGCATTCTAGTACATCGTTTGTGCAGGGCTGGGGCTTGACTTGGACTGCGAGTGTTTTCGGTAGGCTGGGGTGCTGAAATCGGGCCGTAATACACTGGTCCTGGAAGTTGATGAAGTTGAGTCGGTTGATCAGCTGTCGGCGGGTGATGGACTTGGGAGGATCGACGGCTCCCCTTGGATCGATCGGGATGACATTGGACGATTTCTTTGGCTCGCTCATGTTCCGACACCTCATTTCGGCCCGGACAAAGGAAAAGCCTTTTTTCTGGGCACAAAACAGCTCTAATGCAAATGCCCGCAAGGGATTCAGGCCTTGCGCCCGTTGGTAGGCCAGTCCCTAGCAAAGGGTGCATATCACGAGTGTCAATCATATACAACTATGATTAGCCTCTTATTCTGTTTGAAATATAGCTGTTTTTCGAAGCCGGGCTTCAATCCGGGCCGAAGTGTTTTTTTTTCTTTTCGGATTTTCGGCCCAAGCGCGTTCAATGTTCCATACACACTTGCAGGAAAAATTGGGCCTTCTTTCCAGGTACGATTTG
>Ga0272443_10001053_pt1 | contig 43597 bp, 44 predicted proteins | sample SSMAcet12_FD_193581 | JGI IMG/M metagenome (GOLD analysis project Ga0272443, IMG submission 193581) | Marine sediment archaeal communities from Little Sippewissett salt marsh, Falmouth, MA, United States - SSM-Acet-12 | ecosystem: Environmental > Aquatic > Marine > Wetlands > Sediment ...
CGTCGGCCCGGCAGCTCGTCCGCAGACCGACCGCGGCGACCGCCGTCGTCTCGATGGTCCAAGATGTCACCGGGCCGTGGGACGTCGGCGTGATCGATGCGGCGGCGGACGAGGTTCGCGCGGCGCTCCCGTCGGGCCTCGAAGTGGTCGACTGGCGCACGCTGGCTCCGATGGTCGACAGCTACATGAACCTGATGCGGCCGATGCTGTTCATCATCGCGGGGGTGTTCTTCGCCCTCGGTGCGCTCGTCGTGGTCAACACGCTCTACCTGTCGGTGATGGAGCGAACACGCGAGATCGGTCTCGTCCTCGCGCTCGGCTCCTCCCGGCTGCGCGTGATGGGCATGGTGATGACCGAGGCGGCCATCCTCGCAGTCGCCGGCGCCGCGTACGGCGCGTTGGTCGGCATCGGACTCATCCTGATCGTCGAGGCGTTCGGCGGGATCCCGTTGCCGGCTCAGTTTGCGGACGTGTTCCGCTCGATGGGCATGTCGGGTGTGCTTCACCTACGCGTGGACACGGTCAACGCGATCCTCGCCGCCGTCGCCATGCCGGTCGTCGCCCTCCTCGCCGCCCTCTTCCCGGCATGGCGAGCGGCTCAACTCGAACCTATGGAGGCCATGCGCTATGTCGAATAACCCACTGATCCGCACCACGAGTCTGGAGAAGACGTACAAGTCGGAGAGCATCGAGACCCCGGCCCTGCGCGGTGTCGACCTCGAGATGCACAGGAAGGAGTTCACCGCCGTCGCCGGCCCGTCCGGCTCGGGCAAATCGACGCTCCTGCACCTGCTCGGCGGACTCGACCGGCCGACCGGAGGAGAGATCTACCTCGAGGGTCAGGCGATGTCCGGCCTCTCCAAGGACCAGTTGGCGAAGCTTCGTCTCAATCACATCGGGTTCGTCTTCCAGGCGTACAACCTGATTCCCGTGCTGACGGTCCTCGAGAACACGGCGTTCGTCCTCGAGCTGCAGGGGATCGTACGGAGCGAGCGGATCGAGCGGGCGCGCAGAATCCTCGGTGAACTCGGCATCGGTGAGTACGCCGACCAGTATCCGAACCGGATCTCGGGCGGCGAGCAGCAGCGGGTCGCCGTTGCGCGGGCCGTCGTCACCGAACCGTCGATCGTCCTCGCCGATGAGCCGACCGCGAACCTCGACACGGCGACAAGCCTCGATCTGATCGATCTGATGCGCCGGCTGAACGAGGGCAAGGGAGCAACGTTCTTCTTCGCAACGCACGACAACCGGCTGCTCGATCGGGTGAACCGCTTGGTCACGCTTGTCGACGGCCGTGTTGCGAACGATGAGGTCCGAAACACGGCTTGAGGTGGTTTGCCGGCCTCATCTCTAGAGATGAGGTTCGAGATTCGGCTTGATGCGTTCTCTCCCGCGCTGCCGATTGCGATGGCTAGGTGTCGACCTGGATGAGCAAGCTCGATCCTGCGTCGGGCAATTCGCGAAGGACGAGGTTCGCAATCCAGCTTGAGGCGCTCTGTCGGCTGCGTCGCCGGGGGATGCCGTCCGCGATGCCTCGGGCACTAGAGCCGTGTCGGTAGGGCCTGTCGGAGCGCCTCGACGCGCGCGTACGGGAGGCGGATCGTGCCGAGCGACTCCTTCGGCGACTTCGATCCGTGGTCGTCCGATCCGCCGGTGAGCAGAAAGCCACGCTGTTCGGACATCGTGCGCATCAACCGCGGGTCGATCGACATCCCGCGGCCGGCGCTGTTCGGTTCCCGATACGCGTAGATCGCCTCGATTGCGTCGAGGCCGGCGACTCGCAGCTCGTCGAGGAATCCGGCCCATTCCTCGACCTTCATCAGGCACGGATGCGCGAGAGAGGCCACGCCTCCGGCGTCATGCACGGCGGCGAGCACATCTCGGTAGTTCGGCTTCTCGATCGGCCAGTAGCACCGTCGGCCCTTGCCGATCCACTCGCCGAACGCCTCTTCGAACGACCCAATGACGCCCTTGTCGATCAGGATGCGGGCGAGGTGAGGGCGGCCGAGGTTTCCAGCAGCGATGGCGCGGACTTCATCGAACGTGATCTCAACACCCGCATGCTCCTTGCAGAGGTCGACCATCCGACGCATGCGCTCGACCCGCGACTGCTTCAGAGCATCGAGCATCGATCGCAATCGCGGCGCATTCGGGTCGACGAAGTAGCCGAGAATCTCGCCAGCGACATCTCCGAACGTCGCCTTGATCTCGACGCCCGTGATCACCTCGACACCGTCGCGAACGTCAACGCGCCCGGTGAGTTCGTCCGCGATCACGTCGTGGTCGGTGATCGCGATACACGAGAGCCCGCACGCCTTGGCGCGGGCGATGAGTCTCGGCAACGTCTGGGTGCCGTCGGAGGCGACGGTATGAAGGTGAAGGTCAGCGTATCCTATCATCTCGGTTCGTTCACGCCGTGCCGTCAGGTCGCGCGTCTGCGTCCTCGACGAGATTCTTCGTGTCCTTCCAGATCCGATCGAGGATGCCGTTGATGAAGGCTCGTGCCTGCTCCGTCCCGAACTTCTTCGCCAGCTCGACAGCCTCGTCCATGGCGACCTCCGGAGGGACCTCGTCAGAGAAGAGGAGTTCGAACACGCCGATCCGCAGGATGTTTCGATCGATCAGCGCCAGCCGCTCGAATCGCCAACCGACCGTCCGCGCTCCGATCATCGCGTCAATCTCCGGCTGTCGATCGAGGATCCCCCGGAAGGTGGACTCGATGTAACCGGCTTGATCGCCGGGATGGACTTCTTCCAGCAGGACTGGGATCTCAGCCTCCGCAAACTCCCTTTGGTAGAGGGCCGAGAGGACGAACTCACGCGCCTCGCGCCGCTGCATCAGCCGAGAAAGAGACGCGTGAACACCTCGCGAAGCCTTCGGGCGACGCCCGGTTGCGTGTCCAACCAGAGGCCGATCAGGAGACCGCACAACGTGAACGCGAGCAGAATCAGGAAGGCAAGCCAGCCGAGTAAAACAAAGAGGAGGCCGGCGAGCGCGCCGGCGGCGAGGCCGACGATCCTACCGTTCAGAGTCACGTGCATGAATGATCTCCTCCCGCGGCGCACGGTTCCTGCCAAGAGCTCGGATTCCTCGGACCAGGATCGACACACTGCTCACGGCGACACCTGTTCGCTCGGGGACCTGACTGGCCAGCACGCGCTGGATCCGCTCGCCGACGTCGGTGACCCGTCGGTCCGGCGACAGGGTGATCCGGACCGTGATCGCGACCCCGTCTCGCCGATGCTCCAGACCGACGTGGAACCGTTCGAGGCCGAGGTCGTCGCGCAGGATCCCGCTGACGAACTCCCTGACAGCGAACGACGTCAGCGCAATCCGGCCGCCCTCCGCGTCGCGCGCGAAGACCCCTGCGTTCAGTCGCTCGTCGGCCCCGGCCACCAGGAACGACAGGGCAACGAGAACGAGGGCCACACCGACGAGGATCAGGAAGATCGTGCCCGGAGATTGATCGAGGTACGGCGTGATCGATCCGAACGAGATCCCTCCGGCCCCACCGATGATGAACGTCACGCCCAATCCGCCGGTGACGGCCAGCGCAACGAAGTTCGCTATTCCTCGGAAGACTCGCATTCTTCCTCACTCTCTTCGGCTGCGTCTTCGGCCTTCACGAGCCGCTGTACATCCACGTTGACCGAATCAACACGCAGTCCCGTCATCCGCTCGATCTCGGCCTTGATCCGCGTCTGAAGCTGCTTGGCAACTTTGTGAATCGGATTCCCATACAGAACCGTGATACGTACGGTCACGTTGACGGAGTCCCCCTCGACCGTCGTGTCGACGTACCGCTTCATCCCCTCCCCGCGCCGGAAGGCACTGTCCCCCCGCCTGAGATTGGCGATCCCGTCGACTTCCGAGATGGCGATCCCGGCAATCGCGGTGACGACGTCCTTGGAGATCCCGACACTCCCCTTGTCTATCTCTGCCATGGGCTCCTCCTCACTCCTCGCCGCTCTCGTGCGTGTGCGGCGGAACGACCTTCTTCACGAAGACGTCAACGCTGGAGACCGCGACCCCCGCGAGCCGCTCGACATCGGTTTGCACGTTCTGCTGAACGCCCTGCGCGACCTCGTGCACCGGGTAGCCATACTCAACGGCAATCCGAAGCTCGAGACGGACGGTTCCCTCGGCCAGCTCGGCCTTGATGTTCGGGGCGAGATCCTCGCCGCCGAAGATGCTCTTCAGGCCGCTGGCACTCCCGCCCACCGAACGTGCGATCCCGTCAACCTTCTCCGCCCCAATTCGGGCGATCGATGCAATGACGTCTTCCGCAATCGTGATTCGGCCGTCCTCGTCGACGATCTCGACCCTTCGCTCGGCCATGGCTCCTCCTTAGATTCGCTCCACGTAGGTACCCGTGCGCGTGTCGATCTTCAGTGTATCACCTTCTTTGACGAACAGCGGAACCGAGACGACGACACCCGTCTCGAGTGTCGCCGGCTTCTCGACGTTCGACACCGTGTCACCCTTCACACCAGGCTCCGTGTGTGTGACCTTCAGTTCGACGAAGTTCGGCACGTCGACCTTCACGAGGACGTCGTTGTAGTAGCAGCCGATCACGTTGTTCCCCTCTACGAGGTATTCGGCCTTCTCGCCGAGGACGTCCTTCGCAATCGGGAACTGGTCGAATCGCTCGGTATCCATGAAGACAAAGTCGGAGCCGTCGTGGTAGACATACTGCAGCTGCCTCGATTCGAGGAACGCGGACTCTGTGTTCTCCGGTCCCTTGAACGTCGCTGACGTCACGCGCCCCGTCTTGAGGTGCCTGAGTTTCGTCTTCGCCACGGCTCCCGCGCGCCCGCGCTTGGAGTGTTCGTACTCCACGATCTCATAGAGCTCCCCGTCGTAGAGGAGAGCCATCCCTCTTCGCAACTCACTGACTGACAGACCCATGCTGCAATCTTCCTTTCTCCGATCCCTGTCACATGACGATGGTCATCATCGCCACCGTGAGGAGAGAATACCCGCTCGATGGAAGCCCTCCCGTTCGGTCAGCGGCGAGCGCCGGCCGGCCACCTGAGGATCCGCAAGCCGACCCGCGTGATCCCACGCTCGATGAGCCCGAGCTCGACCGCGGCTCCCTTCGAGAGATCGATGATCCGCCCCTCGATGAACGGCCCGCGGTCGTTGATCCGGACGACGATGCTCCGGCCGGTCTCCAAGTCGACGACACGGACGACCGTGTCGAACGGAAGCGTCTTGTGCGCTGCACTGATCCCGTTCATGTCGTAGATCTCGCCGTTCGCCGTGTAGTTCCCGTCGAAGCCTGGCCCGTACCACGACGCGATCCCCGTCTCGTAGAACGGGCCGAAGAAGAAGAGGATCACGGCCACGCCGATCAGCGCCGCCGAGCCCAGGAGGTAGAGCGTCCATTCTCTCACAACCGCGAGTATAGAGCGTGCCCACGACGGCTCACAACCGCCGTCGCCCCCTTCGCTTAGGCAGAAGAGAGACGACTCGATCGGCGAGGACGTGGGTCAGATTCGGGACGTAGAGGCCGAGGAGCGCCCCGACAAGGACGAGGGCAGACGGAGCGGCGAGACGCAGTGGACGCCCAAGGGCGAGAAACAGCCCGAACCCAGCGAGTGCACAGATGGCTCCGAGATAGACGATCCGCGTCAGCGGCCCAAAGATCGGGTGATGCGACAGCCGGCGGTGGCGGAACGCACGAGCGTACGGTGCCCAGATCCAGCGGACGATCCCCCACCGCCGGAAGGCCTTGCTCGTCGTCAGATCGAGGTCCGGGCTCAGAAAGAGCATCGAGAATGAGTAAGCGAACGCAAACGCGGCGACCGCATCGGCCCCGATCGCCCCCTTCGACAACAGATAGCCGGCGAGCGCGATCCATCCGAACAGCAATCCCCCCTCGATCTTGAGGTGCGTGCTTCCCGAAGGCATCGAGGCAACTGTGCGCGGAATCCGCGGTGAGTACAAGGTTTCGAGCGACTTGACGTTCCGCGAAGCCAGCGATACAATCCATTAGCAAGCTCATACTCTAAGTGCTAACCACCGTCCAAGGAGGAGGCAGAAGATGCCAATCAAGCCGTTGGGAAAGCGAGTTCTGGTCAAGAAACTCGACCCGGAAGAGAAGAAGTCGGCCGGGGGGATTGTCCTGCCAGACAGTGCGAAAACTGAGAAGGTCGTCCGTGCAGAGGTCGTCGCGGTGGGGACGGACGAGAAGCTCGAGGTCAAGGTCGGCGATCAGATCATCATCTCCGACAGCTTCTCCAACACCGAAGTGATCGAGGGCGAGGAGAAGTACCTGCTCGTCAAGGAATCCGAGATCCTCGCGATCGTCGAGTAGTCAGTCAAAGGGGGAAACGAAGAATGGCCAAGGAAGTCATTTTCGGCGAGGAAGCACGCCGCAAGATGAAGGCGGGGATCGACAAGCTGTCCGATGCGGTCCGAATTACCCTCGGACCTCGCGGTCGGAACGTCATCCTCGACAAGAAGTTCGGTAGCCCGGACATTACGAACGACGGCGTGACCATTGCTCAGGAGCAGGAGTACAAGGACGTGTTCGAGAACATGGGCGCTCAGCTCGTGAAGGAAGTCGCCTCGAAGACGAACGACATCGCCGGTGACGGCACGACGACGGCGACAATCCTCGCTCACTCGATGATTGAAGAAGGGTTCAGGAACCTCGCCGCCGGCGCCAACCCGATGGAACTCAAGCGCGGGCTCGAGAAGGGGACGAAGGTCATCGTCGACGAACTGAAGAAGATGAGCCGCGAGCTGAAGACGAAGGAAGAGACGGCCCAGGTCGGCGCCATCTCGGCGAACGACGAGGCCATCGGCAAGATCATCGCCGATGCGATGGAAGAGGTCGGCGAAGACGGCGTCATCACCGTCGAGGACTCGGACACGATCGAGACCTACTACGAGGTCGTCGAGGGAATGCAGTTCGACCGAGAATACATCTCGCCTTACTTCGTCACTGACCCCAAGAAAATGGAGGTCAACCTCGAGAAGCCGCTCATCCTCGTGACAGATCAGGAGCTGAAGGCTGCCCAAGATCTCGTCCCGATGCTCGAGAAGGTCGCCCAGGCCGGTCGGCCGATTCTCGTTATCGCCAAGGACGTCACCGGCGAGGCGCTGACGACGCTCGTTCTGAACAAGCTCAAGGGCACGCTCACAAGCTGCGCCGTCAAGGCCCCGGGCTTCGGCGACCGCCGGAAGGCGATGTTGGAAGATATCGCCGTCCTCACGGGCGGGACCGTCGTCGCCGAGGATGCCGGCATGCAGATCAAGGACACGACGCTCGACATGCTCGGATCAGCCGAGAACGTCAAGATCGACAACAACAACACGACGATCATCGGCGGTAAGGGCAAGCCGGATGCGATCCACGGGCGGGTCGAGCAGATCGAGGCCCAGATCGAGACGACCGACTCCGACTACGATCGAGAGAAGCTCGAAGAGCGGAAGGCGAAGCTCGCCGGCGGTGTCGCCGTCATCAAGGTCGGCGCCCCGACCGAGACCGAGCTCTCCGAGAAGAAGCACCGGATGGAGGATGCGCTCGAAGCGACGAAAGCCGCTGTCGACGAGGGAATCCTCCCCGGTGGCGGTGTCGCGATTATTGCCGCGGCGAAGGGCCTCGACAGCCTCAAGGTGAAGGGCGACGAGGCCGTCGGCGTGGGGATCCTCCGTCGCGCGCTCGAGGCGCCACTCCGACAGTTAGCATTGAACGCCGGCTTCGAGGGCGCGATCGTCGTCGAGAAAGTCAAAGAGGAGAAGCCGGGGATCGGCTTCGACGTCCTCACCGAAGCGTACATCGACATGTTCGACGCCGGGATCATCGACCCGACCAAGGTCACCCGTTCCGCGCTCCAGAACGCCGTATCGATCGCCGGGATGCTCCTGACGACCGACGCGCTCGTCGCGGAGATTAAAGAAGACGAACCGCCAATGCCGGCGATGCCGCCGGGGGGCGGTATGGGAGGCATGTACTAGGAACGGACAGCAACCGACCTGAAACGGTTGTCAACGCCCCTTCCGCCGACTACGATCGAGCGGAAGGGGCCTTCTTTTGATGAGTACACGACTGGGATTGGCACTCGGAGGCGGCGGAGCCAGGGGACTCGCGCACCTCGGCGCGTTGATCGCGCTGGAGGAAGCCGGCCTTCCGATCGCCGCGATCGCTGGAACGAGCATGGGAGCGGCCATGGGTGCCGCCAAGGCGATCGGCGCCGACTTGAAGAAGATTCGCATCCTCCTCAGCTGCATCGACCTCAACGACATCCTTCAGGTCACAGATAGCACGCTGAGGGAACTGCAGAAGATCCTCGGTCGGAGCGTCGTCGAGTATGTCCGAGGCTCTACGTGGCGCGAGGAGGAGGCCAGACCGCACGACCTCGCGCGGCTCCGAGAACTCTTCTCGCTTCTCACTGCACGCAAGGCGTTCGAAGAGACGAAGATCCCGTTCGCCGTCGTTGCCGCGGACGTGGAAACCGGCGAGCGGGTGGTCCTGCGCGAAGGGTCGCTCGCCGACGCCGTCACGGCGAGCACCGCGGTGCCCGGCGTCTTCTCGCCCGTCGCCCACGGCAAGCGATTCCTCATCGATGGAGGCGTCGTCGAGATGCTTCCGATCGACGTCGTGGTCGGGCTCGGAGCCGACGTAGTCGTCGCGGTGGACACGAGCGCTCCGCTGTCGCGCGAGATCACGACTTGTCTCGATGCACTCCTTCAGGCGCAACGCGCGACGTCACACCATCTGACACGCATGCAGCTCGCACGCGCCGAGGAACGGCTTGACGGCCGCCTCATCGTCCTCAGACCGAACGTCGGATGGATCCGGATGTTCGGCTTTGAGTACGCCGACCAAGCAATCGAGGCTGGCGCGGAGGAAGCCCGTGCTCACCTCGCCGAGATCCGCGCTCTCTTCGACTAGTCCTCCTCGCTCTCAATCGCGAACGGGCCGCTGATCGCCTCTCCCGAGTACCCGTCCCGATCCTCGACGACAACGCGAAGCATGAACCCATCGCCACTCGGAAGATCGGACGTGTCCCATGAGTATCTCCCGACGTTCGCCAGATTCCCGATCAGCAGGTCCCAGCTCTCCCCTCCGTCGCTCGAGACGTAGATGCTCACGCCGAGCGCACTGGGCGCGCCATCAGGGTCAGTCGCCACCCATTGGATCACGTAGGTGGCCCCAACGGATTGCGTCCCCTCAGCCGGGGAGACGAGTTCGATCCGCGGAGCCTTCGCCGCCAGAATCGTCGCCGAGTTGGCTGCGCCCGGTGTCCCGTTGAGCGGGCTTCCCTCCGCGTCGAGTCCGTTTCGAATCACCCCATCGTTCGTCTTCCAGACCGCCTCCGGCCCAGTCCCCGCGACACGTTCCATCGTCGCGTAGGGCAGGACCTCGTCGGATGCGGTTCCTGCCGGCCAGCCAGTTTCGGCGAACCGCACCGCGTCGGCGACTTCGCCCGCGGAATCAAGCAGCACGAGGTCGCTCCCCACATTCGAGAGGCTCCCTCGGTAGATAATGTCCGCCTCGAGATCGGAGACCGTCGTGTCGTCGGTCCGTTCGAGGAGGAAGAAGCTCCCCGCATCGACCACCGTGCTCCTGATTTCCGACGTGCTCCCCTCCGCCGCACCCAATGGGATCGCCGCCTCTCCGATCATGAGTGTCCACCCTGCCAGATCGATCGGCTCGCCGGTCGCGTTGTACAGCTCGATCCACTCGTCGCTAGAGCTTGCCGACGTCCCCGCCCACGCCACTTCGCTGATCAGAACTTGAGCGGATGCCGCCATACACACGAGAACCAGGATGAGGATCGTCCCACCGACCATTCGCCGCACTTCGCCCATCGCCATGTCTTTCCTCCTTTGTTTTGTCCTTACAGCAAGCTCCCTATCAACTAAGGTATGATACGCCTTTCCTGCCCACTCGACAAGCGCGGTTGTTACTCCCGGACGACCGCCGTAGAATCGCCGGAAACGCTCATTGCTTGCGCATCGGAAAGGAGCCACGTGCGTATTCACACATTCCAGACCGGCGGTGACAGGAACCTCGCCTATCTCGTCGTCGACGAGGCAACGATGCTCGCAGCTGTGGTCGATCCTTCCTACTCCCCTGCAACCATCGTCAACTTCGCTGAGGAACGGGGCTATCGCATCGCGTACGTGTTCTGCACGCACGATCATCATGACCACACCAACGGAAACGCTGCGATCGCAGAAGCCACGGGCGTCACGCCTCTCCTGTTAGGAGATCGTGATCCAGGCACCGGCACCGTCGTCGAAGGGAACGTGACCTTTGCCGTCGGCGATCTCATGGTTCGCGTTCTTCACACACCCGGGCACACGCCCGACTCGATCTGTCTCCTGATCGAGGATGCGCTGTTCACAGGCGACACGCTCTTCGTCGGCAAGGTCGGCGGCACGGACCTCGGCGAGGGCGCAAGGAGCGAGTACGATTCGCTTCACGAGATCCTGCTGAAGCTTCCCGATGACACGCGCGTTTTCCCCGGACACGATGTCGGCGTCGCGCCGGAGTCGACGATCGGCCGGGAGAAGAAGACGAATCCGTTCCTCCTCCGGGAGGATGTCAAATCGTTCATCGACCTGAAGCGAAACTGGGCCGACTACAAGAAGGAGCACGGGATCGCGTGAGGCCGTGGTACGTCACCGCTTTCGGAAGAGATTACCTCGCGCTCTACCCCCACCGAGATGAGGAAGAGGCGGCCGCGGACATCGAGGCGATTCTCGCGCTCATCGATCCGCCGCGTGACGAACCCCTCCTCGATCTCGGTTGCGGCGCAGGCAGGCACCTCCTCGCGCTCCACAACGCCGGATTCCGTCGACTGACCGGAATCGACCTCTCGAACAACCTTCTTCGGGTGGCCCGCCAGCGCCTTGGTGAGGCCGGAAGCGAGGAGATTGAACTGATCTGCTGCGACATGAGGCGGATCGCGCACCAGGAACACTTCGCGACCGTCCTTTCGCTGTTCACGTCGTTCGGCTACTTCGCGACCTCGGAAGAAGATGCGCAGATGCTCGACGCCGTTTTCGCCGCGCTCCGGCCGGGCGGGACGTTCCTCCTCGACACGCTTCATCGCCAGACGACGATCGACCGTCTCTGCCCTCGCGAGCGACGGACTCTCGGCTCACTGCAGGTCGAGATCGCTCGCTCGATCACATCCGACGGCCTCCGTGTCGAGAAGGAGACTCGCGTCATAGAACCCGGAGAGGAGGAACGCGTCTACCACGAGTCGGTGCGCATGTACTCCGGCGACGAGCTACGCAACCTGTTCGCAGCCGCCGGTTTCCGCGAGATCGCACTGCACGGCTCTCTCGCCGGCGCTCCGTTCGACGAGACGGCGCAACGCACGATCGCCGTCGGGCGGAAGCCAAGATGATGAATGCCCAGGTCATCGATCCCGCCACCCTCTACGCCGACAATCGGCTCTTTCTCGACTTCCTGGCTCGCCGCGAAACCTTGGATCCCTTCTTCGAACGCAAGCCCGGTGACTTCCGCAAGGCGGCCGACGCGCGTACCGGGCTGAGCTTCCCGCGGAGCGGCCTTCGGGATGCACTGCTCCCGTACAACCGCAGCCTCGGTGCGTCGGAGCGAGCGATCGAGAACATCGAGCACCTCGGGGAGCCCGGAACGCTGTGCGTCCTGACCGGACAGCAAGCCGGCTTTCTCGGAGGGCCCGCTTACGCCGCGTACAAGATCCTCACCGCCGTCCGCCTGGCGCGCACGCTGGCCGCCGAGCTCGACGTCCCCGTGGTTCCCATCTTTTGGCTCGCCTCGGAGGACCACGATTTCACCGAGATCAACCGGGTACGCTGGCTGGCCAGCGACGGCGCACTGCGAACCGTCTCTTTCGACTGGGAGGGACGCGGACAGGCAATCGAGGCGCTTCCGATGACGGAGAACATCCGGACCGCGACCCGCGAGATCGTCGGGGAACTCGACGTTCGGTCCGAAGTTGCTGCGCTCCTCGCCGATGACGGCGTCTCGGACTACGCCGCATGGCACGCTCGAATCTGGAGTCGGATGTTTGCCAACGATGGCCTCATCTTGGTCGAACCGCGCGTCGTTCGTCCGTTGTCTGCCCCGTTCTTCCGAGACGCCATCGCCAACGCCGATGCCATCGGCGTGTTGCTCGAGGAGGTGTCCACCAAGATCAAGCGCGCCGGGTATGCCCCCGCTCTCGATCCGGCACGAGCCGGCGTTCCGTTCCTGCTGACGGCGACCGGCGAGCGCTCGCGAGCCGATCGCGCGTCGCTCGATGAGGCAGCAGGCGACACCTACTCTGCAGACGCAGCGCTTCGCCCGGTCCTCGCCGACACGCTTTTCCCCACGGTGGCGAGCGTTCTCGGTCCGGGTGAAATCGCCTACCATGCCCAGTTGCGACCTGTCTACGACCGGCTGCGCGTCCCTCAACCGGTCTTCGTCCCCCGCCACGGCTACACGCTTCTCTCCGCCGAAGAAGCGGCCCTGCTCGGCCGTCTCGGGATTCCACCCTCCGCCGCCTTGTCCGCCGACTTCGATCCTCAACCGGCACTCGGCGCGCTGATCCCTGATGATGTCCAGGCTGCGTTCTCGAACGCGCGCGAACGGGTACGCGGCGGACTCGCGGATCTCCTGCCGATCGTGCAGGAAGCGGATCCGGGACTTGAAGCCAGGTGGCGGCAGGTCACCGACCGCGCCGCCCACGAACTCGAGCAGCTCGAAGACCGCGTCGGGCGCGCGCAGCTTGCCCGCATGGGAGTCTCGGTCAAGGCGGTGCGCGCCCTCCTCACAGCGCTTCGGCCCGGCGGACAGCCGCAGGAACGGGCGATCTCGCTCGTGCACTTCCTCGCGCGATTCGGAGTACAATGGCTTCACCGGCTGCCCGGAGTAGATCAGCCGGGCAGATTCTCTCACTACATGGTGACGATCCATGACCAAACCTGAAGTCGACGCCGTCGCCTTCGCGACACATCCCGACGACGCGGAGATCAGCTGTGGTGGCACGCTGATCAAGCTGACCGACGCCGGCCGTAAGGTCGTCATCGTTGACCTTGTACGCGGAGAACTGGGATCGCGCGGAAGCGCGGAGATCCGTGCCCGGGAGGCGGAGGCGAGTTCGAAGATCCTGGGGCTCTGCGGCCGCGAGAACCTCGGGCTGGCGGATGGACACATCGATTCCTCCCCGGAGTCGAAGCGAGCGGTCGTCGAGGCGATCCGCCGCTGGCGACCGAAGGCGCTCTTCCTGCCCTATTGGGACGATCGCCATCCGGACCACATGCGAGCGTCACATCTGGTCTACGACGCCGCATTCCTCTCCGGTCTGCGGCGCTACGAGACCGACTTGGAGGCCTTTCGTCCATCGCAGCTCTTCTACTACATGGGGTGGTACGAGTTCGACCCCACCGTCTTCGTCGACATCACGGAACAGGCGGAGCGAAAGCTCGAGGCGATCTACGCGTTCGCCACGCAGTTCCAACCGGACGCGGAGCGCGGCCCGCAGACTCGGCTCACGTCACCGACGACCGACTGGCTGATCCGGAGCCGCATGTCCCACCTCGGATCGCTGATCCGCTGCAAGTACGCAGAAGGGTTCCTCATCCGCGGGAAGATCGAGGTCGAGGACCCACTCGAGCTGTCGTTCTCGTCGTTCTAGACGGAGGAGAAGGAATGCGCATCGGAATCTGCTGCTATCCAACCCACGGCGGAAGCGGCGTCGTTGCCACCGAACTCGGCAAGCACCTCGCTGCGCGCGGCCACGAAGTCGCCTTCATCAGCTACGAGACCCCCCTGCGCCTCGGACAGCTTCCCGAGGGCGTCAGCTACCATGAGGTCGAGATCGAGCAGTACCCGCTCCTCAAGCACTTCCCGTACACACTCGCCCTTGCCTCAAAGCTGGCCGAGGTCGTGCAACTCAAGGAACTGGACCTTCTTCACGCGCACTACGCCATTCCGTTCGGGGCCGCCGCGCTCCTCGCTAAGCAGGTCGTCTCCGAGAGGCCCCTCAAGGTCGCGATGACCCTCCACGGAACGGACATCACCCTGGTCGGGAACAACGCGTCGTTCAAGCCGGTGACGAGGATGACGATCGAGCGGGCAGACGCCGTGACGGTCGTCTCGAACTTCCTTCGCGACGAGACCTATCGCCAATTCGGCGTCAAACGAGAACTCCAGGTCATCTATAATTTCATCGATCCAGAGCGCCACGAAGGCGAACCCTGTCCGTGCATTCCGACCTGCTCCCGGAAAGCGGAGAAGACGTTGATGCACATCTCCAACTTCCGGCCGGTCAAGCGGATCCGCGACGTCGTCACCATTTTTGCCAAGATCAACACCGAGATCGACAGCCGCTTGATCCTGATCGGTGACGGGCCAGACGCCCCGGTGGCGCGTGAAGTCGGAGAGGAACTCGGCGTGATCGACCGAATGAAGTTCGTCGGCATCGTCGATCAGGTCGCCCCGCTCCTCAACAAGGCCGACCTGTTCCTTCTGCCGAGCAGCACCGAAAGCTTCGGCCTTGTCGCGCTTGAAGCGATGGCAAGCGGCGTTCCGGTGATCGCCAGCGACGTCGGCGGGATTCCCGAGGTCGTCATCGACGGCGAGACTGGGTACCTCGAGCCGGTCGGGGACGTCGAACGAATGGCAGCACGAGGGATCGAACTCCTTCGGAACGAGGATGCCCGATACCGCTTCGGAATGGCAGCCCGCGAGCGCGCGAGGACGTTCTTCAACTACGAGAGCATCGTCCCCCAGTACGAGGCGTTCTACGCTGACGTGCTCGAGGGCGCGTAGCCGCTCCGCCCGTCGCCCAACGCGAAGAGCCGCGCTATGCAACGGAGAGCGTGGGAGGGTGTAGGTTGAGGCGAACGTTCCCCCGAGCAGGTCCGAAGGTCAGGGTGAGAGGAGCATGATGTCAAAGCCGAGGAGAGCCCTTGCGTCTCCGTCCCGAAGATGCGCCTCATGCACATGCATCGCGATGCTCCTTCTCGTCTTCGGACTCGCCGCGACCGCCGTCCCTCAGTACGAGATTGAGCTCATCGTCGACTGGGACTCCGGGACCTTCACCGGGACCGTGCACGTGACGGTCGAAAACAGCGCGGAAGCGCCGATCGACGAGGTGATCTTCCGTCTCTTCCCGAATGATGGGGCAACCTACGGCGACGCGTCGATCCGCGTGACCGACGCGACACTCGCCGGCGAGCCGATCGAACTTCGGACGTACGGCGATCCGACGATCCTTCCGATCGCGCTCCCGACGCCGCTGGACCCGACGCAGACCGCCAGTCTTGCGCTGCGCTTCGAGGGGATCGCGGGCACGTCGCCGCTGCATGCGAACTACGATGTCACCGGATACGGCATCCTCACCAAGAACCCTCGCTCGCTCGTCCTGACGGCGTTCTACCCGATTCTCGCCGTCCTTGATTCGAACGGCTGGTCGCTCGATTCGCCCTGCGGGATCGGCGATGCTCTGTGGAGTGTCGCGAGCGATTACAGCCTAACACTCACGGTAGCCGACGTGGTCGCTCCCGTGTCGTCGGGGCACCTTGTTTCCTCACAACGAGAGGATGGCCGCGCGGTCCACGGTTTCACGGCCAAGTCAGCGCGCGATTTTTCTATTGTGCTCACCCTCGGCTACGAGGAAGCGGAGCTCCAGTCAGGAAGCAAGACGCTTCGCACGTGGTTCACGCCGACAAGTCGGCCGGCCGCCGAGCGGACGCTGCTAACGGCATCGGCGGCCCTCTCGATGTACGAAAGCCGTATCGGCCCGCTTCTTCAGGACGAGATCGACTTCGTCGAGGTTCCCCTCCATCGCGCCGCGGGAGTCGAGTTCTCCGGGCTGATTCTCATCGCCTCCGCCTACACGCCACGCCCGTTCGACACGTTCTACGACATCATCGTCTCTCACGAGCTGGCACATCAGTGGTTCTACGATGCCGTCGGGAGTGACCCGGCCGAGCACCCGTGGCTCGATGAGGGTCTGGCCACGTACCTCTCGAATGTCTTCCTCGAGATCGCTCGTGGGGAGGAAGTCGCCGGCGCCGAGGTGCGACGATGGCAGGACGCCTTTGCCGCTACTCACACGACCTACCCGAACCTCGCAATCTCCGATCCTTCATGCAGCTTCCCCGAGTCGTCGGTCTACTCGACATTCGTCTACAGCGCCGCCGCCTGGTTCCACCACTCGGTCCGCGGCGAGATCGGCAAAGACGCTTTCTTCGACGCCCTCTCCAGCTACTACTTCGCGAACGTCGGGGAGATTGGCACTCCACAGGAACTTCTCACCGCGTTTCAGGACGCGTGTGCGTGCGACTTGAGTGACTTGTTCCGCGCGTTCGGCCTCATCCCCGAGTGAGCTCCCGATGGAACCGAGAGCACTCGGTCGTGTACGTGCTGTACTAGAAGGAAAGAGAACAGGGAGGGGACCATGAAAGCAAGAAACCAGATTGCAGTGCTCATCGCTGCTGCCGTGCTCGTCGGATCGGCCGTCTGGGTAGGGATCGGCGAGGAGCTTCAATTCGCGCAGGTCGACTACTACATCTTCGCACTCGGTGGAACCGCGGTCGATGTCGAGTTGCTGTTCCAGGCGGCCACCGCGGACGGCTACACCGTCATCCGCTACGAAGGGGAGACGACAACCGCCCAAGTCGGAGATCAGCCGACATCAGATCCTATCGAAGTGCTCCTTGCGAGTGAGCGTCTTCTCGTCACGGACTCATCCCGGTTCCTGCTACGCGTCACCGAGGAGACGTACACGTACGCCTTCCGTTCGGGATCGAGTGGAGCCGAACTCGTCTTCTCACCGCACGCGGACCAGACGATGGATGCTGTCGTCTCTGTGCTCCTCGACCTTCAACGTCTCGGAGTGATCGGAAGCGAGGTCGATCTCGGATTCCAGTCCTACGCCAAGGCCGGACTGAAGGGACCGGAACCCCCGGAAGGAGCGCGGATCGAATCCGACCTGTTCTGGCTGATCGTCGCCGAGGATTGGCACACATTCGCGGCCGCCAAGGGAATCTCACTCGTCGGACTTCGCGCCGAGGTCGTCGCCGAGCTCCTTCCCGAGGCCGAGCTTCCGGATCCTTTCGTAGCGTTCGTAGCGAGCGAGTCGGAGTCCCTCGCCAAGCTGCTGCTGCCGATCGACCAGCTGGTTCCCCTCGCCTTGTCGGAAGGTGTCGGCTTGGTTCGACAGCCATACGATCCGATCGCGCCGTAGCGGGCGTCGAGCAATACTCCATCGAAGGGATCGCCGCATTGTTCGGGAGAGCGAACGCTTGGGTTCGCCGGGAAGCGGCGAATTCTCGAGACGGTGGATTGACGCCGGGGCCACATCCATGTCAGAATCAACCGCCGCTGCCCGGCCCGAGAGTCCGGGTGGGAGGAGGTAGGGGTGTTGAAGATCGGAACGCGTTTTCCTGCACTTGCTCTGCTTGTCTTGCCGGTTCTTCTTCCGTGGATGGCGGGCGCCGAGACGTCGAGCCCGTGGGTTTGGGGACCGATTCTCGGGATCGCCGGGAATGACCTGATCGCCCTATCGTGGGAAACGTCCCGCCCCGTCAGCGTCGATCTGCACTACGGGCTCGCACAGGTCCATGAGTCGAGCGGATCCTGGGATGAGACGCTGACGTTCGATCGCCAGGAGGGGCGCGCCGAGATCTGGCTGCGCGATCTCGCGTCCGACACCGAGTATCAATATCAGATCATCGCCTACGAAGGAGATGCCGTCTATCCGAGCAAGGTCGGCTCATTCCGCACGGCCGCCGCGGACGTTCGCTCCTTCGCATTCGCCGTCTATGGGAACACCCGTTCCTTCCCGGATCGCCACAAGCTCGTCGCCGACACGATCGCTCGTGACGAGCGCGGAGCCGCGTTCGCCGCACACGTCGGAGAACTCGTCGAGACACTTGCGCCAGACCGTATCACCAACTTCCTTTGGGCCATCGCCGATCTCGCACGATCCGTCCCGTACGCAGCAATCGTAGGGAGCGAAGCCACCAACGAAGCCTCATACTACGAGATGTTCACTCTCCCCCAGGGAGGCGGAACCGACGGAGAGGAATGGTGGAGCTTCGACTACGGGACCGTGCATGTCATCGGACTCAATTCGACACTCACAGATCCGAGTGACTCGCGAGCGCAGGAGCAGCTTGCTTGGCTCAGGCAGGACTTGAGCGCAAACGACGGCAAGCTCGCGATCGTTTTCTCTTCCGCCGCTCTCTACGGATCGGCGTATCCAGCAGGACGCAACGAGCCGCTCATTACGCTTTGGGAACCGGCACTCCGCGCGCACAAGGTCGCCATCGTCTTCAGTGCCTCCACCGGCGGGTACGAGCATGTCTACATGGGTGGGATCCACCATGTCACAACCGGCGGCGGCGGAGGGCCGCTCGCGGCTCCGCCAACCGGGACCGCGCCGGGCCTGATCTTCAGCCGCTACGGAGTCCTCCACTACGTCCGGATCACGGTCGCCGACGCCGCGCTGAGAGCCGAGGCCGTGCCGGTCGCTTCGGTCATCGACGACGAGATCTTCCTGACTCCGTCAGGCCGGGCCATCGACTCGTTCGTCGTTCGCCTGATCGAGTAGTAGCAGGGAAATCCACGACTACCCGCCTGCTGCGCCGCGGAGCCCAGGCCCAGCTTCGTAGGATGGGAACCCAACAAGAGGCCACCCCAAGAAGAAGCGCCTTCCGCCGAAGCGGAAGGCACATACGTCAGATCGCCCATCCAGCCCAATCGCAGTCCGACTCCGGATAGGCAGTACGTCACCTCACTGCGACAGGCCTGCGGGTTGGCCGAAGGCCCTTGGTCGGGACGCCCGGATTTGAACCGGGGACCTCTTGCGCCCCATGCAAGCACGCTACCAGGCTGCGCCACGTCCCGATGTGTGCTTCAGTGTACCCCTCGCCCGTTTCGCCGACAAACGAGGCCACATCCGGTCATGCAGGGAACTCGCGTCCGAACGGCAGCACACCACGATCACTCCATCCGCATTCTCACAGCGCGTACGAGGTCTCGGAAGCGGATACCGGCGCAATACTCCGCCGCCAGCGCATCCGTCTCTTCCGGGGTCAGGCCCGCTCGGCGAAGCGTACGACGAAACGCCTGTCGAGAGCGCAATTCGTGGATCGGGTTCGCCAGTGCGATGCCGATCAGCGACATCAGGATCCGCGAGATGTGGAAGGGAACGCAGAAGACCGCGGCCATCGCCTTAGTCTTCGTCCCGATCCATGAAACTGCCGATATTGATCCCTTTGCTGCCCAGCAAGTCGCGAAGGTTGATCATGTAGCCCTTCGCCATGTCCATGGCTTCTTCCTTGGGGATCCCGGCATCGACAAGCTTCTTGTAGAACGTGGCGACCGCGCTTGCCATATTCTCCGCCGCCTCGGGCGAGTAGACGACATCGCGCAGCCCTCGCAACAGACTTGGCACCTTGTCCGAAACGATACTGAGGATCTCGCGCAGCTCCTCAGCCTTCCCTTCACTCTTGTCCGACCAATCGTGACTCATCGCCGCTCCTCCTTCCCAACGTCAAACAGCCGGACCTTCCGGCCCAGCAATCTCAGATCTCCGTAGACTGGGACCCCGCCACGACGCACACGCGCACCCATTGAGAATCCCAGGAGAAACGAGCCGACATCGACCCGTGCGATCGCTCTGCCCTGCACTTCCGCGGAAACCCGATCCCAAACCAAATCTGGAAGCCCCGGAAGGCTTCTCACGTCGCGCTCCGCTATGCCCTTCAGACGCAGCGTTGTCGCCAGCTCGTCCCGGCACACCTCGCAGTCCGCCAAATGGGCCGTTACGATACGCATCTCGTCCCGCGAGAGCGTCCCGTTTGCGTACCAGGGGATCAGCTCCAGGATCCGTCCGCAGCCGGTCATGTCAACGCCTCCGCCAGTCGCCTTTTCGCGTGGAACATCCGCGACTTGACTGTCCCTTCGGGGATAGCGAGGATCCCGGCAATCTCCTTGTAGGACAGACCCTCGTAGAACGTGAGAAAGACGACCTCTCGCTGCGCTTCAGGCAGTTCGCTCATCGCAGTCGCCACAAGCTCAGACTTTCGAAGTGCCGGCGCCGGATCGGGGGTCACGAGCGAAACGTCCGGAACTCGATCCCCCCGCTTCTCCCTACGCGCCAAGTCAAATGCCTTGTTCCGCGCGACGCCGAAGATCCATGTCGACACCTTTGAGCGCCCCTCGAAGCGTGACGCGCTCTTCCACACAGCGATCATTGCCTCCTGCGCGGCCTCTTCGGCGAGATGCCGGTTCCGCAAGAGTGTGAGCGCGTAGCGGAACACTCTATCGGCGAACCGCTCGTAGAGATCTCGAAAGGCGTCCTCATCCTCGGCCGCCACTCGGCGAACCAGTTCCTGATCGGAAAGCACCTCGCCTCCCTGTTCACGCCGGTCGTCTGGAGCATCCGTGGACGGAGTATATCGCCCTCGGCGAAGGTCTCCGCTCGTCGTGGATTCCACGCTTCCACTCTTTGCTCCCTTCGGCTGCCTTCTGCCCACATCCCAATCGTGTCCACTCCCTTCGTGAGTTTCTGGCAGTGAGTCTGCTTCCGATGCGGATCGGTTCAATCGGTCACGGCAAGCCTCTCCAGCACCTCTCCGGGAGTCCGGCAATGACGTCGATCTCCCCGCAACGACTGCATCATGACCTTGCACAGAGGGGCGCTGTGTCAGAGTCGAGTGGCCTAGTTGCGAAGGTAGAAGACGATCCGAATAGGTTGGGGCGCAGGAGAACGGGAAGACCCACTCGATCCGAGTGTTCGCTCTACAGCCAAGGCTCGAGCTTCTCGGCGTCCACGCGCGACGGATGCCCGGAGAAGCGTATGTACCCCTCTCGATCGATCAGGAAGGTTCGTGGGATCCCGCGAACTCCGTAGAGGTCCTTGACGGCGCGGGCCTCCGCAAGCGAGCCCCAGAGGACGTTCTCCGTGGGAAAGCCGTTCTCGACCAGGTGCTCGCGAGACGCCTCCTCGCTCCTATCGAGGCTGACTACGAGAAGCGCAACTCCGCGCTCTGCGTACCGTTCTTGCAGTTCATGGAGTCTTGGGAAGGTCTTGGTGCAGGGCTGGCACCAACTCGCCCAGAAATCGAGAACGACGACCTTCCCGTGGTAATCGGAGAGAGAGACAACAGCTCCGTCAAGGCTGACGAGCGAGAATCCGGGCGCGAGCTCCGGCTCACCCCTCCCCGGAGACAGCAGCCCCAACGCGGCGGCAGCAACCACCGCGCCAAGCAGGATTGGAATCCAAGCGTCCTTCACACGGCCCCCTCACATGCTGTGTGTGGTCGCCGAGTGTATCCGTCGCACCGTCGACCCTCAAACCGATGACACGCGTGAACCCTATGGCAACAGCCGTCGCGCAAACGGGTAGAAGAAGTGAGTGCGATCGACGCGAGGTTGCTCAGATTAGCCTGAATCCGCGCTCCGAGAAAGGACGCGCTTCAGGATGCCGCCCTCCCCTTGCGAGGCCATCTCGTTAAGGACGTACGTCTCAACGGCACGATTCAACTCCTCGACCAACGACCGCTCGTTTGCCGCCGCGATCACCGCGAGGCTCTCCAGCATCACCGTGTCGAGAACGTTGTCGCTACGTCCGCCCATACCGATCCTCACCCCGCAACCCCCTCGACGCATTGAACAGAGATAGCGGAATGGCTCCCCCCGAGTCAAGTGCCGACTGTCCAAAGCCTCAACGACGAATGTCGCGACTCAACCCCCCAACCGAAGGGGATTAGCTCTTAGCTCCGCCCTCGAACTGCGAGATCGAAAACGCATACCAGAAGGGGATTTCCGAGTTGCCCGGGAAATTCGTCACCTGGTCAGTTGGCCGCTGGATGCACGGGCTCTAGGTTTCGGCTCTCACGCAGACACAGGACCTGCTGTGGCAAGAAAGCCCGGCTCGACAGGGGTTGCTATAATCTTGTCACCGAACCAGCTCGAACAGAGGGGTCACATGCCTTCATCTATCGCAGAATTCGCGAGATCCGTCTCGGAATCCGCTGTCACGCAGGACGGCTTCGAAGCGACCGAAAGCATCACGGCAGGTCCCATCGAGATCACAGCGAGGGTCCGATGCAGAAAGCCGGACATGCGCGCTGTCGAGTTTCACTCATATCGCAGCCCCCTCTCCGAGCTGGAGGAGCGGCTCATGAACGGAGTCGAGTTCACCGAGGACGAACTCACCGGCATGTCTTTCTCCTACGACGGAAGAGGAACCTGGATCTCAGAGGCGAAGACGGCGACATTCATCCGGAAGCCGTCGCGCGCACTCCTCGAGCCCCTGCCCGGTTTCAACGCGCTTGGGGAAATCGGATTCCTCTCAAGCCTCACGCACGACTTCTTCATACGGGACGCGGGAGAAGAGACGGTCGGCGGAACGTCGGCCCGCCTCCTCGGCCTCAAGCCGAAGGAACCGTATCGATCACAGCTCCTCAAGGCCACCACTTTCCCAATCAGGCGAGCGGTGATTGCGCTCGATGAGGAGACGCTCTTCCCACTGAAAATCGAGTTCTTCCCCGCACGCAGCACCGTTCTCTCATCGCTCGTGGGCGAGCACAACCCCGTCGTCGTCACCTACAATGACGTCCGGCTGAAGGCTCCCGACGCCAGCGCCTTCTCTCTCACGCCCCCTGAGGACGCGCGCGTCTTTCACGAAACGTTCGCTTCGCTCGCGGAGCTGACGGCTTCCGCACCGTTTCCCTGTAACCTCGATCCCCTTGTGCAGCAAGGCTACCGTGCGGTCGATGGAGGCGGGACCATCACGGTCGACGCCACCCACGGTCGTGGGTACTGCGTGATCGTCCTGGCGGCGAGGCAAGACAACCAGGAACCTCGCCTGCTCACCGTGCGCGCCGGCAACTACTTGTCTCGGAACATGAGCCGCCGGCGAGCTGCGCTCTCCCTACAGGGAGAAGTCGCGCAAATCGGACCAATCGAGGGACGGATCCTCGACCGAGGAAGCCAGTGGGCGCAGGAGATGCCGCAGGAGGTGGACCGAAAGCTATTCGAGACCACCTGGAGCGAGGATGAGACCTTCTGGTTCCTCTCTGGAGACGGACTCGAGCGGGAGACACTCCTCGAACTGTCATCCGCGCTCGCCGCGCACGAGGGCGAAGCTCCTGATCCGCTTCCGCAAGACTAGAACGAGGTTCCCGCGCTCCGCGACGGATCTCCCGCCTTCCGGAGGAGACTCCCCATCCGCTCGACATCGCTCGTCAGGCGGCTGATTCGCTCACCTTGCCGACGCGTTCGTTTGTCGAACCATTCGCTCACGAGACGGATGGAGACCCCTCCAGCGAGGAGCTTCGCCGCGGCGAGGTACGCCCCCCCGAAGCCGCGACGGGACTCGTAAGTGACGAGAAGCGCGCCAACCTCTCGTCCGGCGCAGACGAGAGGAATCGCCACACCCGAAGCCGAAGGGTGCGAGAACCTTCGAATCGCCCGAAGACGTACGCCCCGCCGCCTCCGAACGACCAGCATCGGGACGTCGAACAGCGCGGAGATCCAATCAGACCCGGCCTTTTCCAGAATGCGCGACAGGTTTGCCCGCTCCCACGTCCCGGAGGCGGCGACGATCTCAGGGCATCCTTCCTGTGAGCCCTTCCTCAGAACCGCGCACCCCGACCCTTCAAGGAGACCGGAAACCATCGCAGCAAACGCGTTGTCGCACGCTGAGGCACCGACAGCCTCGCCGAGCGAGTCCGCGAACGCCTCAAGGAGCTCCGCGCAAGAAGACCAGTTCGAGAACGGCTCGATGTCACCACCTCGCTGGAGCAAGCGACCCGTTGGACCGCGCCAGCCTACTGAGGAGCGGAGGAATGGCGCTCTGCGTCCGACCCACTTGCGCCTCATTCCGAGAACCGCCGCATCCGATGCCCCCTACCCCAAACCGATGCATCCTCGCGCAACCATCGTAGTATAGCGGTGAACATATGTTCGAACAATACACACCACATCGAGGTTCTCGACGCCCGCAGCCCACTTCCACCCCTTGTCGATCGTCGGCCCCCTCCGTATGATCCTGTTCCGTTGGAGATGAACCAGGAACCGATCGACCAGATCCGCCGACTGCGCGAGGCTCTCAATCGCCACAACTACCTCTACTTCATCCTCGACGCGCCCGAGGTCTCGGACGCGGAGTACGACGCGCTCATGCGCCGGCTGATCGCTCTGGAAGCGGATCATCCTGAACTGATCACTCCGGATTCACCGACGCAGCGCGTTGGAGCGCCGCCGTCGAACGGATTCGGCTCCGCCCCGCATGCCGTGCCGATGCTGAGCCTCGCCAATGCCTTCTCAGAGGCGGAGCTTCGCGACTTCGATCGACGCGTTCGAGCACTTCTGAGCGTCGACCTCGTCCGCTATGTCGCCGAGCCGAAGCTCGATGGCCTGTCGATTGAACTTGTCTATCGCGAAGGGCAACTCGTGCAGGGGTCGACGCGGGGAGACGGCCGGACCGGAGAGGATGTGACGTCGAACCTCAGGACCCTGCGAAGCGTCCCGCTACGGCTCCGAACCGATGAACTTCCCGCGCCGGCGGTTCTCGAGGTCCGCGGCGAAGTCTACGTCGACAAAGCGGACTTGGCGACACTCAACGAGGAGCGCGCCGCCGCCGGCCTTCCCCCCTTCGCCAACCCGAGGAACCTCGCCGCCGGTTCGTTGCGACAGCTCGATCCCCGTGTCACCGCCGAGCGCCCCCTCAAGATGTACGCCTACGACGTCGGCCGTTTCGACGGGATCCGCATCGAATCCCAGCAGGAGCTCCTCTCGACGCTCCCCCATCTCGGGATCCGTGCCAATCCGCTCTTCGCTGTCTGTGAAGGGATTGAAGAAGCGATCGCGTTCTACGAAAGGGTCCGCGAAGATCGCGATCGGCTCCCGTACGAGACAGACGGGATTGTTCTCAAGGTTGACAGCTTCGAAGCTCGCCGCGACGCCGGGGAAATCAGCCGGAGTCCGCGCTGGGCAATCGCAGGAAAATTCCCTGCTGAGACCGAGATCACGCGGCTGCTCGACATCGCGATTAGCGTGGGACGGACCGGCGTCCTCACACCTGTCGCCGTACTTGAGCCGGTCCGTGTCCGCGGCGTCGAAATCTCGAGCGCCACGCTACACAACGAGGATGAGATCCGGAACAAGGATCTGCGGATCGGCGATGCAGTCGTGATCCAGCGTGCCGGAGACGTGATTCCACAAGTCGTCGAATCCCTGTCCGAACAGCGGACGGGCCACGAGCGACGTTTCGTCATGCCGGCCGCCTGCCCCGTCTGCGGGTCTAGCGTTGTTCGGCTCGAGGGTGAGGTCGCCCGACGTTGCATGAACGCCGGCTGCCCGGCGCGGATCAAGCAGTCCCTCCTCCACTTCGTCTCCAGAGGGGCACTCGACGTGGAGGGGCTCGGACCGAAGCTGATTGAGCAGCTAGTCGAACGCGGGATCGTAAAGCAGATTGCAGATCTGTTCCGTCTGCATCGCGACGCGCTGATCGGCCTCGAACGGATGGGGGCGACGTCGACCGAGAACCTTCTCGCCGCCCTCCGGCAAGCGGCATCCCCCTCCCTGCGCCGGTTCATCTTCGCCCTTGGCATTCCGGAAGTGGGAGAGCGAACGGCCGAGATCCTCGCCGAGGCCTTCGGATCGCTTGAGGCGATTGCCAGCGCAGACGTCGAAGCACTCGTCGCGCTTCCCGACATCGGACCGCGGACCGCCGAAGCCATCGTCGAGTTCTTTCGAAGCGACGAGAACTCTCATGGGATTGCAGACCTGCTCGAGGCGGGTGTTTCGATTCGCCGTTCACCCCAGAGTGACCCGGGTCTCGCACCTCTCGCCGGGAAGCGATTCGTCCTGACCGGAACTCTGGAATCGATGACGCGACAGGAGGCGGGCGCGCGTGTCAAGACGCTCGGAGGCAGCGTCAGTTCATCCATCAGCGGGAAGACCGACTTCGTCGTCGTCGGGGAGAATCCCGGCTCGAAGGCAGCCCGGGCCGAGGAGCTCGGCCTCGAGGTGCTCTCCGAAAAGGGGTTCCTCGCACTCCTCGAGGGCCATGCCTGATCCGTCCCTTCTCGATCTCTCGTACGACGCCCTCGCCGACCGCCTCACCGATCTTCCGATCTACCGCATCGATCAGATCTGGCAGGGCGTCTACCGCGACCTGGCCGACTCGTACGAGGCCATTACGACACTACCGCGTTCCCTTCGCGCACGGCTCGTGAAATCGATCCCGTTCCCGGTTCTCGATCCGATCCTCGAGGAGGTGAGCCACGACGGGCTAACTTCGAAGACGCTCTCTCGTCTCGCCGACGAAGAGACGATCGAATCCGTGACGATGGAATTCCCCAATCGCCGGACGGCCTGTGTGTCGAGTCAAGTCGGCTGCGCTATCGGGTGCCCGTTCTGCGCCACCGGGGACGGCGGATTCACCCGCAATCTGACCGTCGGCGAGATCGCTGCCCAGGTTCTCCAGTCAGCTCGACGCCTTCGCGTTCGAGGCAAGTCGCTGTCACACATTGTCTATATGGGAATGGGCGAGCCTTTTCTCAACTACGACGCGACGCTCGGCTCGATTCGGATCCTGAACGACCGTCGCGGATTCTCCCTCGGAGCCAGGTCGTTCACCGTCTCAACCGCGGGGATCGTTCCGGGAATCGATCGACTCGCCAGCGAAGGCCTTCAGGTGAATCTCGCGATCTCCCTCCACGCGGGGGACGATCGAACGCGGGACCGACTCGTCCCGATCAATCGCCGCTATCCGCTCGCGTCGCTCCTCGCCGCGTGCCGTCGGTACACCGAGAAGACTCACCGGAGGCTCACGTTTGAGATCGCGCTACTCGAAGGGATCAATGACGCCGCCCCACACGCCCGCGCCGTCGCCGATCGGCTCGCCGGTCTCCTCTGTCACGTCAATCTGATCGCGCACAACCCGACACCGAACGCGCCGTTTAGCGCCAGCTCCGCCGATCGCACGCACGCCTTCGCCGAGATTCTGACGCGGTCGCACATCCCAGTGACCGTGCGCCACAGCAAAGGATCCGATATCCAGGCGGGATGTGGGCAGCTCCGTTCCCGAGGGGAGAGAGACGGAGAGGCGGATGATCGAACCGACGACTCGCCTACTCGTTCAGCAGACCGCGATAGAAGGACAGGGCTCGCTCGCCCCAGCGTCCCGTGATGCTCTCCATCCCGGCTCGCACGAGTTGGCGCGCCCTCTCTCGACTGACCTCCATCATGCGGCCGACTTCGGCGAGGCTGTAGGGACAGCCGTCTTCGATCCCATAGTGGAGGCGAATCGCAAACGCCTGTCGCGTCGGGAGGTCGTCGAGCACCACCTTGAGCTCTTCGCGAAAGAGAAGCCGAAGGGCTTCGTGTTCGGGCGACAGGCCCCGCTCGTCGACAACGCGGTCCTCGAGCGTCTCGTCGCCGTTCTCTCCGACGGCCTGATCGAGAGACAGAATCTCGTTGACTTGCATCTCGATCTGCCGGAGCCGATCGACCGACAGGCCGACGGTCCCCGTGATCTCCGCCTCGTCGACCAGTCCGTCGTCGGCGAGTGACCGCATCTGGGCAACGCGTCGAACGGCACGGAAGAGGTAGTCCGGAATCCGAATCATTCGCGCGGAGCTGTTGATCGCCGCCAGGATCGCGCGACGGATCCACCAGGCGGCGTACGTGCTCAATCGGTAGCCTCGCTCGGGGTCGAACCGATCGATCGCCTCGATCAGGCCGATGTTCCCTTCCTGGATCAAATCGACGAGCGGCAGGCCGACCTCGACGTACTCCTGGGCAATCTTTGCGACGAGCCGCAGGTTGGAGACGATCAGCCGCTCGCGAGCCCCGGAGGCGCCGTCTACCATCTCGCGAGCCACGTCCTTCTCCTCGGACGCTGTCAGCAGCGGGAAACGGGAGATCTCGCGGAAGTAGATATCGAGGATGGACGGGGTGCCCGAAGCGGCCTTCGTGGTCCCCTGGCTCACACTGCGTTCCGGCTTCATGGTCCCCCCCGCCGCTACTCTACGAGAACCGATCGGAGATGTCCACGGAGGCGTCCGGGAACTCCTCCGAGACCACGTCGATGACGTCCAGTTCGGTCACGGTCGCACCGAAACCGAGTCGCTCCGCCAGACTGGGACGCGTCCGTCCGTCGTCTCCGGAGACCAGCTCCTTGACGTACAGGCCGCCGTCCGTCTCAAGCTCAATCTCGCCATGCTTCGCGTCGGACAGGATCCCGGTCGCATGGTGCAAGCGACGCGTCCGGACCAGATCCGCTCTTCGATGCGCGACACGGCGTGGCGTGCGTTGCTCGATCTCGCCGACGAGCGATACGAGCGCGTCGGTGAGCGCCTTCGGCGCCACAGCATCCGCAAACACAACCCGCGCACGATATTGCTTCCGCGCCTTCGCTTCCTTGACGATCTCGACGGTTCTCCGGCGAGCCAAGGAGAGGCGCGAGACCTCGACCTTCCCCGTAGCAAGCCGGTTCACCGTCACTCTGAGGCTCTCGAGATCGAGCCGTCGACGCCTCGGCGCGCGCAGCTCGAGAACGAACGGCCGGCCGCTGCCGAGCATCCGAGCGTCGATGTCCTCGCGCCCGGCGCCGTGAAAGCGCTCCTCCGCCGCCTCCGCCGCTTCAACAAACGGAGCCGCGACCCATTCCTCGACCGATTCTGGGTACTGCTTCCCCGTCCCCCCACAAGCCGCGCACCCGCGGCCGCGGCAGCTACGACAGGGCCATCTCGTCTGCGGGATTCCTCGAACGTGCTTCCGATACCGCCCGTACACGAACAAGGACGCGATTCGGACAGAGATCTCGTCGGTCTCCGGGTCGATCAGGAAGGCAAGATCGGGATCCTGCAGGTCCGCGGTCTTCCCTTCGAACCGTCGCTCGAAGCGCTTCCCAACTTCTCGGTTGAACGCGTGCTTGAGCGGTTCCTCCTGCCCCGTCGGAAACCGCTCTGCGAAATGGGCCTCCATCTCCCGCAACCGAGGAGAGAGCCTGAGCCCAAATAGGTAGGTGGAAAATTCGACGTCCCGGACGGCCTCTGCCCCGCGCTCCGCCCAGGCGTCGACGCTCTCGAAGAGGCCGCCGCAGACCCAGCACGTCCCGAGCCTTTCCGTCCCACCGCAAATCGCGAGGATCAAGCGCAGCGCCTCTCCGCGCTCAGCGTTCGACAGACCGCGCCCCCTCTTCCCGAACGCCCGTCCGAGACACTCCGAGCAGATCGACCCGGCACCTGCGATTTGGCGAACCTGCTCGATCGAAACTTGCTCTCTGCAGTTCACGCGTCCCCTTCGTACTTGCGATAGAGAATCAGAAGCGGATCTTCCCGCATGAACCCGATCCGTTCGAGGTCTTCTGCGACCGGTGTCGCCGTGACCGGCCTCCCGTCCCAGGAACGAACGCGGATCGACACCCGCCGTGTCGGCCCTTCCACGAGCTCGGCAAGGAGGCCAACCGCCTCCCGTCGACGCTCCGTCTCGAGACCGTCAAGCGGCACGAGCCGCTCACCGTGGTTCTCGACGGCGAGGACCGGGCGGCCTCCGTCCAGAACAATGTAGTTTCCCGGATGACGGCGCAACGCATACCGCTCCCCATCGGAGCGCTCAATCGGAATCACGTCTCCCCACACGTTCGCCGGATCGCTCGCGTGGATCAACAGCATCTCGCGTTCCATCGCCACGCCGCACAACGTGTCAAGCGCACCGGGTGCCGCGAACTGCAGGCCGCTGAGGCCGTCGACGAAGAGACCGCGATTCGCTTCGCCGCGCCATTCCATCCGCGAGAGGACCGGATACGCGTCTCGCCAACGCACGTCGATCGGATCTCGCTCGACGAGCTCCCTGGTGAGAATGCCGTATCGATCAAGCAGGATTCGTAGCACGCCGTTCACGCGCTCCCCGCGGCGCCTCTCCGATCCGCCTGAGCAAGAGGACCACCGCCCCCCTCCCCACGGCGCCTTCCGGCGCCCGTGGTAGTGCGCGGCCTCCGGCTTCCCACTGAAGACCGGCGCAAGCGAATCGTTCGTCACACGACCTTCCCAGGCCAGATCCCAGAGGAGGGACGCGACGGCAGATGGCGCCATCTCGAGGTCACGCGCGATCTGATGCGCGTACGATGCGCCGCGACCGATCAAGTAGTCGAGCACGATGCGAACCATCCCGTTCGTCGGCGGATCAGACGGTGAGTCCGGAAGGATCCACTCAGCGTTCGACGGCGCGAACGCGATTCCATGCCTGCCGCCGAGCACGGTTGTCCCCCTCCACGCGAAACGGCCCTCGCGGGTCAGCCGGTCGAGGGCGTCCAGTCGGAATCCCTCGACGCGAGCGGCGAGGACGTCTGCCCACACCTCGATTGGCAGGGGCCACCCGGACAGCTGCGCGAGCACCTCAACGAGACTCTCCTCGCCCGAGACGGCCGATGCGACGTGCTGCCGCTGGAGAATCGATGCCGCGAAGACTTCACGTGTCACGGAACGGACCCGTCGACGCCGCTTCACCAGCGTCAGCCGCCGGACCCCGGCGACAACCTCCGGATCCGCGAGGCGCCTGTTCCCGTCCTCGAGGGCCACGTCGACCACATCACCCGCCTCCACCAAGGCGTCGATCGTGTCCGACGAATCCGGATACCGCGCGAGAATCTCTGCCCGAGTGACGGCAGCGTGGTTGGCCACGAAGCGCCTCACGATGAAGCGTTCGTCATCCGGGGCCCACCGTTCGTAGCGAACCTCGTCCTCGGCCGCCGCGAGTCGGAGGCGATCTCGTTCGCCTCCGACAGCGACGCGCACCACACGACGATCGGCCAGAAGGTCCGGCAAGGTTTCGAGCGCCCTCGGCTCACAGCGAGCCGCGATCTCGTCTTCGGTGAGATCGCCGATTCGTTGCAGGAGATCGACGAGTTCGACACCATCCCGGGCCCGATCGAACGGCGCAATCCCTTGCAGACGTTCGTCCATCGTCTGCAGAGCGGACCGGTCAAGCGCCAGCTCGCTCCCTCGTTCCCGCAGGAGGGCGACCATCCCGGCTCGATCGAAGCGCTCGTCGCGACTCGGCGGTGCCGGCTCGTCCTTCTCGTAGAGATGCTCGGCGACGAAATCGAGGAGAAGCGATGCCGCGAACGGCGACGGATGCAGGTCTCTCCGCACGACGAAACGCGCCTCGCCTGCGGCCACGTCGCGCAGAAAGCGACGAAGACTCTCGAGCGGAAGAAGGTCCTCAAGGATCTCCCGGTACGTCTCAACGATCACCGGAAACGCCCCCTGACCCTTCGCGTACTCCAACAGATCGTGAGCGCGAAGCCGCTGAAGCCAGAGCGGCGTCCGCCGACCGGGTCGGGCTCGGGGAAGAAGGAGCGCGCGCGCCGCATTCCGTCGGAAACGGAATGCGAAGTACGGGGTGTGCTCGAGCTCGGCACTGATCCTCTCCTCCACATCCTCAGCTCGCAGGGAGCGGAAGGCGACGGCGAGGTCCTCCATCGAAGCTTTGCCTGGGCGGAGCAGAACGCCGGCGTTCGAGAAGACCGACTGCGGAGGCTGGGCGCCGCCCATTCTCAACGTCCCTTGAAGCGCGAGCAAGAGGGCCAGATGGAACGAGCGGCCGAACGGACTGAGGACAGCCATGCGGGGATCGCCTGCCTCGTTCCGGAACCCATCGAGCAGGATGGTTCGATCGTCGGGAAGGACGCCGCCTCGCTCGCGCTGACTGCGCAGATATGCGGCCAAGTTCCGCGCTGCCGCCTCGTCCAGCGCACACTCCTCGGCGAGCCAGGATTCGAAGTTCTCCGCCGTGAGGCGCACGCCGCACTCCCGGATAAACGCGCCGAGCGTCCATCCGAACTCGGCGTCGTGCCCCAACCCCTCGCCCTTCCAGAAGGGCATCACCGCCTCGTTCTCGTCTGACGGAGTCACGGTAACGCGATCCGCTCCAATCTCGAGGATCCGCCAGCGGCTGGTCCCGAGGAGGATCGTTTGCCCAAGTCGTCGCTCGAAGACGAACTCCTCGTCCAGTTCGCCGAGTTTCGTCTTGCCGTCCTCGAGAACCATCGCATATTGTCCGCTATCCGGAATCGTCCCGCCGTTCAGGATGGCCGCGTGGCGACTCCCAGGCAGCGCCTCCAGGATGTCACGCCCTCGATCCCAGGCAATACGCGGCCTCAAGGCGGAAACGCCCGGAGACCGATATCTGCCAGAGACGAGTTCGACCACCGACGTGAACGCCTCCCGCGGGAGACTCCGGTACGGGTAGGCCTGGCGCACTCTGCGGTACAGGTCTTCGACCGGCCATCGGTCGAGCGCGACCATCGCGACGATCTGCTGTGCGAGAACGTCGAGGGGATTCTCCGGAACGTGGACGGCCGAGATCTCGCCCTTCAGCATTCCGCGAGAGATCCCTGCCATCCGCAGGAGGTCATCGCGTGTCTTGGGAATGAGGCGTCCCTTGCTCGTTTCGCGAACGAGGTGTCCCGCTCGCCCCACACGTTGCAGGGCGCTCGCAACCGACGTGGGCGCCTCGACCTGGCAGACCAAGTCGATCGTGCCAACATCGATCCCCAACTCGAGCGAGCTCGTTGCGACGAGCGCCGGGAGCCTCCCTGCCTTCAACTCGCACTCGATCTCAAGCCGTTGCTCCCTCGAGACGCTCCCGTGATGAGCACGCACGAGCCCGTGACCGGCGAGCCGATCCAGCTCCGCCGCGATCCGCTCAACCAGTCTCCGGTTGTTGGCGAAGATCAGCGTCGACTCGTGCTCCTCGACCTCGTCGAGTAGCCGCGCATGCACCGACGGCCAGATCGTCGGGCCGATCTCATCGGACCTCGGAAGGGCCGTCATGTCGTCAACCGTGACGGTGACCTCGATGTCGAGATCCTTCCGCATCCCGGCATCCACGACGGCGACTGGCCGCGGGGCGCCGGTCGCCGCGAAGCCTCCGAGGAACTGCCCGACGAGCTCAAGCGGCCGCTGGGTCGCCGACAGACCGACGCGAACTGGTGACGCAGGCACCAGCTCCTCAAGCCGCTCGAGTAGGAGCGCCAAGAACGTTCCCCGCTTTCTCGGGACCAGGGAGTGGATCTCGTCGACGATGACGAACTCGACCGTTCTCAGCATCTCCCGAGCACGCGGCGAGGTCAGCAGCAGGTGCAGCGACTCCGGCGTCGTGATCAGGATCTGCGGCGGCTTCCGAACCATCTTCTGCCGCTCCGACGACGGAGTGTCCCCCGTCCGCAGTCCGACCGATACGTCGGGAATCTCGATCCCCATCGCGGCTGCCGCCGCGCGTGCACCGGCGAGCGGAATGGCGAGATTCCGCTCGATGTCGTTAGCGAGAGCCTTCAACGGCGAGACGTAGAGGGTGTGCACACCCCCCGCTTTGCCCGCGTCTGAGGGCCTCGAAACGAGCTCGTGAATCGCATAGAGGAACGCGGCGAGCGTCTTTCCCGATCCCGTCGGGGCAAGGATTAGGGTGTTCTCGCCCGCTCCGATTCGAGGCCACCCTTCCGATTGTGCCGGCGTCGGCCCGGCGAAACTCTCCCGGAACCACCGGGAGATCGCAGGATGGAAGAGGTCGAGAACGTCGTCCGTCATGCGCCCATTCTCCGAAAACCGTTCTCCTGATCAACTGCATCGCGCGTCATTTGCACACGGACCTCGCGAGGACGAACGTGGCTTGAGCGCTCCTATGATGGAATGTATACTGACTCGGATGTGAGAGGGCCGCTCCGAGACGTCCGAGCCCGTGCCGAAAGCGTGCGCATCTCTTAGAGGGGACAGCGGCATCCGACACGGGCAACGGTCAACGGCCGGTGAAGCGTGCCCCGAGGACTGGCGGCCTCGACAATGCCAGGTCGCGAAGCCTCGCCGGAAGAGAAATCTACGGAGCCTCGCCGCCACTCGAGTACCCTCTCCGAGGACGAACGTCGGCGCCTTGCGCCTCGGCGTTCGTCTCCATTTGCGGCCGCATCCAGACCGTCTGGAATTCGCGTCCTCGACGAACCAGCTCACTCGCACTCGGCTCGATCGACCGTTGCGAAGATCCGTCGACCGCGATAGCATCGTGGATCCGTTACGGCGAGATGATCACCGAATGAACGACGCCTCTGTCTGGCCGTCCGTCGCTTCCTTGTTGATCTTCGTCCTAACCTATTTCGGCATCTTCGCAGAGAAGATCCACCGTTCGATCATCGCCATCGCCGGGGGCGCCGCGATGATCGTCCTCGGCTCGTGGCTCTCCTTCTACAACGCCCACGATGCGGTTCGCGCGGTCGATTTCGACACGATCACCCTCCTGTTCGGGATGATGCTCGTCGTAGGGCTGTTCAAAGAGACCGGCTTCTTCCAGTACCTGGCCATCCGAGCCGCGAAGCTTGCCCGAGGCAGACCGTGGCTCCTGTTGATCACCCTCGGTCTCGTCACGTCCCTCGTCTCGATGGTTCTCGACAACGTCACGACGATCATCATCATCGTCCCGGTGACAATCTCTCTCGCTGACGTCCTCGGCATCTCGGCGCTCCCATTCGTGATGGCCGAGGTCCTCCTCTCCAACATCGGCGGCGTGGCCACGCTGATCGGCGATCCGCCGAACATCCTGATCGGATCGGCTGCCGGCTTCAGCTTCCTTGACTTCCTCACCCACTTGGCGCCGATCGTGTTCGTCGTCTGGATCCTGTCTCAGGGGCTCCTCCTCCTCATCTTCCGCAAGGAGCTGCGGCGCCGGCCGACGAACGTCGAACGTCTTCTGACGATGGACGCGAAGCGCGCGATCGTCGACCGCCCGACCACCCGCCGGATGTTGACCGCCCTCGGGATCACGATTGTCCTCTTCTTGATCCACGACGCGATCGGCCTCGATCCGGGACTTGTGGCCTTGGTCGGCGCGTCCATCGGCCTCCTATGGGTCCGCCCGAATTTCGAGAGCATCCTGAAGGAGATCCACTGGGACGTCCTCCTGTTCTTCATTTCGCTGTTCATCATCGTCGGCGGACTGGAGGCGAGCGGCGTCATAGGCAGTATCGGAACGGCGGTTGCGTTCCTCGCCGAGCAAGGGATCTACGTCGCCGTAATCGTCGTCCTCTGGGTCGGAGCCCTCGCGTCCGGCGTCGTCAGCAATGTCCCGTTTACGATCGCGTTTCTGCCAATTCTGAAGGGGCTTGCCGCTCAAGGAATCGCCGTCACTCCCCTCTGGTGGGCGCTGGCGGTCGGCGTCGGATTCGGGGCGAATCTCACGCCGCTTGGCTCAGCGGCGAACGTCGTCGTCCTCTCGCTCTCGGACTCGATCGGTGAGCGCATTTCCTTCCGTCGCTGGCTCGGAACCGGAACGTGGGTCGGCTTCGCAAGTTGCGGTGCGGCAACGGTTCTGCTTCTCGCCGCGATGTGGCTCGACCTTCTGTGAAGGCCTGCGCGATGGCGTCCGATTCCACTCCGTCCATTCGCTGCGTCGACACAAACCAATACGGCCTGTCGCACCGAGGCGCGTCTTACGTGATCGAAGCCGACCAAGTCGGGCTCGTCGAAGCCGGAACGCCTCGGGCGGCCTCGATTCTCCTCGATACGCTTCAAGGTCGTGACGTCGCCTACATCTACGTCACTCACGTCCATCTCGATCATGCCGGCGCAGCCGGCGCCATCGCCGTCCGGCATCCGGAGGCGACCGTCATCGCGCACCCACGCGCGATCAAACATCTCGCCGATCCGCGACGGCTGGTTGAAGGCGTCCGCTCAGCCAGCCCGGACCTGTTCCCTTTCTACGGCGAGCCGACGCCGATTCCCCAACGTCAGCTTCACGCCGCGGCGGACGGTGAGCGCTTCGACCTCGGTCGCGGCGCCGTGATCGAGGCGATTCACGCGCCGGGCCACGCGCCGCATCACGTCTGCTTCTTCGAGCATGGGAGTAGCGTCCTGTTCACCGGCGACGCCGTCGGGAACCACGGCGTCCCGATCGACGTCCCGCTGACCGTCCCCCCTCGATTCGATCTCGCGGCCGCCCTGGAAACGCTCGACCGACTGACCGATCTTCGGCCCACGTCTCTCGCGTTCACCCACTTCGGCCAGGTCGGGGGAGACGCGAGCGCGCTCTTCGACGCCTATCGTCACGCGCTGATCGCCTGGTTCGGTCGGATTCGATCCCTGCGAGAAGGGACTGATTCCGAGCACGTTGTGTCGTCCGTCCTGTCGGAACCGAAGTACGGTGCCCTGGAACCGTCCGACCGCTATTCGATCGAGATGTGCGTGCGAGGCGCGCTTGCGACACTCGAAGCGCAGGACGTCTAGAGCACACCACGGCCCCGGAGCCGCGGATCCCTCTACCCGACGTGGATCTCGATGACGTCGCCGTCTTCCAGCACGTGATCGGACGGCACCTGCTGGCCGTCGAATCGCCCCGAGCCCCAAATCCGCACGTACTTCAGCTGGTCGACGAAGTCTCGATGCACCAGACGCACTGCGTCAAGCACCGTGCTGCCGATCGGAAGCGTGTACGGCTCCTCCATGTCCGGCTTCTTGCCGGGCAACTTCGTGTAGATGCGAACGACGCGAAGCGCGTCGAAGATCTCTGCGCGAAGGCGTTCCAGGCCTTCGCCCGTCGCCGTCGATGTCTCGATCGTCCGGAATGGCGCGTCGTCGAGGTCCCCCAACGGCACATCGTTGAGATCGATTTTGCTGAGGACCACGCGACACGGGATTTCGCGAATTCGCTCATCCGCCCCGATCTCCTCGTCGCCGGCCACGAGCACGATATGACGCTCTTCGAGCAGAAGCATGGTCTCGGCGATCCGATCGACAGCGATCTCGCGCTCGCGAGCATCAAGAACGACGAGCGCGAGATCGGCGGCGCGGATCAGTCCGTAAACCCAGCCTTCGGTGTACTCGGCGGTGAGGGGAGGGAGATCGATCAACTGAATCGCGACGTCCTCGAAGGCCATCATTCCGGGGATGGGGATCAACGACGAGAACGGATACGAGGCAACTTCGGGCTTGGCGTTGGTCAGCGCAGCCAACAGCGACGACTTCCCGCAGTTCGGCGCCCCAATCAGGACGACCTGGCCCGCTCCGTCCTTCGGGATGTGGTCGAGACCGGAACGTTGTCCCTTCTTCGCGCTGCCGCCCGATTCCCGGAGTTTGGCGATCCGCCTCTTGATGTCCGCCTGCATCTTGTCGGTCCCCTTGTGTTTGGGGATCGTCGCAAGCATCTCCTCGAGCGCGGCGAGCTTCTCCTCCGGACTGCTTGCAGTCCGCAACCGCTCGCGTGCCTTCTTGAAGTCAGCTGTCAGGTTGGCCGGCATCTCGTCTCGAGCCTCCAGCCGGAAGGGTAAGGACCCCCACGCCTGCGTTCAACGCGCGGTCACTCGTTGTGAGGAATCTTGATCGTGCTTCCCCCGATGAACTCCCGAACCAAGGCGTCCCCCGGGATCAGTCGATGATCGCTCGCCGCATCGATGCTGAGTCCCTCAATCGACTCCAGTAGATGCGACACGCGGCGATGGCGGATGTGCGCGTCGAGGAACGACGGGTAGTTGGCGAGTGCCTCCTCCGGCGGCCAGAGCCCGTCGTCGCCGACAAAAAAGCTCTTCATCGCCGGCAGGTCGAACGGCATTCCACCGTTGATCACGACGTCGGCCAACCCTTTGAGCGGGATGATCGAGAAGAGCTCTCCGGCGCGGACGTAGTGCCAGTGCAGAAGCGTCGCCAGCGGCGGGTGGTTCCGATGAACGGCATCTCGGAGGGAACGTCTGAGCAACCGCACGTCCTCGAATCGCGTCAAACGGCGGTCGGAGCGGTCGGCCTGCTCGAGAGGGAGCATCGGGTTCGGCTCGTAGAGCGGATTCATCGCCTCGATGTAGACGCGGAAGCTCGCAGCAGGGTCGATCCCGTCAGTGATCGGCGGGTAGAACCCGTGGAGGCAGTCGAGCAATAGGAACTGCTCGTCCTCTCGGCGAACGGTCTTCGTTCCCGCACGATGCCCCTCCTTGAAGCTGTAGATCGGCTTCTCGACAACCTCTCCGGCGAGGAGCGCGCGGAGATGCTCGTTCAACAGCTGAATGTCGAGCGCTTCCGGCGTCTCGTAGTTGCGATCATCAATCCAATCCGTCGGATGCTCGATGAGCGACCAGAAGTAGTCGTCGAGATTGAGCATCAGGAAGCGCAGGCCGGCCTTCTCGAGTCGCTCGGTCAGCTTCACGGTGGTCGTCGTTTTTCCCGACGAGGACGGACCGCTGATCCAGATCATCCGGACCGCGCTCTCGCGTTCGATCCGATCGAGCAGCGTCTTCGCGGCATCGTCGAGTGCCCGCTCGTACTCCTCGAGCGATTCGTCGATCAGCCCGTTCAACTCGCCCGCGCGGACGATATCGTTCAGCCCCTCGACCGTGTCGCAGTCTCGCTCATGATTCCACGAGATCAACGCATCCATATCGCTCACCGGGTAGCCGCTACCTACGAACTGATCCTCGCGAATCGCGCCCTCGCGAACCCAATGGTGGCCCCATCGGAAGCACGTGTAGGCGTCGGCGACGGTCGTGAATCCGTTGCTCGTCAAAACGTGCAAGACGATGTCCTGGATCTCTTCGACCGTCGGCGGGAAGTTCGACACGTGGTGCCTGGAATCGGCATTCAAGCAGACGACGACCAAGTCGGACAAGAATTCGGCGATCCCATCGGACGTCCCGCCCGCAGCAAAGACTCGATCGTTGATCCCCGGGAGGAAGTCCTGCCCGAAGCCACCGACCGCATCTGCAGCGCGACTGATGGCGCGCACCACCCGGCTCTGGTCGAAGGAGACCAGAGTGTGACTTCGCTTCCTGATCTTGGCAATCTTGTTGACAACCGCCATGACCCGTTGAGTATAGCCGAAGCGCTGTTCCGTTCGAAGCTCGCGGCCGACCGACAAACATCGGTGCCCCGCTAAAGAAGACCGACCCGCCCTTGAGACAAGCCCGGTCTCGGCATGCTTCGCGTGCTAGATCTTCCCGCTAACCGACCTTCGCTTGCGTCCCCTCACGCGCGCCGAGCGCGACACCCGATTCAAGGAGCAAGTCATAGATCTCCGTCGCCTTCCACTGGCGGCAGCCGTCGACGATGACGGCTTTTGGATTCTCAATCAGCCATTCGTCGTGTAGCGTCTCAAGATCTCGGAGATATTCGAGCGGAATCGTCGTCTCCTCGGATCGCCCTCGCTCGACAATCCGTTCGTTGCAGACCTCCGCCGGCGTTCGCAGGTAGACGATCTTGTCCGGCTCGGCGCACCAGTTGCGCTGCAGCCAATCCCAGAGCTTGCAGTACAGCTGCCACTCGGTCTTCGACATCAGCCCGGATTGGAAGCAGTTCTTGGCGAAGACGTATCGATCGCAATAGATCGAGCGCTCGAGGACAACGGTGCGATGATCGGTCATCGCCAGCACCTCGCTCCACGTCTTCGCTCGTGTCGTGAACGCAGCGAGCTGGAACGTGAATGCCCACCGGTTTGCGTCCTTGTAGAAGAGATCGAGCAGGTTCTCGTCGAACTCCTGTTGCCACGCTCCGACCGGTTCCTCGATGAATCCGAACAGCCCTGACTCCGCCAGCCTTCGTCCCACGGTGCTCTTGCCCGCCGCGATGTTGCCCTCGAATAGAATCATAGTACGCGTCTCCCCCACTCTCTCCTCCTTGCCGGAGTCCTTGGCTTCCCCTGAAACCGGCCCACATCCAACAGTAACAAGAGCAGATTGCGCAAAACGGGATGATCCCCCTCACAGGAATCAGTGCCCCACCCGAATCGCCCCATCTTAGCCGCGGAAGGACGGCACGGGAAATCGAGTCCACGCGAGTTCGCTCCCAGGAATCCCCTTCCAATCTGCGTTCGTCGAACTTCCCGCCATGTACAGTGACCGACGTCCATCGGCCGGCTGTCCTCTTTGCTGACTCTACTCACGCCTACATCGCCACCGACCCCTCTGTCCTCCTTCGAACTCATCCGTTGGGTTTTCCCGGGCTCTGGTCTACAATCCGCGAAACTGGCCGACACGGAGGGTCGCAGCCTATGGCAGAGCAGCCGGCAGTCGCATTCGAGGCCTCCATCTTCGACGTTGTGAGGACAGCATCCCGGATCACTCGGGAAGACCCGCGTTTGACCTTCCACGCGATCCGCCTTCTATGCCGTCAACAGCACGCCGCTCGGCGTCGACGAGCACACGAGACTCGCGGCGTTCATGTCCCTCCGTTCCTGATCCACAGCATCACGGCGAAGTGCAACCTCTCGTGCACCGGCTGCTACGCGAATCTCCTGCACACGTCGGACCGCGCCGAGATGGATCACCCTCGCGTCGCACGCCTTCTTGACGAGGCCGAGGCGCTCGGATCTTCTGTCATGCTGATTGCCGGTGGCGAGCCGCTGATCCGACCGCGGCTACTGGAGCTGACCGCCGCGCATCCCCGCATCCTCTTTCTTCTGTTCACCAACGGATCGCTGCTCGACGACGACAAGATCAGGGCGCTGAAAAGGCAACGACACGTCGTCACCGTACTCAGCATCGAAGGCGGCGAGGATCAGACCGATGTGCGGAGGGGTGAAGGCACCTACGCCTACGTCATTCGCGCCATGGAGCGACTCCGGAAGAGTCGCGTTTTCTTCGGAACGTCGACCACTCTAACCCGTGAGAACTTCGAGCTGACAACCTCCGATGCTCATCTCCGCGCACTGATCGATCGTGGCTGCAGCCTCTTCTACTACATCAGCTACGTGCCAGTTCAGCCGGGCACCGAAGGCCTTCAGCTCGAGCCCAGTCAGGTTCGCGAACTGGAGGAGCGCCTCACGAGATTCCGCCGGAGTCTGCCCGCGCTGTTCATCGCCTTTCCTCACGACGAGGTCTCCCTTGGCGGGTGCCTGGCCGCGGGCCGTGGGTTCCTGCACATCAACGCCTACGGCGACGTCGAACCGTGTCCGTTCTCTGCCTACTCGGACACGAACCTGAACGACGTCTCACTTGAGGAGGCTCTGTCCTCTCCGCTCTTGCAGAAGATCCTCTCTAGCGGCGTCGTCCTCGACGAGACGGACGGCCGCTGTGCGCTCTGGAAACGGAGGGAATGGGTAGCCGGCCTTCTCGCAGAGGGCGAGATGGCTAGGGGAGAAGGCGTTCCGCCTTCTCCTGAGTCCGACGAGGCCATGAGGCTTGTCGCCGAAGGCACCACGCCGGCCGATCAAGAATCCGCTGATCAGGGGGAAGAAGGCATTCCACCTTCTCCTGGTTTCGGTGACAGCGTGGGGCTTCTCCCCGAAGGTGAGAAGACTCCAGATCTCGCCAAGAACGCCGACGCCGGAGTCCCATGAGCGCCGTCCTAATCGGCGTTCCCCCGAACCCGTTCATGGAGATCGGCCGCGTGGTCTCGGCGTCAGATTCGTATCTCAGGACGCGGTCGACCAACCCGTCCTGTGCGCTCGCGAATGCAGATGCAGCGGCGACATCGCCTCGATGACCCCGACAAGCTACGTCCACCCGGCGCTGTCTCGACTTCGGGCGCGTATGTTCGTGTCATCGCTCTCGCTCTGCTCGGCGGAGATCGATCGCTCCTCCTTCACCCGGGGAAGGAGCGGAGGATGATTCTCGTCACCGCCGTCCGCGGACGCTGCGACGGCTTACGCCGCCGCGGGAGCTACGCGATCGACGGACTCGCCAGGAACGTCTCCGTTCGGCTCGTCTCAACCCTCGATGAACCTAAGTTCGGGAGCACCTGAGAGCCGAAGAAGAAGACGCCTGTGCGTGACCCCATCGAAAGCGAGAGCAAGGCGCTTCGCGAGTAGCCAACTCGGGCCCAGGGATCCTCTAACACCCGCAGAGGCCAGCTTACCGCTGCTCCCTTCCGGGCCTGACGGAATTCACCAGCGTGCGCCGCAGAGGGCTCGGCCTTCAACGCCGCTTGCCCGTGGACGGACCCTCACGCCCGCTTCCTCCGGGAGTCTTTCGGCTCCACGTGAGCGGGTTGTGGATCACAGGGGACCGCTAGCCCCCCACCTAGCACAGGCGCTGGCGGAGGGGGCGGGATTTGAACCCGCGGTACCCCAAGGGGTACACCAGTTCTCCAAACTGGCGGATTCGACCGCTCTCCCACCCCTCCGGCGCGTGGGATTCTAGGAGAACGGGAAACCCAGTGCAAGTCTGCGATCCTGCAGTCCTTCCCGTCTTGAACGGACCACCCATCCGCGGACGTGCGTTGCCATACGCGGAGCGCCCGGTACCATTGCAGGGGAATCGCGAACGGGAGCCCACAACTCACCGTGAGCTGGAGGTTCATTGATGTCGAGGTTGTTGCTGATCGTACTGGCCACTGGATTGGCGGCCGTCCTGACAATGCTTCTTCTCGGGACCGAGGGGAACCGTACCCTGGCATCCTCCATGGAGTATCCAATCGAGTTCGTGACACCCTTTTCCTACGACGCGCTGGGCACCGACAGGGCCAACCTGAATGGCGAGGTTGTCACGCTCGGGAACACCGGAGCCGACCCGATTGACATATCGGGCTGGACTCTGCGAAACGAGCGTGGAGAAGCCTACGTGTTTCCCAAGGGGTTCTCGCTTGCGCCGGGAGAGCAGGTCACGATTCACAGCGGCTGCGGCGAGGATTCGAACATCGACCTGCATTGGTGCTCTCGCCACCCGATCTGGAACGACGCCGGAGGCGTCGCCATCCTCTCTACGCGAGATGGTGAGGACGTCGCGTCTTACTCCTATGGGGGATGCGCATCGTGCAGCATCTAGCGCGCAGCCGCTTGCCGCATGTGTCGGCGGCGACTGCGCTCCGGCGGTCGACGATCGCGAACGTCACTCAACGAGATAGGAAGATCGCGATTCGGTGGCTTCGAAGGTGTGCAGGCAAGCAGCACTTGCTCCAGTAGTTCGGTTTCACGGGGACGCAGCGCCCGGGCGCCTGCAGACTGCGAGAATTCGAGATGCCCACCCTTTCCGTGTCCCGGGACCCAGGCAGAATCCGGAAATCGAGGTTCGGGGGTCGGCGACGGCCATTCGCTCGTCACACGCCGCCGTGCCATGTTGAATCCGGGAACCCACTCATGATAGGGTGGAGCGCCGCGACTTGGGTAGGGGGAGCAGAGCGAATGAATCGATCGCGCGCGAAGAGCGAGACAGGAAGTAACAGGTTTCTCCGAGTTCTCGGCCGGTCGCTCGCGTTCTCTTCGGTTCTGATGATCTCGCTTGCTATCCCGACTCATGCAGACGAGGCGGGCGACGCAGACGAGGCGTCCCCCACGCTCTCCGTAGCGGTTGCGGTTTCTCCGAGGTGGAAGGTTTCCCTTGGCACGGCCGTCGCTTTCGATGCCTCGATGTCGGAGCACGAGATTCCGGAGGAACTCGTCGACGAGGTGCGCTACACGTGGGATCTCGGCGACGGGACGATCCTGGTTGGCAAGCGGATTACCCATCACTACGCCGCCCCAGGTACGTTCTCGATTGAACTCACGATGGAAGTCTTCGAGGCATCCGGTCGTTTCCATCGGGCAACGCACGCTGTCGAGGTCACGGTGGAACTCGTGGAGTTCCCCAGGCTTGTGACGATCATCGACTTGGAGACGGGCTTCGCTCCGTCCGGCGAGTACGCCGCGCTGTTCCAGATCGAGGATCAGTTCCTGCTAATCGGTCAATAC
>Ga0272443_10001054_pt1 | contig 43583 bp, 59 predicted proteins | sample SSMAcet12_FD_193581 | JGI IMG/M metagenome (GOLD analysis project Ga0272443, IMG submission 193581) | Marine sediment archaeal communities from Little Sippewissett salt marsh, Falmouth, MA, United States - SSM-Acet-12 | ecosystem: Environmental > Aquatic > Marine > Wetlands > Sediment ...
CACAGCAAAATCAACTTAATGAACAATTAAATCAGGTAAATAAAAATGTAATTGGATTGCAACATAGAATTAATGAATTACAAGAATTAATAAGTATTACTGATTTATCTGAAAAAATTGATAAGAGAGAAAAAAATAATAAAGATAATAAAGATAATCTTAAAAAATAAATTTATGAATGCAAAAGAAATTACAAGAGATCTAATTGCCTTAATAGTCGTAGGTGCGGCAGTAGCTTCTCTTTTTCTAACCGTCAATGAAATTGGCGAACAAACAATTAGAACTTTAGCTGGTGTAGTTATTGGTTACTATTTTGGTTCCAAGGCTTTACCATTGGGGATTGGAAATGTTAAGAAAAAAAAGAAATAAATTACAAGTTTTAGTAAAGGTCTTATATGAGATAATCATTTATTCTTTAGCTGGATTAGGAATGGCTTTTATATTCTTTTTTCTTGATTCATATTTAAGTTAAGGAAATTATGTCTAATAATAATGGTGTAACTAAAATTAGGGCTGTATTGAAAAATGAAGTTAGTATGGCTATAACAATAATCAGTCTTACTATTGGTGTAATAATGTTTATAATAGTTCCTACTTTTGAAATTAAAAAGGAACTAGCATTAATGAGCCAAAGATTAGAAATTATAGAAACAAATCATTTAGTTCATATTCAAGCTGGAATTGATAATGAAGTTCAAAGATCAATAAAAAAAGATGAAGAGTTAGAAGAATCGATAAATGATATAAATAAAAAAATGACTGAAATTATTGTATTACTAAAAGGTCATATTGATTAATAATTATTATATGTATTATGCAAGATATTGATATTATAGTAGTGACCTATAATAGACTTGAGTTTACAAAGAAAACTCTTGAGTCGATTTTTAGTCGCACAAAACTCCCTTATCGGTTAATAGTTATTGATAATGCTTCAACTGACGGAACAAGGGAGTTTTTAAATAAGTTAGGAAATGAAGGAAAAATTGATCAAGTTATTTTTAATGATAAGAATGTAGGATTAGAAAATGCTTGGAATCAAGGATTAGAATTAGTTGAATCACCTTTATTTGTTACTACTGATAATGATTGTATAGCCCCAGATTTAGATCCGTGTTGGTTAGAACGTTTAGTTGATTTAATGAATAATCATATTGAATTTGCCGCCATAGCATTACGTCCACAAGTGCTAATAGGTGTTGGAAACATCTTTAGTGAGGACGTTGAAGTCGTAGAAAATAATGTCTGTGGCGGATCATATAGAATAATGGACCTTGATAGGGTCAAGGAAGTCGGCGGTTGGACCGACAAGTTTGAGAATAACGGACGTGGAAATGAAGAACACGACGTCTGTGGAAAATTAAGAAATAATGGTTACAAGGTAGGATATGCAAAAGAGATCTTTACCTATCATCAGTTCGGAGAAGATAACTGGGGCTATGATGAGTCAATTGACGCGGCAGCCGGTCGTTCTTTGAAGACTGCACCTAAAGATCAGGATTATAATCCAAAAACTTGTGAACCAAAAGTGAGGTCAAATGAATAAACATTTTAAAGTTAATATTGATTTAATGGATCATTTTGTTAAAGGTGATGAAGTCAATTCTTATGATGGCAGTTTCAAATCAGATGAATTTTTCTTAAAAGGAAAAACATCAATTGTTTTGAAACCATTAAAATTTCAAGAATACTGTCCAGAACTTTCAAAGATGTTTCCTAAAAAAAATGTTGCTTTGAAAATTTATCTTAAAGAACCGAAGATATGTAAAAAAAGTCAGATCCAAAATATTTTTGCTTGGTCAGGATTAGCACCGCAGGTTTATGCAACTATTAGAATATTTGATTCAAATCAACGTGAATATCAGGCTCAAGTAGTTGAATTTATTAATGGAGATTTTTGTTATGATATTTTGAAAATGAGAAACCTTGCCGGGATAATGAATACTTTAGTAAAAGCAAATCACATTGATCATTCAGAAGACTTTTATCCAAGTAATATGATTGGTGGTAAATGGGTTGATTTTGGCAATTTTGATTGGAAGGATTTTGAAAAGTATAAAATTGACGTTGCCGTTCGCTATAATAATTATGCTATTTGGGGAAATTCAAGTAATGCTTATCAACAATGTCCTGCATTAGGAATAAATAATGGTCGTGGAAGTATGAGGAAGGAAATGTTTGAACTTGATAAATATGATTTTTTTGGTAAAACAGTTTTGGATATTGGTTGTTCCGGTGGTTACTTTACAAATTATGCAGCTAATAAAGGTGCTAGAGCAATTGGTGTTGATCTACCATCAGTTATTCAGGCAACTCGTGAAGCTGGAAATATATTAAATAGTAATGCTGAATATTATCCATTTGACTTAACTAAAGATAAGGATTTCCTAGACGCTATTTATAATATTACTGGGATTAAAGAATTTGATTATGTATTTTTCTTATCAATGGATCAGCATATTGGATTTAAGAATTATCTTGGTGACATTGCTAAAACATTATTTTTTGAAAGTAATGGTGGTATGTTACCAGATGAGGAATTTAAAATATTTGATAAAGAACTTAAAAATTTATTTCCTTCAGTCGAGCATAAAGGAGTGTCAACAGAAGGAGCAAGGAGAAATTTATGGGTAGCCCAAAAGTAGGGACTTACTGGGACGGACTTGATAGAAACTATCAATATAAAGAAACTGAAGATCAACGCTATCTAGTTAATATGATTATTAAAGATAGAAATTGGAGTGTATTTGAAGCGTCAACTGGAACAGGAATTATTCCAACAATATTACGTAAAGCTGGATTTGAAGGTGATTATTTGGGGAGTGACTATTGTGATGTTTTCATCAAGCACGCACAAACTAACAATCCTAGTGAACGTTTTATTTTTGCTGATCTCGGCGCTGTTATTGATTTACCTGATAATAGTTACGATTGTTGCGTTGTCCGTCACGGTCTGGAGTATGTGTACCCTTATCTTACTGCATTAAAAGAATTAAAAAGGATAGCTAGGAAATATGTTTACCTTGTTTTTTGGGTTGATTTTGTTGAAGGTAATAATATTAGATTTAATGAAGAACATAATTGGAATGTTAATTACTATGATGAAAAAGAATTTTATGATACTTTGAAAAATCTTGGTTATGAAGTAATTGAAGACACTCAAGTTAAAAATGACAATGGTAAATCAAATCATATATTAAAATTAAAAGTATGAAAATTTTAGTAAATAGAGTAAAAGAATTAATTATTTATTTACAAAACAGATGGCTAAAGTAATATTTGATCTTGACGATTACTGTAATAAATATAATTGCTTTGATGAATTGCTAAAATTAAAAAAAGAAATACCAAATTTGAAAGTTACATTATTCACAATTCCGGGAAGAATTAAATTACAATTATTAGAAGATACTAAATTTCAAGATTGGATTCAATTAGCAGTTCACGGTATTTATCACGACAGTAACTTTGAGTTCGCAAAGAAAAGTTATGCAGAAGCATATTATCAACTCTGGAAATCACACGATCCATTTTTCTATGTTAAAGGATTTAAGGCTCCCGGTTGGCAAATTAGCACTCAAACAATGAGAGTGCTAAAAGATCTTGGTTGGTGGGTAGCAGTTCAATATTCTGATGGTAGATATAATGGACACCCAGATGGTCCACATCAACCACCAATTCCAGAAGGACTATCTTATTATGCTTGCAATGAATTACCAGATGATGTTATCTCTATTCACGGTCATACTTGGGATACTTGTGGAAATAGTATTAAAGATTTAAAACCAGAATTAATGAAATACAAAGATTGTGAATTTGAATTTATAGATAATTTCATTAAAAAATAATTATATGGGAAAAGTAAAAATACCAGATAATTTTAATCCCGGGGCATTTCCTGATCGTCCTGATAGTCGTGACTTTAAATATGAAGCAATAGTTTTTGGCTCCCCAAATATTGATTGGGATAAAGGTTATAATGTCCTAGATGAACTTCAAGAAAAGTTTGATGTTAATCTTAAGGTTGAAAATCAGAATGGTTCTTCTTCTTGTGTTGGTCAGGCTTATGCTAAATATGCTGAAGTTTTGAATATAGTTGAAACAAAAGGATTTACTGACTTATCAGCTAAATCAATTTATGAACAGATCTTTTTACCTTCTGGGGGTGCCTATCTTCGAGATGGCGCTAAAGCAATCGTGAATGGTGGAGTAGCAACTGAAGAAGATATCCCTTCTTATGAGCTAGTTATTGGCTCACAAGGGCAGATTTTAGCCACGAATCCACCAAAAGAGTCTTATATGATATCTCAAACGATTACGAAAGAAATACGAGCAAATATGCTTGTTTATCAGGCTAAAGAATATCGGTCTATTGGTTCAGCTAATGCAGATTTAATTGCTCACGCTATCTTAAATAACTGGGGTGCAGTGACCGGAGCTTTAGGAGATAATTTGGGTTGGTCACAAGGTCAAGTTGTTCAACCACCAACAACAACAGATCCGTGGGGACACGCATTTTACTTAATTGGTTTTGGTCAAGATGAACTTGGTAAATATTTCTTATTTTTAAATTCTTGGGGCGACCACTGGGGTAAAAATGGAACAGGTAAAATATATTTTAATGGTTACGACATACCTAATAATGTCTTTGGAATTTGGACTTTAATTGATAAACCTAACTTAAGTAATAATTTAACTGATATGAAATTTATAAAAGGATCAGGACCACATATTTATCTTGTTGACGCTTTTGATAGCAAGAAGATAATGGTGGTTGATATGCCAACATTAGAAGCTCTTAATGGTTCTGTATTGGCAGTATCAGATGAAGAACTTAATAAATATCCTGACGGTGGTACTATCGTTTGGACTGATAGAATAATAAATTAATATGTCAAAAATTTACATTATCAATGATCACCCGGGTTATAATAAAACATTACCGGGAGTGATTGAAAAATGGAAAGAACAAGGTCATCAAGTTGTTGCTGATATGTATTATGATCCAAAGAAAGCTGAATGGTGTGATGTTATATTTGGTGAGTATATACAAGGTGGAGTAATTCACGCTTTTAAAGACGAAAAAATGACTAAACCAATCGTTGCTAGAGGTATTGATATTGATCTTTATTATGGTCATTATCTTGGAATTGATTGGGACCGAGCAAAAGCAATACTTTTTATTTGTGATTATATGAAAGATCGTACAGTTCTTGATTATACTGGAGCAGTAAAAAAACCAAAATGTAATATTGAAACAGTATATCTTGGTATAGACTTGACAAAATGGACGTTTTGTGATAAAAGCCAATCCCGAGGTAAGACTATTGGGTGGATAAATAACTTCTGGAGTGGCAAAGGTGTGGGAATTTTATGTCAAGTAATGTATAATATAATTAAGAAGGATCCTGATTTTAAGTTCGAGATTGTTGGTCAAGGATCTGAACGTTGGTTAGACAAATATTTTGAGGAATTTGTCAAGCGAAATGGTTTTGAAAATAATGTAAAACGAATTCATTATGTTGAAAGTGTTGATAAATGGTTAGACAATATTGATTACATTTTGTCAAGTTCAATGAAAGAATGTATGTCACTTCCAATAGCAGAAGCAATGGCTAAAGGGATTAAACCATTGATTCATAATTGGTGGGGTGCAGATGAACTTTATCCAAAAGAATTAGTTTGGAACGGTGTTGATGAAATTATGGATATTATAAATGCTCCTTATGAGAGTGTAAAATATCGTAAATATATTGAAGATAATTATACTTTAGATAAACAAGTTAATTCACTTAATAGAATACTAGGAATATGAAGGAACGAATTTTTATCACCGGTGTAAATGGCTTTATCGGTGGCTATCTAGCAACAAAATTGTTAGATAAGGGATATGAAGTCCACGGCTTAACAATTGAAGCCGAAGCCAAAATTAAAGGGGTTATCCCCCATAAAGGCAACCTTAATGAACACGAAGGTATTGCTAAAATATTAGAGGAAGTTCAACCTCACTTCATAGTTCATTTAGCAGCTCAAACAGAAGTTGAAAAATCATTTTATGATCAAATTAGTTTTTCAGAAACAAATTATGTTGGAACTGTAAATTTAATTGAGTGTGCTAAAGAGTTACCAAACCTTAAATTATTTATTTTCGCTTCAACAATGGAAACTTATGGTTGGCAAGATGAAAAAGATTGGAAACCTTTTAATGAAGAAACTCCACAGAATCCAAATGCACCTTATGCAGTAGCAAAAATTGGTTGTGAATATTACTTACGTTATGCTGGACGAGCTTATAATTTACCTTGGGTAGCACTGCGTCAGACAAATACTTATGGTCGTTGGGATAATGATTTCTTCGTAGTTGAACAATTCATTACTCAAATGCTAAAGAATCCAGAAGAAGTCAATTTTGGTTATAAAGATCCTTACAGAAATTTCTTATATATTGATGATTTAATTGCTTTATATATTAAATTAATTGAAGAACCTAACAAAGCTAAAGGTCAGATTTTCTGTACTGGTCCAGATAATGCAATTACAATTGGCAAGTTAGCAGAAATTATTGCCAAGAAATTAAATTGGAATGGTAAAATTAATTGGAATAAAAAACCAAAAAGAGTTGGTGAAATTTATTACTTAAATTCAACTCACGATAAAGCACAACGTAATTTAGGTTGGGAACCAAAAGTTTCTCTTAATGAAGGTTTAGATAAAACTATTAAAATCTGGAAAGAAAAATTAGAAAAATTCAAACAAACTGAAGAAGAAATTACTAATAAAGAAAAGGAATATGGAAAAGATTAATACTTACATAATTCCTGTTTTGAATAATTATGATGGATTAGTTAAGTTGTTAATATCATTAAAGAAATATACACCAGATAATTATAATGTGATTGTTATTCATAATGGCAATTACTTGAAAAAGAACCCGGGTGAACTAGCGCAGATTGAGAGAGCAAAACCAATGGTTAATCTGTGGATTGATCCTTATAGGAATTTAGGTTTTGGTAAAGCAATGAACACTGGAATTAAATTAGCTGATACTGAATTTGTAACTTTAGCAAATGATGATGTTGAGATTATTTATGAAGGTTGGTGGGACGAGATAATGACTTACTTTAAAGAAGACGCTAATTTAGGTGGATTTAATCCTCATTCACCTTGCAATAAAGCTGCTGATGGTGAACGTTATATTCAATATCCTCATCAAGAAGAATATACTGAAGAACAAATTAAAGAGATGAAAGAGATATTTCATTCTGAAAAAGAATATACCGGTTGCTGTACTTATTTTACAATTTGTCGGAAACAAATGTTTGATGAGATTGGATTATTTGATGAAAGTTTTGGAATGGGATCAGGGGAAGATTATGATCTTTGTGTAAGAGCAGGAAGAGAACCATCTGATCCTAGTAAAAGAAGATGGTATATTAAGGGTGGATCAAAGACAATGGTATGGCATTGGTGGGGTAATACTAAAGATAATATGCCGAAATCTGAAGCTGGTGGTATCAGTAATTATGATTTAATTGCTGGTGGTAATCAAAATATGGAACGGAAATGGGGAAAACATATTGATAAAGATTCTAATGGTTGGTCTGTTTCTGGACAAGGTGGTCCTAATATACCACTTGATAATAATACTTCAAACTATGAAACCTTTGGAAAATGGTTTCAAGAAGTAAATTTATAATTTTTTATGGCAAATACGAAGTCATTAGATATGACGGCTGCCAGTCAGTATGCTGGTATAGCTGAAACTGATTCAACTGGACTAGATGTCGGGGGCGATGTTACTATTGAGTGTTGGGTTTATCTTGAAACTCTACCAAGTGTTTATGGTGACAATATGCAGTTGGTTGTTAAAAAAGATTCTTCTGGTGATGATTTATGTTATTCATTAGCATTATCATCTGAAAATAAATTACAATCTTATTATCAAGATAGTTCTGGAAATGCTACTTTAAATTTAACTGATTCAGCAGTTGTTAGTTCAACTTCTACTTGGTATCATCTTGCAGCTTCATTTGATGTTTCTGCAAAAACTTTTGTTACTTATGTTGATGGTAGTTCAGTAGCTAATACAAATGTTTTACAAAATGCAGCAGCAATGAGGACTGTTACTGATGGTCATATGTATATTGGTGCTGACCAAGTAAATAGTAGATATTATTTTGATGGATTAATAGATGAAGTTAGAATATGGAATGATATTAGGAGTGGAACTGAAATTAGTGACAATTATGAACAAGAAATATCTGGTAGTGCAACTGGATTAGTTGGATATTGGAAATTCAATGATAGCTATGATGACGAAACTTCAAATAATAATGATTTAGACGTATTAAGTGGAAGTTTAGCTTATTCAAGTACAGTGCCTTTTGTTGGAACTACTACTTCTACTTCAAGTACAACTACAACTACTACCACTTCTAGTTCTACTTCTACTACTACTACATCTAGCTCTACTTCTAGTTCAACTACCACCACTTCTAGTTCAACTACAACTACTACCACTTCAAGTTCTACTTCTACTACTACTACATCTAGCTCTACTTCTAGTTCAACTACAACTACATCTAGTTCAACTTCTAGTTCAACCACTACTACTTCAAGTTCAAGTTCAACTACTACTACTTCCAGCTCTACATCTAGTTCTACTACTACTACTTCTAGTTCTACTACAACTACAAGTTCTTCAACATCACTTTCTGAAACTTCTACATCTACTTCTAGTACTACAACTACAACTTCTAGTTCTACTACATCATCTACTTCAAGTTCTACTTCTACTACTACTACATCTAGCTCTACTTCTAGTTCAACTACTACCACTTCTAGTTCAACTACTACCACTTCTAGTTCAACATCTAGTTCTACTACTACAACTACTACATCATCATCTACTTCAACTTCTAGTACCACTTCAACTACTACTACTTCTAGCTCTACATCTACTTCAACATCAACTTCTAGTACCACTTCAACTACTACTACTTCAAGTTCAACAAGTTCATCTACATCTAGTTCTACTTCTAGTACCACATCTACTACCACATCTACTACCACTACTTCAAGTTCTACTTCAAGTTCTACTTCAAGTTCTACTTCTACTACTACAACTACAACAACGTCAACTTCAACGACGACTACTCTTCCTGATAATATAATCGCTGGGGAAACAGATCAATCATACCCCAAGGAAGGTAAACAATTATATTAAAGTAAAAAAAATATGACAGTAGCACAATTTATAACAAAATTAAGAAGATTTGCCCGGGATTTACCAATAACAGCCGGGGAATCATTTGATGGTGACGCTTCAACAACAACTTTTCGTCTTCGTAATTATCCTGTATTAGAGGAACAATATAGTATTAAAATAAGCGGAACTACAACTACTGCTTACACTATTGATCGTGATACTGGTGTAATTACATTTGATTCTGCGCCAGCTTCAGGTTCAGATAATGTAACAGTCAACTATAAATATGCAAAATTATCTGATACTGAATGGCTTGATGTTTTCAATTCAGTTATTCAAAGTTTACGATTTAAGATTTGGGCTGACTCAACAGACAGCTCAACTTTTACTACCGTTGCTAATCAATCAGAATATGATATGGATTCAATTGATTCTAATTGTTTTTCTATTGTTGGTCTTTGGTATAGGTCAAGTTCAAATGTTGATTGGACTTCAATTAGTGCTGATACTAATGTTAAATATTATCGAGAACAAAATAAAATTGTATTACGACCATATCTTCAAGTTAATGGTTATGCAATGAAGGTTAGATACCTTACTAATTATTCTGAATATTCTGCTACTACTGAAACAATTACAATTCCAACTAGATATTTAAAGCCAATTGAATATTTCTGTATTGCTGAATTTATTGATAGATTAGTTGCTATTACTGCTACTTCAACTGGTGGTAATGTTCGAGAAGATTCTTTTGAAGCATTAAATAATTTACTTAACTGGAGAAATAATATGGAAAGAACGGCTGAAAAGTTATTATCAAGAGTAAAACCACGAAGACCTAGTACTGCAATTAAAACTATAATCGCAAAAAAAATAGATTAATTATATGTCTAGTAAAACTAACAAATATCACGTTGCACTTGATAGCCAAGGCTATCTATTAGTAGGAACTCCAAGGCAACCTGCAAGAAAAATGGAACGCGCTCCAGTGTTCGGTAATCGTTTTGCTAGTGGTGATCGTGATTATACTGACTTTTCTATTTGGTGGTATTGGGCGCAGACTGATTGGTCCGGCGGATTCAAAGATGATACAGCTTGGGCTGATGATACTAAATATTATTACTCAACAAATATTGATACATATTCTGAAATTGGTGCTATTAAATTATCAAAAACAATTACCTCTGTTAATAATTTTGATCAAAATTTATTGTGTGGTGTTAGTGTTTCTGCTCATAATAATGAATATGTTGGAACTGAAGATGACGGAACTTCTGATAAACCAATTGTTTGGAAATCTGGTGCTTCTTGGAGTGATGTTTCTGATAGTGACTTAACAACTGATCATAACTTTATTGCTTCTTTATTTGAACATAAAGGTAATCTTTGGGTAGGAGTAGGTGGCATTGCTACTGCTGACAATATAGCTAGAGTAGAAGATGATGAAACTTGGACAGATTATACATCTGATATTGCAACTGCTATGGGTTGGGCGCAAGTATTATCAGCTAGAAGTTTTGCTGAAGTTGGAACAACATTATATGTTTCTGTTGATGATTTTTCTAATGATAAAACAGGGATTGCTTCAACTTCTGATAATGGATCTAATTGGGCTAAAGTTGTTGAATATACTAATGGAGAAAATATTTTATCACAGCAAGAATATGGTGGAGATTTATATTATTTATTAGATAGAGGTAATACTCTTGAATTACATTTTTATGATGTTTCTGCTTCTGCTGATAGTATGGTTTATATTTGGAGAAACTCTACTGCTAGTGTTTCAACTTATACTGGCGATAGATTTATGTTTAATAAATTTGGTAAATTGATAATTACTGTTCCAGCTAATGAAATTTGGGAATGGAACGGAACTACAATGACAAGAATTTATGCTAAAGATTCAACTAAAGACGCTATTGGATCTTATGCCGTAGCTGATCTATTAAGTTATGGTGGTGCTGAAAGTAATTTGTATATCCATTGGGGCAATTTAATATATGATGGTGAAAATTTTTATAATTCAATAAGAGATATTAATGATAGTGAATCAAATATTCTTTATCCTCTTTATACTGATTCTAACAATAATGTAAATTATGTAAGTTCAGGAGATAGAACACATCTTTATGAAGGAACCTCTACTTATAGATCTGGATCAGATAAAAATTGGATTGTCTTTAATGAAATTGATGAAGTTTCAACTATTGATAAAGTTGCTAATGCAGTTAGAATTATATTTGATCCATTTGATACTGCTGAAGAGATTGAAGTTTATTATTCAACTGACGGTGGAAGTAATTTTACATTACTTGGCACTGCTTCAGCTACATTAGATGGAACATCTATTACTCAAAAAACATTTTATTTTCCTGATACTACCAGTTTTAGAAAATTAGTATTTAAAGTTTTATTAAACGGTGATGGTAGTTCTACACCAAAACTTTGTGATATTTCATTGCAATATATTCCAGCTCCAGATTATCGTTATCAATGGCAATTAAGTATTAATGCTAATGACTATGTTAATTTACTTGATAATCACGTCCGGAATAAAGATAAAGGAATTGATATTAGAAATACATTAAGGGCTTCATTTTTAAGTCAGGATATAGTTGATTTTGAAGATGTTGATTATAATGAAACTGCTCTTAATGGGGCTTTAAGTGCAAGTGCTACAACAATAACGGTTGATTCAACTGATGGTTTTCCAGAAAAAGGTAGAATTAAAATTGAACAAGAAGAAATTAAATATACTGGTAAAACTTCTAATACTTTTACTGGTTGTACTAGAGGTTATCGTGGCACTACTGCTGTTACTCATTCTGATAATACTGAAGTATCAACTAAATACAGAGTATTAATAACTGATTTTGCTGAACAAAATAATATTCTTAATAAAGAAAAAGCATTAGATTATATAATTACATTAAATTTAATTGAAATTTAATATGCCATTATCAATTAAAGAATCAAAAAAAAGATTCTCAAAAGTCGGGGGTAGGTTAGCCCTTGCAAGCAGGAATGTTGCTAAAAAAATAGGCGATAAGCCACTAGAAATAATGTTATTTTTATTTCTAATAGCCAATTTATTTGTAAGTCTTAAGGTTCTTTTCGGTTTATTTATTCTTTTATATTTTGCTGATCGGTGGAATGTTAAAGAATTAATAACTAGCTATACTAAACAGCCGGAAGTAATTAAAGAAGAACCAACGATTTACAAAGATAATAATGTAGAAGATTAATTATATGCCACGCAACTTTTTAAAATGTGTTGCGGAAGGCGGAAATGTTACAACCAAAAAATTAGGTGATGGAAAGTATATCCGTTTATGTAAAGATAAATCTGGAAAATGGCACCAAGGTGAAGTTAAAAAATCAAAGAAATTTAAGAAAACTGGTGGATAAACTTCCAATCCTCTTCAATCAAAAGACCGGCTTATCGCCGGTTCTTTTGTTTACTTTAATCTTTGTGAGGTTTAAATGTTGGTGGATTACTATCTAGTCTATATTTTCCTGCATTTCCGTATCCGGGATCATTTGATTTGCTTCCTTCTTCGTCATCAATAGATTCTTTTTTATCGATTCCGTCAACTTTATGTTCATCTTCTTCTCTTGATCCTGATTCAATGTCATCTTCCTTGACTTTATCTTTATCATTTTCTCTTGATGTTTTCTTTTCTTTATCTTTTTTTTCCTCTCTGACTCCTTCTTGTGTTGACGTTTCCTGATTTTCGCTATTATCCTCTTTGATTTGTTCCTCTTTTTTTTGCTCATTTTTTTCTGACATAATTTTTATTTATGATTATTTCCTTAACTAGGGAATTTATTTTTTAATGATTCTATTACATTCTTTGGTACTGATTCAGATTGACCACCATATTTTGACTTTTGAAAGTTTTTTGGTTTACTTATTTGAGTCATTTGTTCTCCTTGTTCAGCCCGGGCTTTGATTGCCATTGCTTCAGCCATTGCTGATCTTTCAGCATTTTCTTTTCGTCGTTGATCTAAACTTTTCTTATCATTTCTAACTGAACCAACATTCATTTCAAGTTCAATTTTACCTTCACCCCATTTTTCATCACATTTAGGACAGCGAATACCACGCTTAAATTCATCATTAAGTTTATTAGTATGTTTAGATTCTGCTTCCACAGAAAATTTTATTTTACATTTTTTGCAGAAGAAATGATAAGTGTTCATAATATTATTTTTTAGAAGATGGATCAGTTGCTATGTCTTTTAATTTTTTTTGATTAATTTCAGAATTAAACCAATTAGTGATAATCATCTGTATTGCTTCCATTAATGTTTTATAATCACCAATTTCAATATCAGCAGAATAAATTTCAGACTTAACAACTTCAGCAATCTTTTCTCCTTTAGATTTAATTTCAGCTACCTTTTTTTGGATTCGTTGATCTTCAGCTTGTTTCATTATATCAGATCCTTGATTTGGTTTTAAGATTCCCATAATTTTATTTCTTTAATAGTAAGACTGAAGCCCAAATTCCAAATACAAAGAACATAATTCCTGCTAAACCATACCAAGTATCTGCATTTAATGGCTCAATCAATGCTGTTAATAATGTTAGTGCTAATGAAGCGATAACTCCATAAGCTACGAATTGTTTTTGTGTCATAATTTTATTTAATTAATAATTTTTCTAATAATGTTTTAGCTTCAGCTAATGTTTTTGCAATGTAAACACTTTTATTTCCAATTGAAGGTTGAAATGTTACAATAAATCCATTTTTAACTGGAGTGATAATTGCTTCACTAAAAATTTGTTTTAATTTAGGAGTAGTAGTTTCTTTTGGTTCCATAATTTTTTAGTTAATAATTAAATTTATTTGGATCAGCATAAAGTAATGGTTCAATATTATTTTTGAAGACATAATCAATGTTTCTTGTTTTTCTTATTTTATTGAACAACTTTAATGCTCTAGTATTCTCCTGAACATAGTTTATATATTGTGCAGTAGCTTTATGATAATCTTCAGGATTATTATATTCAGTATTAGTTTGACCGTCAAATCCATCAATTGCTATATCTGAACTATATTGCCTATAAAATGCAGAGTCACCATAAATAGATCTAAATGGTGGAAAATCATAATTTAATATAACAAAATTTCTATTAGCAATAGCTTCTTGAGCAACTAAAGAGTATGTTTCAGATTTACTTGGAAGAATAAACGTATTAGTCAAGCTAAATAATTCTTGAATTACTTTATGAGGAACTTCATAACGATATTTTTGACATTCTGGAAGTTCAAATTCTGATAAGAATAATAAATCATTTTCATTCAAGCCAAGATCAATTGCTCTTTCTTTCATTTGATTTCTATATTTAACTTTATCTCCGGCAGTTGAATGAAAATCAGCAAATATTAATGCTACTGATTTACCTAATTTCTTTGATTGAGCAATTGTTTCTAATACTAAATGAGGTTGTTTACCACGATCAAGTCGGCAAGGATACATACAAGTAATATCTTTTTGAAGTAATTTTACTTTATCAGCAATTTTTATTGTCAATTCATCTTTACCTTCATAAAAATCGTGGGGGTGAGGAACATATTTTACTTGTGATTCTTCTACTCCAAACCACCCGGCTATTCTTGGTGTTGAAAACTCATTAAAAGCAATGTAAAACGAATTAGGAAATGGTAGTTTAAATGAATCAAGAAATTTCTGACCACCACCTCTTAAGTCTTGCATTACTGTCGGCGCTGTTGCTGAATGAATCCAATGTAAAAATCTTGTTTTAATTTTTCTATTTAATGCTAAATATCTTAATGCTGCATTATGTTTCATTCCGGCTGGTTGATAAATTATATCGTGAGTTAAAGCTACATCAACATCTTTTAATATATCTAAAAATTCAGATATTAATTTATCAACATCTTTTTCAAATGTTTCATCAATTTCAACTGTATTAGATACAGGAACATCAGAAATTTCAACGCATTTTATATTTGGGTGTTTATACCACCCAGTAGGTACAAAACCTTTAGCAACAACTATTGTTAAATTATAGCCGTGCCTAGTAAACATTTTGATTTGATCAATTACTACTCGATTTAAAGAATAGGCTTCATCAGCAGATCTAAAGGTAGTAATTATTGCTATGTTTTTTTTCATAATTAAAATCCTTGATTAATTAGAAACATTCTTAATGCTTTTCTTGTGGCGTGAGCCTGTGAATCACCAGATACATCACAATACTTAACCAATCTGTCTTTAATATTACGTGGTATTAAAATTACCAATGGTTCAGTATTAATTTTAGGTCGTGGATTGCCACGTTTACCTTTTCTAGTTCTACGGTATTTACTTTCGTCCAGTATAACATCAGGAGTTCCTATATTTTTTTGTTCTGTCATAATATTTTAATTAATTATAATAATTTATCATTATCTAAAATTTTTAATGATTTGGCTTTTTCTTTTAAATTTTTAAAATCTTCAATTTCATTTCGTAAAGAAAAAATATGTTCATCAATTTGTTTTTCATTAACACTTAATTGAAAATTAGCCATAGTGCCATCACTTAAGTTTTCTTTTAAAGAAAAAAAACTTATTGGGATATTATCAAAACCCATTTTTTTAATCATATTTAATAAAACTGAATTAAGATCGGTATTAGGTTGACTTGATTTTATCGCCATAAAAATTTTTTTCTATTGCTTGATGAAGTAATCTAGTTTCAGGTCCATCATTAGCTTTAAATTTAAAATATCTTTTTTCATTATTAATCATTATTCCAAGTGTAAGCCAAGGATAATATTCGTCAGCTAATAAGCAGTTTATATGTCCTTTATACTCGTTTTCAGAAATTTCAGTTACTTTATCCCAGACTTTTTTCTGAATTAAATCTTTTATTATCTGATTCATTTTATTGACTTAAATGTATTTTAATTAATTCTCTTTGTCTTTTTAATTCTTCATCAAACTTTTTAGCATTTTCTTTATTTTGTTTTTTATTATACTGGTTAAAAATAATATTACTTTCCTTTACCAAGTTTCCTTTTCCTTTAAACTGACGCATAAAATATTATTGTTTCATTTCTAATGATAGTTCAATATGTTCAGCGTCCCGGGTTTTAACTGGCACATTGATTAATTTAATATGTAAGTGAGCCGGATCATCATCAACTATTAAACCAATTTTTTTTAAACCGTCAATTATTCCTTTCATTGAAGCATAAGAATTATCTTCATCTTGAGGTTTTATAGAAAAAACAAATATTTGTAGTAATGATCTTTTATATGGCATTGACTTCCATTGTTGAGAATAATTATTTTTAACTGCTAACCAAGCGTAGGCAACTTCTTCTTCCCAAGCGCTTTTCCATTTAGCTTGTTCAGCCCAGTGCATTTTTTTATTAGGTGAATGAGGTATCCGACGACACTTTGGTTCCCGGACTCCAATACATACTTGCCCTAATTTTAAATTAACTCTTGATTTTTTACCCATTTTTATTTGATTTTTATATAATTAATAAATTTTAATATCTAATATTTGTTTTCCCCAATTTTTAGCTTCCTGTCTAGTTGTAAACCAAATGTCAAATACGTCACAACCATACCTAGCATTCATTCTGTCTTCTACTATATATGTCCTATCTTTAATTCGTATTTTTGTTCCATAATCATAGCAGTTATTAGCAATAATACCTCTTCTGACTCTTTTTCCGTTAGCTGTTGTGAAAGGTGTTGAATCTGTTTGATCAGGTGTTGATGAGTATCCATAAATGATTTGTGATAATAATATAACATATTTTATTTTTGGAATTTTTACTTTAGGACTATCAACAAAAGTTATTGCGTCATAGTAAGAGGAATTGATAACTGCAACACCAATCAGCGTCGCCAAAATTATAATTATCAATCCCCCTACTGATGACTTCATATTACATTGGTATATCTTCTGGTTTAATCTCATCTGTTGATTGAGCCGGTTCATTTCCATCACCCTTACTGATTATATCAATAGTATAAGTAGTCTTGGTCCTTTCACCTTCCCGGCTAATCTTAATAATATCACCGGTGTCAATTTCTTTTTTGACTACTTCTTCTAACCATTTCTTTGAGGAGTTATCAAAGTTCTTTTTAATAACACCGACACCTTCAATGTTACATTCAAGAACAACTCTCAAAAAATCTTCTTCTTCACCACTAAAACCTGCTTTAGTGATGTTTTTGATCTCCAAGATTTTACCTTCTTGTTCTTCACCGTCAGATAAAGTCAAGAAAGGAGATCGCTTCTTTTTGTCTTCCAACATTTGTTGGGCTGTTTCATTTGGCATAATGATTTCATTTCATTAATTATTATTTGATCGCAATGGATCTTATATCTATTAGGTATTATAGCATAAATTATATAAACTATATAGTTAATTTATCCACAACCCGACATACTACCCCCATAGAAGCTAGGAAAAAGCTAGTTTATTTAGTATATTCCTGTTAATCCTAGCCTTTCCTACCCAAGATTAGCTATTTTTAACTGTTATCAGTCAAATGTGCCGGGTAATTCACTCACTCCATTAATAAATAAATTTGGCGATTTTACTTACTAATGGGGGGAGTGAGATAATCATTTGACCTTTTCAGCCACTCATATTTATAGCCGTGAGTTACTGATCCCGGCTGAATATACATTGTATATACCAAAAAAACCGTCTTAAGGAGCAAACTTGTAACGGTTTTCTTGGAAAAGTCCGCAGACAACTAACGGATAGTTACCCGCAGACTATTATTACATTTGCTCCTCTATTTATTAATGATATTACAATCTATATTAAATTGTCAATAGCTTCATCTCCAGATCCAGATTTTGATCTTTTAGGTGTGAATCTAATTGATTCAGTTACCTTTTCTTTGGCTAATCCTTCCCTAATAGCTTCAGCTTCTAAATCTTTGACTTTATTTTTAGCGCTATCAATTTTCATTTTGGCGCTGGCAATAAATTCATAAGTTTTTCTAGTGGCAACTGAAAAGCTACCGAAGTCAGATTGAACTTTATCAGCGTTAATCTTTTTCATTTCAGATAAAATTTCATCAGCAATAATTTTCTTTTGACTTTCTAATTCTTTAATCTGACTTGTGAACTCTTGGTATTTAATGAATAAGTCTTTGTTGAACATAATTTTAGATTTTAATTGTTTTTTTAGCTTCAAATTTATTTTCCTCAAGATTAGATTTTATTTTATCATCTTTTATATCTCTATTTATTGGTTAGATTGTTTAATTATTCCACATTTTTCTAAATCAGTTAAAGCTGTTTCTATTCCAATTCCGAAAATAATATCTTTATATTTATTAAGTTGATAATTTAATTTTATCTTTTTAATCACTTGCCACCACTTACAATCATTTCTTTTGAATTGAAGTGTCCATTGTCTGTCAATCAAATTTAATTCAGCTTCTGATAATCTTGGAAAACTATTTTTTAATAAGTCTTTTTGACTTGGAAAATACATACTCTCTATTTATTAGTTAGATTATTTACTTTATAGGGTTAGTTATTTATTTAATATTTTCTTGACCTACTAGGAACATAATTTTAGATTTTAATTGTTTTTTTAGGTTCGTAATCTTTTCCACCTTTAGCTAAATGTCTGGCGCGTTGTGCTTCGCTAACGATTGAGTCTTTTTTATTAAACTCATTGCCTTCAAAAGGTGGTTTATTTTTTTTAGCTTCTAGAATTTCATTTTTCTTGGCTTCAAATTCTTTTTTCTTTCGGGTAATATAATCTTCAACCCAATCTTCAATCTCTTTTTCAGCTTCTTTAGGTGAAGCGCAACCTTCGACCGTAAATTTAGTGTTTTCAAACATATCAATCCCTGTTATCCGTTTAAGATTGATTGTTCGTTGTAGTGAATAGGTTTTAGTCATACTATTAAAGTTTATTTATAATATTTGATCAACTCCCCAAATTATATCAAGCCAATTTTTTATTTGGTGTAAATCTGACTGGGGAACGTCATAAGACGCTACTTTGTAAGTAAATGTTGTGCCGTCATCTCTTGTTCTAATTGTTCCGGCTGGGTGAAAATATCTTTTCATTTGGTCTTTTCTAATTAAACCACAGTAAGTTATTATTCCAGTTTTGTAATTAACTGATCCTAGTATGTAAATTTCTGTTTCATAGCTTAATTGACTAGCAACAATGTTATGAGAATAATGATTTTTCATATAATATTCTCTACCGGTAACTTTTAAATCACATTTTATATTATGAATAATAAAGTCAATTCCATTGTCAAATCCGTCTTTTCCATTAGGTCTTGGGTATTCGATATTATCTGCCATTACTGTTTGAGCTAAAATACCAGCATATTGTTGTTTTTTTTTGCCGTCAAAAATACCTCTTTTACCAAAATTATAATCAGTAACCTGTTGCCAAGCATATTTTTTTTGCTCGGTTGTTGGTTCAACATTAAACATTTTAATTTCGTTCATTAGCAATTTCGTCTTGACTAATATCACCGTCCAGCATTTGAAACAAAAATAAATCAATGTCGTCGTCACTCCACTGCTCAACATCAGCCATAACGTCGCTTAAATTGTCTTTTTCTGGGTGATAAGGATTTGCTAATAGTTCTTCAGCAATAAACTTTACTTTTTCAGCCCGGGTTTTTACGCTGATCGTTTTCATATTTCATAATCTACTTAATAATTATTTGCCTAGCCCGACAAGAGATTGTCCTTAACAATTAACATAAACTATGCGACTGATTTATGTTGCTCGCGATCGCAAGTCTTTTAACGTCAGGCTAGACAAGCAATCATTAAGATTGCTTGTCTTCCGGCATTGCCGGAAAAATACTTTCCTTTTCTTCAAGATATTTCAAAGCCGACTTGAAGTCGTCAAAGGTTTTGACAGAATAAAAGTCTTCTTGATCTATTGTGTGGTTGACACTAACCTTACAATAGATTTGGATATTAGGTTTTGAAGTCTTTTTTTTGTTGAACATAGTTTTTTAGTTAAGGATTAGATACTATTATTTTAATCTAATTATATAGTGTTGTCAAGTATATTTTATCAACAGTTTAGTCACATTTGAAAAACCCAATATTATTGACTTATAGTACTTAATTTAGCGGTTTTTCTAGCGCTGATTCTCTTTTCTTTTTAACAAGCCGGGACAATTAAGCCCCAGCTCATTTCGTTAGTGTGCTTTTTCTTCTAATGGCTCGGTGACGTTTTCAATGTTGTATTGATCGCCCCATTCTTCTTCATTTTCAAAATCACCATCAAAAAATCTTTCTTCGGCTTGTTCTTTTGACTCGGCTTCAATATCAACATAACCGGATCCGTCAAAATAATAGTGGACTCTAAAAACTTTTTTCATAATGTTTTTGTTATTTATTAAGGACTAGCGTAAACCCCGGATCCCGAGGTAAACGTCAGGACTTAAACTTCATCTCTTTTAGCGTCAATAACCGCAATTCCAGTAAAGTCAGTGCCGTCTAGCAAGTCAGGCAGTAGGCTTTCGGCGTTGCTTATTACGTTGTCCTTGTCCATATCCCCGGCAAAGACAGTCATCTTTACGGTAATTGTCCAAGTGTCTGCTTCATCTTCCACACCTAAAACTTCTTTTGGATCAAGGTTTTCAGCCCGGACTCTATAATGCCATTTGTCATTAAGCCCGGCGCAATACCGACAAGAATAGACTTTAGAATACCCGCCACAATCATCTTCCCGACAGTCTTTTGTGGTAACCGGATATTTACCGCAGTTATCACAAAGGTTTTCTTTGATCATACTTTTTTAGTTAATTTTTAAGGACTAGCCTAAACCCCGGCGTCCGAGGTAAAGGTCAGGTCTTAAACCTTTGTAACTTCACCAACCCAAAACTTTTTGATCTTGCCACCTAGCAAGTTGCTAGCTTTGTCTTTGGCGTCAGCCGGATCTTTTGCCAAAACTTCAATATCAACATTGACAGTAAACGGTTTTGTTGACTTGACGAAGTAGTCAATGGACGATTTTGCTTCATCAATCAAGCCTGACTTTTCGGGATCACCGTAAAAACCCCAACAGGAGTCAATGATTTCGCTGTTCTTATCTTCAGTAACAAAGCCATAAACGTTCCCGGACAATGCGTCGTTCCAGTTTTCAAGTAAGCCCCGGGCTAGCTTTTCAGCTTCTTTTCTAGTTTTAGCTTCAGACTTCTTGACGAAAATGGCGCCTATATTGTGGCTAGTGTCCCAAGGACATTGCATTCCCTCGGTAGTCAGTGACAAGGCTACGCCACTGTGTATGTAGGCGTCAAGCATAAAGACGTAAAAGTCTTTTTTGATTTCCTTTTGACGATCAGCGTCTTCTAGGTCTTCAGGCATAAATCCGTCCCGGTTAACCCAAAATTCTCTTTGGTGCCAGCCGGTTAAGAAAAGCGCGTTATTACCCCATTCGTCCGGGCTTTGACAGTCAAAATCTTGGTAGATCTTGATTTGACAACCTTTATAATTGATTGTCTTCAATACGTCTTCCATAGTTTTTTAGTTAATTGTTAAGGTCTAGCTTAAGAACTAGCGGAACCCCGGAATTGATCCGGGGAACCGTCAGGGCTTAAAGGTTCCTAAAATAATGCCCATTGTCTTCGGAGTAGTCCATCATTACATCTCGGGCTGTTGCTTCCCAGTCAATATAGATATAAGCCGGCAAGTCAGCCGGGATCGTTTCAGTGTTTTCCAACAAGTTTTGTACAAAATCTTCGTCGCTGTCCCATTGTCCTTGGTAGGCTTCGTCAAAGTCGTCAGGCTCGGCATAATCTTTTCCAACGATTTCAATATAGGCATTGACGGCGTCTTCGCCGTGTTGATCAATTTGATCTTCCCATTTTTCTTTGTCTTCCATAGTTTTTTAGTTAATTGTTATTGTAGTTTTTTTGTTTTTTCCTATTACTATTTTATTTCCATTTACTTCAATATACTTTCTACCAAAATGCTTTTTCATATTTTGCTTTGAGATTTCAGCGTGTTTTCTTGATAATCTCGCCCAATTATCAACCTGTTTGTCTGATAAAAAACAAACTTTTATTAGATCGTATAGATCATTTGCTATTTCGTCTTTTTTGTATTCCATAGTTTTTTAGTTAATTTTTAAGGACTAGCTAAACGGCGCCCGGTTAATCGCTTGGCAGAAGTTGTAACCGGTCAGGGCTTCCACAAATAGCGCCGTCTAGTCAATTCTTAAAGTTAGTTAATCAATTCTTTTCCATATTTTACCTTCGTCTTTTTGATAAATTATAACATATTGATTGCTTTTAAATTTCGCTGTTAATTTATCTATTTTTTTATTATTCCATTTTTTACCAAACATTTCTAAATTTGCTTCTGCTGGTTCTGAAAATCCGCCGGGTAAAATAAATACTATTTTTGCCATAATTTTATTAGTTAATTTTTAAGGACTAGCTTAAGCGCTAGCGCCGTCCCCGGATCGTCCGGGGCTAGCGTCAATGCTTAAAGATTGATTGCCTTTTTAAAGTCAGATTTTTCTAATTTCTCTAGTGGTATTTTATTCATTTTCTTTTCGTAACATTCAAGGCATAAATTGCCGGGGAAGATTTCCAAAACATCAATGTTATCTTTTTGGCAATTTTCGCATTTATAAACTTGTTTTAATAACATAGTTTTTTTAGTTAATTATTTAGATTTGTTTTGGTAAAAAGTTTCAAAGGCAGGAAAATAAGGATTTTTGTCTTTAATATGCTGTTTCATTTCCTTAATTTCCTTTTTTAGTTCTTTTTCCCCCATTTGTTTTAGTGTTTCAGTACATAGTCCAGAATTACTACCCCATAGTTGTCGGTATAAATTAACATAGTGGTCAATTAGTTTTTCTTTGTCCATAATTTTATTTAGTTAATTGTTAAGGTTTTAGCGCCGTTCTCTTAATGTTGGCGCCGATTCTTTTAGCGTTATTTAATTTTTTTGTCCATAGTTTTTTAGTTAGTTATTACCTATTGTCTGCCCTTATTGACTACGCCAATTATGTTAGTAGTTTTAGGATATCCTTTGGCACAAATAAGGACAGGCAACAGGTAGCGAAGTTAATCGCTGACCCGTTTAACCCTTGTTATTTTATCAAGGAACGATTCGGATAATGTTTTTTGTTATTGTTAAGGACTAACCGGAACCCCGGGAACCCGGGGCAACGGTTAAGCCTAAACGGTCAAGGTTAGGACGTTTTCGGTATATTCGCGGTTGAACTTGTCGCCGTCGGTGATATACCAGCTAAAATTTTTCTGGTAAATATGCCACCCGGTATTAAACAGGTCAAGCGCGTAATTTTGCCATTTTTTAGTGGTAACCGTAAACCACCCGCCAGAGTTTAATTTAATAACTTTTTTCTGTTTACCGTCAACGTTTATAATCTCACCGTAAAATACAACGGTTGATTGATAAATAACGGCTAAATGTGAACCGGAACTAAACAAGTAAGCCCCGGGACTCAAACGTTCGGCGTAGTCAAACTCTTTTAGATTTGACTGGTCAAACCCGGCGGAGTCTAGAACGTCAATAAAATGTTGTTTTGATAAATACATACATTTTTAGTTAATTGTTAAGGACTAGCGTCGGAACCGGGACAAAAAGCCCGGCGCCGAAGTCAATCTTTAATCAATGATTATGTTGTGACGTTGGCATTGTTTAGCTTGCCAATCGGTTAGGTAAAAATTTGGGTATTGCTTGGCTTGTTTTTGCCATTGATAACATTCTTTGATTTCTTGCCTGTTATAACCAACGATAACTGCGGTTAAAGTCAAGGCAAGGACGGCACAAATAATGATTGCTTTTAGCATAATGTTTTATTGTTAAGGACTAAATATGTTTAACTACTATTAAGTATATAGTATTATATAAAGATTGTCAATAGGTAAATAGGTATTAAAAAATAGCTAAAATTAGCTATAAAAAGACAGGGACAAAGTAGTGCTATAAAAACACTATAAGTGAATAATCTACAAAGTGGATAAACTGTGGATAAATAGCAGGGGATAAAATACCAGTTAAACAATATATTCAATTGTTTGTCAATATGTTTTTAGTTTCCTTATTGAGATACCTTGACTTTCTCTTTTCTTTTTTATAGGACAAGGACAAAGAAGACTAGACTGGATTTATACCTTAATATAGGGCAAGGATAAGGGACAGGGCAAGGATAAGGACAATAAACAGGGCAAGAGTAAAAGCAAAAATCATATTCGGGGTAGTGCTAGCTTTGAAATTTGGTTTTAGGAAATATTTATATCTCCCCCTATATCGGGGAGTATTTTTGGATCACTTATAGGTAGAACATAAATATAATTATTTGTCAATTATACCTTCCCCTGAAATGCAGATGCAGTGAGCTTATACCGTCAAAAACAGCAAGTGAAAATTTATATAAATTAGATGTAATATTTGGATTTGCTACTGATTATGGTATTTCCCCTTTTTAGCAGAGCAGTTGAGTTATACCTTTTCGGAACGGTCACGGCTATTTCGGGTAAATATATTGGACAAGTCTTGTTGCCGTCTAAATCCAATATATGTCTTCTTCACCCAACTCACCCCGGTTCCTATATAATGAGTTGGTGCCGTTTTTAATTCACCGGAACGATAACCGGCAGTAGCTTTCGGCTTATGGTATGCGCCCTTCGGCAGTTGCGCTCTTTCCAAATAGCCATCTAGTTTAATTGTCCATCAGAAAAGAAATTATGAGCGATTGTCTTTTACTGATTGTTAATATTCTGATAACTCCACCCACCATTAGCAGGTGAAGCCCAAAACTTATAACAGGTTTAACACAACCTGATTCAACTCTATGGAGATAGAGTTATCAAAATATTAAAATGTAAAGAGTAGAAATAACAAAACTCCAGATAATAAAAATTCCCAGCCAAAAAGCTAGGAATAATAAAAGACCGTATTTTTCGGTCCATCTTTGATTGTGACCACTGATCTCTTTCATATAAGTAATTTTATAATTTTGGCGCCAGCGTGTCAATAGCCTTAAAACATCAAAAAACCCCTGATAAACAGGGATTTTCTGAATATGGTTTTTTGATGAAAAAAATCAGTGTTAAATTGTGCTTTCATTGTATTAAATGACTATAAGTTTGTCAAGTTTTTTTGGATAAACTGTGGATAAGTCGTTAATGACTTGACAACATTTATTTATTAATTGTATTCTTAAGTTAGAAGAGGATTGGAAGTAACTTTGTCGGAGTTACTGCCAACCTCTTGTTTTTCTTATATGAAGCAAATACCAATAAAGACAAAATCAGCTAAAGCCCCACTTAATAAGTCGGCATTTCTTACCTCTCCGCGTTCTGAAGAGATTTTTGACATTATAAATGAACAAAAAGGCAAGGTTCCTATTAGTGAACTTTACCGTAGAGTTAAAGCATTAGATCCTAATTTACCTAGTTATACCAGTTTTAATAAGTTTCTAAAGAAATTGGATAAGGATCAAGATAAGCGAGCCGGAATTTTAATGGAACGATTGAAAAACAACTTTCTTGATCAAGGTGATGTCGGTGAAAATGTCTTGAAAAAGTTACTTGATAATGCTTACAAGAAATTGTTTGTAATGGGTGATATTGTTATGGATCAAACTTTACAAGAAGTTCGAGAGAAACTTGAAGCAGGAGAAAAATTAAATCCAATAGAAAAGAAAACTATTATGGAATGGTTTTTTAAAGGAACTGACGCCTTTGCCAAGCACCGAACTGTTGATCTAAAAGCCAAAGCTGATGAACGCACTGAAACTTTAATGGAGAATTTAATTTCAGCAGCTCAATATGGACATATTGATAAAGCTGATATTGTTGAAGGTGAAATTGAGGAAGATTCTAATGAATTAAAAGAAAAATCAAATGAGGTTTCAGGATTATAAGAAACAGTTTAATGAATTAGATGAAAAGCAAAAAGAACAAATTACTGAATTTACAGACGCCTTAACTAAAGGTTACAAAGATCCGGTATTTTTCTGTGAATATTTCCTTGGTATGCCACTTCACGAAGGACAGAAAAGGTTTTTAAGAGAATCAGATGTTATTTACAATCCTAAAAGTACCCGAAAACATATTCTTGTTCCTTGTAATCGGTGGGGTAAAACTGTTGCTTTAGCAGGAAAACACATTAGATATAATTTTTATAAAATTGGTGTTGATCGTGAAACTCAATTAGCAGCCTTAAGAGATTTGAGGTATCAAACATTAGACTTATCCCCACATAGTAATCAGGTCTTGGGTTGCTACAATTATATATTTGATTTACTTCACTCTAGATTTACTACAATTGTTGATGGTAAGAAAACTACTAATAAGTGTAAAATTCAATCGTTCTATAAAAGTAAAAATGATAATAAAAACAGGATAGAGTTTTCTAATAATTCAACTTTTTTTGGCGCGTCCACTGGTGAGGACTCTGGTGCTTCTTTGGCAGGTCGTCAATTCGGCTACATATCCTACGACGAGTGCGTATTTTCCCATCACTTACGTACTGAACTACCCGGTCGTATTATGAGCCGAACTGTTGACTTAAATGCCCCGATTGATTTGGTTTCAACTTATGATACTGAAGCTAAATCACAACAATATTATTTCGGGTTAGTCAAAAAAGCCCTTAAAAAGCAGAATGAATGGGGAATTACTACTGGTATTTATACTGATAATATCTTTTTACCAGAAGAGGTTAAGGAGTCAGCAAAGAAAAAGATTATGGACGAAGACTTTGCTAAATACCGTCAGGTATTTTTAGGTGAAGCAGTCCCTTCCAGCGTAAAAGTTTTTGAACCAGAAGCAGTTGATCAGATATTTGATATAACATTAAAACCAAAAGCCCCAGAATATGGACATCAATACTTGATTTCTGCTGACTGGGGTGGTTCCGATCAAGGTGATCCAACTATTTTCTTGATTATTGACTACACCACCAAGCCTTATCAGATTGTTCATCACGAATTTATGAAAGGTGGTAGTCCAACATTACAATTTGCATTATTAAAAACTTTGAAGGAAAGCTATAATAATGCTAGAATAATTATGGATACCAATGCTTTAGGCGGAGTTTTAATAAAAAAATTGTTAAAGGAAATGGGAGTCAAGGTTTATGACTTTGACGCACACGGCGGACAGAAGGGTGAAGCAGTTGCGCAATTAAAATTAGCAATGACTCATCAGCGAAACTTTGAAATAATTGATGGTAAGATTGTCGAGCATAATCCTAACTTTGGAATCATTAGAAGTTATCCAATCCCGGGACTTGAAGATCAGCTTGGAGCCTATGAAATTAAAGATGAAAAGTTGGAACAAGATTATGTTGTCGCTCTTTATATGGCAATTTGGTTATTAGAAAAAAAGGATCGTCAACCAGATAGACAAACATATAAAATAACAAGAAGAATAAGATAATATGCAATTAATATCTAAAATCGTAAATCAAGAAGCTAATCCTGATCAATGGACAAAATATTTTATTGGCAAAGATTCTGAATTAGATACTCAATATTCTAATTTAGTTTTTGGTACCCAGAATCGAATAGGAGATAGTTATCGCCGAGTTGGTTATCAGATCTTAAGAGATTTTTTTGATGGTGATCAATGGACTTATAAGCCTGAAGGTGGACAAGTTCCTCGTGTTTATAATCACGTTAGAAATGTAGTTTTAAATTATACTGCTTTTATGACTAATGAACCGATTGATGTTGATGTTCCGCCAATTGATATTACTGATGAAATTGAAGTTGCTCGGGCAGAAGCTAAAGAAAAAGCATTAATTGATGTTTTACAAGAAAATAAATTTGATACTTTATTTGAAGCGGCTGTTCAGAATGGATCATTACTTGGTGATTCAATTATTTTAGGTCCATTTTATGATGAAGATGAAGAAAAAATTATTATTCAAAATGTTAAATATCCAGAAAATGTGAGAATAATTTGGTCTGATGATACCTATACTAAAGTCATTGGTTTTATTCATCATTATTATGTAAGTGAAGAAACTGCTTATAAAATGTTTCCTGACTCTAAAAAAGAAGGTGTTAAATTTGAAACTCAAACAATTAATCAAGATAGTTATGGTGGAAATGCTATTAAAACTGGTAGAGTTGGACCACAATCTCCTGATAATGTTGGAATTAGAATGGTTAAATTAATGGATTGCTGGACTGATACTGTTCATCAATTAATTGTTGGTGGAGAAAGATTAAGTCACGACGAACATAATTGGGGTTTTGTTCCAATTATTCATATTCCAAATATATTACACCCAACAGAACCTTTTGGTATTTCTGATATTGAAGATTTACTTGATACTCAAGTTGAAATAAATGAACGAAATGCTGATATGTCTGAAGTTATTTCTGAAACTGCTTTTCCATATATTTTTGGTAAGAATCTTGATCCAGTTGAAGTTCAATCTGGTGCTTTTAATTTAATTGATATTGGTGATGAAGGTGAGATTGTTACTGATCCGCGTCGTGGTAATGCTGCAAATTTATCAAACGAAATTACCAGACGAATGTCATCAATGTTTCAATTATCAGGTTTAAATGAAAATATTTTTGGCGGACAGGGAGTTAGAGCTGTTACTGGTAGAGCTTTATCTGTTTTAATGCAAACAGTTAATAATAGAGTTAAAGGAAGACAGACTCGTTGGACAGAATCTTTTAAAGAATTATTTGCAAATATATTTGTTTTAATGGAAGAGTATGGTGGAAAAAATGGAAAACAACTAATTGGTGGATATTATAAGACAGACATTTTCTTCCCCGGAACTTTGTTAAGAAATATTACAGATGAGATTAATAAATTCAATGCTAAACTTCAGTCACAACAGACTACTATGAAGAATCTTGGAGTTCCTTCACCTAAAGATGAAGAGAAGTTAATGAAGAAAGAATTACAAGATCAAATAATGATGATTGAAATTTCTCGCAATCCGGGATTACAACTTCAGGTTAAGCAAATGCTTGAACAACAATTGGCTCAACAAGTTGCTGGTCAAAAACCAACTCTTCGTGAAGATGAGAATGAAGAAGGTGCTTCACCAATGGCACAAGGTGGCGCCCCACAACAATCAGCCCTTGGCGCTGAAGGTGCAGTTGCACAGGCAGCCCAGCGTGCTGGCGGTTCGGTAGCCGAGGAAGGAGAAGAAGTTTAATATGGCAAAAACTAACGTAAAAAAAACTGAAGTTACTTTAGGAAATATTATTGAAAGTCAGAATACATCTTTTATTCAGGCAAGAAATAATATTAGAAATATTCAAGAAACCGAATTTCTCAATCGTGTTATTGATGATGGTTTAAGTTACTCTGATCAGATTGATTATTATAAAAGTGAATTACAAAAAGAAAAGGATCGTAGAGTTCCTGATCAGTCTTATATTTCTCAAATTAAAAAACAGATTTCTGATTTAGGAAAACTTAATCGGGCGCAGAAGTTTAATGACGCTTATAGAGAATCTGTTTCAGCAGTTAGTGAACAAGTTAAAAGTATTGATAATCATATTACATTTTTGAAAAATCAACTTGAAAATGCAGTTGATATTGATTTAAAAAATACTATTAAAGATAAAATAGTTGAAGCTGAAAATGCTAAATTTACAATGGTTACTAATACTGTTGTTGAAAAAGCTAATTATGCTATAAAGGATAAATCATTAGATTTATTAAATAAATCAATTGATCAAGTTAAGTCACGAAGAAATTTAGCTGCTGGATCAAATAATACTGAAGAAGTTGCTAAATGGGATACTTTGCTTTTAAATTTGAAATCTCAAGTTCAATCAACAAAAATTCAAAATTCTTTTAATGATTTGGCAATTGATAATATGCAAAAGCCAGTTGAATCTACTGATTTATTAAATTTCTTTACTACTAATTTACGAAATTCAACAAATGAAAGAGTACCACTTGTTATTGATGGTGTTAAATATAATTCTGCTCAAGATTTTTGGCAGGCAAAAACAAATGATTATGTTCAAAATACTTTCTTTAAGGCTTATCAACAAGAAAAGCAAGAAGAATTATTATCTAATTCAAAAAAATTAACTCCAGTTTTAGAAGCTAATCTTCGTCAAATTAATAGTGAGATTTCTGATTTATCTTCAAATCCATTATTACGACCATATGCTGATCAGTTTGATCAGATGAAAATAAATATTAATTTTGATGGAGTAACTAAAGTCGGTGAAAAAACTTTAGATGATTATAATAATGGTAGATATAGCAATAATACTATTGAAAATTTTAATATTGCTAGACAAAAATTAAATAATTTGAATCAACTTTATAATGTTGATGTTAATCAATATTTAACTCAAATTACTGAAGACATTGCTGCAAAGAAAACTGCTGCTGCTGAAACAATAGTTTCTGAAGCTCAAGCTAGAGGAATTTCTGAAGAAGAAGCAGCTAAAGAAGTTAAGGTTACTGATATTCCTACTGGTAAAGTAGCTGAAAAATCAACTGTTGAATTGGCTAAAGAAATTTCACCAAGTACTCCTGTTGCACCTGAATCAGATATTTCTGGTTCGACTGGAACGATTGATCAAGGACCAAAGACTGAAGTTTCAAAACCTGAATCACAGACTCAAGAAGCACCAAAGGTTAATGAACCAGAACAGATGGCTGCCCCAACAACTAATACTATTACTATTCAGAGTGGTGATACTTTATCGAAATTGGCTAAAAAATATAATACAGATATTAATAGATTACTTGAACTTAATCCAACAATTAAAGATCCGAATTTGATTTATTCTGGTGCCAAGTTAAATATTCCAATGGTAGAGGAGAATAATCAATAAAATTATGGCTTTATTTATAACTACAACTAAAAGACCAACAAGCGGCGGAAGTGGTAAGCAAGGTGAAACTGTTGTTTGGGAAAATTATTCTATTAAGTTAGCAGAACTTAAGTCACTTTATAGTGATGATTTTGGCAATATTAAAAGTCAAAAATTTTATGATGAATGGCAAAAATTAATAACTGAAACTTTAAATTCTGGAGTTACTCCTGCTAAAACTGCTACTTTGATTAATGATATGAATCAACTTCGTTTTGATAAAAATAAATTTAATCTTACTAATAGTATTTCTTCTGATTCATTAGATACATTAGAAAGAGATTTGAAAGAAACTTGGAAAAATGTTTGGTCTGATAAACAAGTATTAGCTTTTGGAAATGTTCAGGGTATGTTTGGATATATGGAAGATTATATTAATCTTCAAAAAGAGGAATTAGAAAATCAACGTCAAGTATTACTAGCTTCAACTGTTGATACTGATATTATTGACGCTGTTGCTGAAGCAATTGATTATTTAGGTGATCAAGAAGTTTTTTGGCGTGACGCTCAAATTAATCCACAACGTTATCGTCTTGATATGAATACTAATGATAATGGTCAACTTACTGATGTTATTGTTAGAAATATAAATGATAGTGATAATAATTTTGCTCCAAGTGGTGTAAATTATGGTGGCTATGAAGTTTATCTAACACCAAATAAAGCAATTAAATCAGATGATCCAAATGAACAAAGAGTTAGAATTGGAAATTTAGCTTTTAATCGTTATGATAATGCTAGTGGATTTACACAAATGAATGAAGGTGATTTAGATTTATCAACATTAACAATTCAAGATCCATTAATGTCTAGAGTTGGTTCAACTTTAATGACTCCCGCAGGTGTTGGTTATATTAAAAATGAAGATGGAACTTATTTTAAAGTTAATCAAAGTTATGCCCCAAGTGCAGGAATTAATTTAAATCAAAGTGGACCAGTTTCAACAATTACTCAAGATGAAGCTAATAAAATTGAACAAAGTCAGAATGTTCAAAGTTATATTCAAGATGTTGAAATGATGAGTAAGCAGAAGCAAATTTATCAGTCAGAAATGCAAAGTTATTTTTTACCTCAAAATTCTATATTTAGTACAACTCCTTTACCACAGGAATCAGCACAGAATACACCAAGATTTACGAGTACCCAGAAACCAAAACCAACAAAAGAACCAAATCAAAGCACCGGCGGATTTACTAATACAGTAAAAAATATTTTTGGTGGAATGTTTAGTGGTGAAGGTGTTGAAGATACAATGAAGGGAATGGGCTTAAAATAAAATATGGCACAATTAGATGAACAATTAAGACAGAAGATTTTTGATACAGCCCAACAAACTCAAGAACCTAAAATTGCAGGACAAGTTTCAAATGAAGAATTATTTGGAAGTATTGATAGAAAGAAAAGTTTTGGCGGAAGAGTTCTTGGTGGTGCATTAAAAGTTATTGATATTTTAGAACGACCTTATTATGGAGTTTCTAATACAGTTTTAGATTTGATTAATAAAGATGGTAAAGTTGATTTAGCTGGATCATTTTCTAAAGGTTTTATTGGTAAAGAGAAAACTGAATTTTCTGATTTAACTTCTGAACTTGGCTGGAAACCAGAAACAACTTTTGGAAAAGTAACCAAGGGCGCCGTTGACTTTGTTGGCGGTGTTCTTTTAGATCCAACAACTTATGTAACTTTTGGTTATGGTAAAGGAGCAATGATTATTGGTAGAGGAATGAAACCATTAAATAAAGCTGGCAAGGAAGTTTTTGAAAAAATTATTAAAGAAGAACTTGAAGCTGCTGGAAAAAAGGGTGTAAAAAAATTAACAGCTAAAGCAGTTCAAAAAGCTGATCCAGAAATTTATGCTAAAGCAATTAAGAGAACTTTGGCTATTGCTGATAAAGCCCCAGAGAAATATTTTGCCAAGCGAGCAGTTAGATTTGCAGGTAAAGGAGAAGATTTAACCAGCGCTGCTTTCAAACCAGTAAGTAAGGTTACTAAAAGAATTAGTGACTTGCCAGTTATTAGGACTGCGGTTAAGGGAAAACCGGCAAAATTAATTGGTGAATTATTCAATCCAAATTATAAGATATTAAAATCAAAGAATTTAACTCAAGCTGAAAAGTTTGATATACTTTTAAAAAGTAGAGCATATAAAACATCTAGAGAATTAGCAGCTAATAAAAATATTTTAACCACTGTTGAAAGATTCAAGGATTTTACTTTAAGGGAAAGAGAACAAGTTACTTTTGAACTTGAGAAATTTTTGGGTAAGATGTCTAATTATGATGTTGAGATTAAAGCGATTAAAGATAAAGCTGATGAACTTTTCAAATTAAAAGCTGTAAAAAATTTAGATCAATCACCAAGGCAGTTGATTGAAAGTGGTAACTATGCTGAAGCAATTGCTAAAGCAAAGACTTTTGAAAAACAGTCTGGTAAGGGCGGTGCTGTTGCTAATATTACTCAAGCTGTTAAACAAAAAGTTTCTGAAGAGATTTCTGTCACTCCATCTAAACTCCGTGAATTAACTGATATTAAAGATGAAAAAATTAGAAATGTTGTTATGGAATTACAAGATGAACTTCGGGATTTATGGAATAAAGAAGTTATTAAAGGAGTTCGAGATCCACAAAGTTTTATTGAAGAAGGATATGTTAAACGTATTTTAAAAGGTTTGCCACCAGAAGAAGTTTTAACTGGATCAAGAAGAGGTCGTTTAGTTAAAGCTGGTAAAATGGATCAGACAATTGAAGAGTCTGTTAAAGCTGCAAAATCTGGAGAACAACATTTTCAATTTGAAGCTGACGCTGCTAAATGGCTTGCAGCTAGAAAAACTGAAAGTGATTTTTTGACTTTAAAAAAAGAAAATTTAGATTGGCTTGTGAATAATAGTTATGTTAGAAGGCTTACTAAAAAGATGAATGCTGAAGATTTATCTAGACAGGGTTTTGAAATGTTTGAATTTAATAAACAAAAATATGCTGCGTTGCCAGAAGTTGCTAAAGAATTTAATTTAGTAATGAATAAATTAGATATTGGTGCGATTGATGATTTCTTTAGATTATATGATGATGTCTTAAATATTTGGAAGACTTCAGTTACTTCATTGTTTCCTTCATTTCATTCTCGTAATGCTATATCTAATATTTATTTAACTTTTCTTGGTGGTTTAAAGAATCCAAACAGATTTAGGACTGCAAATAAAATTCAATGGTATGGCAGACAATTAAGGAAAGGTGGAAAAGTAAAAGATAAAATTGTTAAACTTGGTGGTCAAGATTGGAAATTGTCAGAACTTTATGAACTATCTTTAACTGAAGATATTTTAGGAACTGGTTTTTCTGGTCGTGACTTTTTGCAAAAAGTTAGAATTAAACCAAAGGCAAAAGAATTTATACAGCGTCCGGGAAAAGCTGCGCTTGAGATGGCTGATTTAGCAGCCGCTAAAACTAGAAAGGTTGGAACCACAGTTGAAAATAATGCTAGGGTTGCTTTATTTGTTGACCAGCTTGCTAAAGGGGTTCCAGTTGATCAAGCAGCTATTCATACCAAGAAATTTTTATTTGATTATTCTGAATTAACTGATTTTGAACAAAAAGTTTTGAAAAGAATAATTCCTTTTTATACTTGGATTAGAAAAAATATTCCTTTACAGCTTGAGCAAATGGCGGCTCAACCCGGAAAATATACTGGTGCTTTGCACGCTAAAGATTCTATTGAACAATTTTCAGCCGCCGAAGAAGAAGAATTTTTGCCACCTTGGTTAAGAGAAGAGGAATTAACTGTTAGGTTACCGGGTAAAAAATATTTCAAACCTGATTTGCCATTTCAAGATTTAGCTACAATGTTTCAGATTAAAAATTATGTTTCAGCTACTTCACCTTTAATTAAAGGTTGGTTTGAAATTATTGGTAATAAGAATTTTTTTACTGGAAGACCATTGGCTAATGAGAATTTACCTGAAAGTAAATTTAAAAGAGAGAAAATTAAAAATTGGGTTTTAGATAATTTGAGAGTTACTTCATATTGGAGAAAAGCTAGCAAAGAAGACAAGGATAGTTTTAGCTTATATTTAGATTTATTATTTGGATTAAATGTTACTCCATTTGATATTGCTAAAAGTAAGAAATATGAACTTGATAGTCGAAAGCGTGAAATTAGTTCAGAACGTAAATTTTTGCTAGATAAAGCTAAAAAGCAGAAAGAAAAAAAAGAAGCACTTGAAACATTTTTACCATTTTTGAAAGAATAGTGGTATAATATAAATAATAAATCTTAAAGACAAATTTATGTCAGAAGACAAAGGGACAACCCCTACTGACGATAAGTCAGAGGACACACCCCAAGAAGGCGAACAGCCTGAAAATAAAGGTTCTGAAGGTTCTGAAGGAGAGGACGAAAAAGTCGAAATCTCTAAAAAAGAACTTGAAGAATTACAGGGACTTAAGAAACGTCAGTCTGAACTCACTAAACGTGAACAGCGCGTTGCTAAAAAAGAAGAATCCAGAAAGAAGAAGAGTAAGTCCACTTCTTCAAAGGGCAAATTTTCTTATGATGAACCCGAAGAAGAAGATGAGCCTGACGTTGATGAACTTGCACGGCAAGACGCCGAAGAGTTTGCCAAAGTCAAAATCGGAGTTTCCGATCTTTTAGTTGATAATGATGATATTCGCAGTCTTGTTAAGGGAAATAAAACTTTAGCGAAGATTCTTAAAAAGGATCCATTGGCACTTCTTGATGAAACGCCAATTGACGCTGAAGACGCCCTTGAAAGGATTGAAGAATTTTTACAAGATTTAGCTGATGAACAGGAAGATGGAAATGATGACGATAAGGGTTCAAGTGGTAAGGAAAAGAAAAAGGCACCAAAACCTGCACCTCAAAAGAAGGACGAATCTAAAGGGAAACCTGAAAAGAAAAAAACCTTCAATAATACAGTTGAAAAAATTGAGGATAGCATTTTGGGTAAAATGTCTTAAATTCCTTGACACTATTAACTAAAAATCAAGGAGAATAAAATTATGTCTTTATCGGCAGCAACAGGTGCAGCAGCTTTTGATATGACTGCAAGCACCTATCCCCTTGACCTGTCAGATGAGTTAGCAGAAATAATCCGAAGCGACAATACTTCTTTGTTAAGTCGTGTTGGTGCAATGGGTTTAACTGCTACTGAAAAAACTCATAGATGGGTTGAGGATAGCTTAAATGCTAATACAGCAACCTTGGACGAAGACCTAGATTCATCAGAAACCGGCATTGATGTAGCTACTGATGATGGTGATAAATTCAAGATTGGAACTCTATTCAAATTCAATGAAAGAGGTAAAACTGAAGTTTGTCGGGTAACCGGAGTTTCAAATGATACTTTAACTGTTGAACGTGGATATGGTTCAACTTCCGGTGAAACTCACAGCACAGGTGCCGAAATTATGATTATCGGTCATACTAAACAAGAATCTTGGAAACCAAGCCAAGAAGACTGGACAAAAGAAAGAACAGCAGCTTATAACTACTGCACTATCTTTGGTCTAGGTTTAGCAATCACTTATACCAGACAAGAAGTTGAATTAGCTGGTATTAAATCAGAATTTGCTCATCAGACAGCATATCGTTTGAAAGAAATTATGAGAAGTCTTGACTCTTCAATAATTAATTCAATTCGATCTGCTTCTGAAGGTGGTGACTCTGATTACGGTTCAATGGCTGGTATCATTGAATATGTATCACAAGCAGGTGGTAATGTTACTACCACAGAAGAGAGCTTAACTGAAACAGTTACAAATGCTTTATATAAAGATATTTGGGACGATTCAGGCGGTTCTATTGGACGAGGATTTATCCTAGTCGGCGGTGCGCTTAAGAGAGTTATTTCAACTTTTGATCAAGCATACCGACGTAACGATTTTGACTCTACTAGAGCAGGATTTACAGTTGAGAAGTTCTTAACTGATTTGGGTTTTGAACTAGAAGTTATTGTTGATCCTTGGGTACCTGATGATGTAATGATCATTGGTGACCTAGACCGAATTAAAGTAGGTCCAATGAGAGGTGACGCAATTAGAGTTGAGAATCTAGCACGAACTGGTCGTTTGATTGAAGCAATGGTTACTGGTCAGTATACAATGGAAGTTAGAAATTCTACTTCAGCATTTGGTATTCACAGAAATTTAGCATAAATTAATGGTTTGGGGCGTACCATAAACGCCCCAGATAATAAATAAGTTGTAAAATTATGCCCGTAAAAAAGAATAGAACAATGGAAGATTATTATCCGGGATTTATTGGAGATACTGCTGACGAAACAAGAGTAGTCACACAAAATATTGGAGATTTATCAGCTTCAGCTAATAGGTTTCTTTTAGTAGCGCCTAGCGATATTAAAATTGTTGCTGTTACATTGACAGTTGATACTACAATTGCAGTTGATACTTCTAATTATTGGTCAATTCAATTATGGAATGCAACGCAGGACGATAATTTATTGTCAACTGCTGACAATTTTAATTACGATACTGCTATTACTGCTGATACTGCCTACAATATTGCTCCAGACCAAAACACTTATCTTCGTGAAAATGATGTTTTGGAAATTCAGATAGCTGAAACTGGAACTGCAACTACTTCAGGGCTGTTTGTGACCGTAGAATATGTTGTGACTGGATTTGAAGCTACAACTACTTCAACATCATCATCTACTACAACCACAACTACTACAACCACAACTACGACCACAAGTACAACAACAACCTCAAGTTCTACTACAACTACTTCATCTTCTACTACATCAACTTCTAGTTCTACAACGACTACATAGTTGATAGTTCTCTCACTTGCTCTCTTTTGAGGGCAAGTGGATAGAATTATTAATAATTATAAAATTATGAGAGTAATTAGAATTAATGCTTCGGCTCAAATTTCTGATAAAAAAATTTCAATTAAAAAGATTGCAATTTGTGGTGGCTCTGACGCTGCAACAGTTACCCTTTACAATGAAGCAGACACTTCAGCAACCGCAACTTTGAAAGCTGCTAAATTGGGTGTTGCTGCTTCAACTAGCAACAATCAGAATTTTGATGGTGGTCTTTATTTAGAAACTGGTTGTTATGCTGAAATTACTGGTACCACTCCAGAAGTCTTTATTTACGTTGAATAACTATTAACTAAATTATTATGGTTGATCAGAAATTTAGCATAATAATCCCTTGTTTTAATAAAGGAGAAAGTATTGGTAGAACATTACAAAGTTTAGTTTCTCAAACTTATCCAAAAGATTTATTTGAAGTTATAGTTATTGATGATGGATCTACTGATGATAGTAAAGAAGTTATCAAGACTTTTATGAAACACAAATTTATTCGTGCTTACTTTATGAAAGAAAATTCTGGTCGTTTAGTTGCAAGAAACATTGGTATGCGAATGAGTAATAATGATTGGATTTGTTGGCTTGACGCTGATGATGAATATATGTCTAATTATTTGGAAGTTTATAATGATGAAATAAATCGTTACCCAAATTATAAAATATTTAATAGTGGTATGTTAGTAAAAGATCGTGAAATAGTAGAAGATAAACGTTATGAAAATGGGTGGCGAATAGTGCCACCTCTTTTTTTAGAAGAAGCTAAAGTTGGAATGGAAGGTTTCGCTGGTGGTCAAATTGGAACTGGATCTTTTGTTTTTCACAGAGAACTTATGCAATTTTTTCCAGAGAATGTAAAGCAACCTTATGGTGGAGAAGATAGTCTTCCGGCTCAATGGGTTCAAAAAGATTCAAAAATGTCTGAAATTTGCAAACAAAATGATGAAGGTCATTGGTTGCCACTTGGTAATCCTTGGGGTGACGATTATAGTTATTTTTGGCGTTTAACAAGATACAATAAATGTAAAACTATTAACGCGTTGTTGTATATCCAACACGTAAGAAAATAGGAGAAACACAATGAGAAAAAACAAGCAGCGCGAATTAGCAAAGCTCTTTGATGAAGTGGTTGCGTTTCAACGTGATCCAGAAGATCCACTTAATCGAGAGATTATGCAAGAACATAAAAAGGAGTGCCTTATTGTTTGGGGCAATGAAGCAATGGAAATATGTAAAAAAGCAATGAGATATGTTGAAGAAAATTCGTAACCATAATAGGTTCTTGTTGGTTCCACCTAAAGCGAGCCAACTTTAATAAATAATTTTTATTTTATGAGTAAAGTACAAGAAAATTTTGATGATGAAGAACAAGAAGATTTAGATGAAATTGAAGAAGAACAAGAAGATACTAGACCTAAAAAAGAAACTTTTTCTGGACAAGATCCAGATGAGAATGTAACTAAAGCTAGTAAAAGTATTTTTAATAAATTGTATGATATTGAAGAAGAAGAAGCTGATGAAGATGATGAAATTAAATCAATTCCAATGGAAGATGGTGCTGGTGATATACCATTTCAAACTGAAGGTGAAGAAAAAGGTATTATCATTTCACCTTATAGTAATATTAAAAAATATTCATTAATTTTTGTTAATGAACAAGGTGCAATAATTAAAACTATTCCTGATATTCGTGGTTTATATAAAGCAAAAGTAAAATTTCAACCCGGAAAATATCAAGTGATAGTTAAGTCAAGAGATAATAATTTGCCATTTTCGGCTAAAATAATGTAATTATGGCTAAAAGTTTAACAATTCCAGATAAGCAAGGAAAAGTTCGTGACGCAAATCCGTTACCTGTTAAAATTGGTGATGGAACTGATAATGTTGATGTTCAAGATCAAAATGGAGTTGGAACACTTCCTGTAATTGGTATTGATTCTAGTGGTAATCAGGTAAATCCTGCTACTGAAACAAAACAAGATACTATAATTACTAATCAGGAAACTACTATTAGTAATCAAACTAATGGAAATCAACAGACTAAAGTTATTGATGAAAATAGTAATGTAATTAAAAATCCAATTAGGAAAAATATAGAAGGTGGTGGTAAAGTTTCTGTTGGCACTACTGCTGTTGAAGTTACTTTTACTGGAGATACAACTTCAATAATTATTACTGCTGATAAAGATAATACTGGAATTTTATATATTGGTGAATCAGATGTTACAAATTTAGGTGCTAATGCAATGACATATTTAGAAGCTGGAGATTCAATAACTATTGATTATGATGATACTGATAATGCAGTTTATGTTGTATCAGATACAGCAAGTCAGTATTTTTGGAAAGGTGCTTTATTATGAAGATTGATCGCGTAAAAGGAACTATAAAATGTAATAATGTAAAAACTGAAGCTATTGGAACAACTGATATTATGAATCAGTGTGAATGGAATAATTCATTTGGTTCAGCAGGACAAAGAACTGGTGGAATTATAACTGACGCTGGAAGTGAAACTGTTAATGTTTCTGCTGGAACTGGATTTATAAAGGCAAATGATGATGATACTGATACATTATTAGCATTTAGTTGGGAAGCAAATAATGGAATTTCAATACCAACAAATTCAACTAGATTTATTGGTGTTAAATATAATGATGGAACTCCAATTGTTGATTCTCGCGTATCTCAAAATTGGGATTTAGATACTGAATTTCCTCTTGGTTCTGTTATAAACCTTAATGGTATTCTTTATATTTTAAATAATCCTTGGTGGGTAACAGATGGTATTACTAATATAATAGAAAAATCTGTTGGATTAGGTGGATATTTAGCAAGAGATAATTTTGTTGGTGGATTAATATTAGGTGTTACTGGAACTAGAAATCCTACAATGACTGCTGGAACATTATGGGGAAGAACAAATGAATTTGAAATGACAGAAATTGATTATTCAACGCCTACTGGTTCTTTTTATTTATATTGGTTTGAAAGTGATGGTACAGTTCACGAAGAAACAAATGGTGGAGCTGGATATACTCAATATCCAATTACTCAATGGAATGATATAAATAATGATCAATTAGATACAATTGGGAATAATAAATATGCTGTATGGTGGGTATTCTTAAATATTACAAATAATGAATTGTCTTTTATTTATCCAAGTGCTACTTATGCTAATTCAGCTAGTGCTGAAGCGGAAGAAATACCAAGTCATATTCCGGGTGATTGGTTTTTAGAAGGTGTAATAATTGGAAGAATAATTTTTCAACAAGGCAATGATACTCCAATTGAAGTTCAAAGTACATTTAACACTACATTTACTGCTGCTTTAGCTGCTGATCACGGTAATTTGACAGGACTTTCAGATGATGATCATATTCAGTATTTATTAGCTAATGGAAGTAGAGCAATGACTGGTGCATTAGATATGGGTACTCATTTAATAAATAATGTTGTTGATCCTGTTAGTAATCAAGACGCAGCTACAAAAAAATATGTTGATGATAATGTTACAGCTCAAGATTTAGATTTTGCTGGTGACGCTGGTACTGGTGCAGTAGATTTAGATTCACAATCATTAACTATTGCTGGAACCACTAATGAAATTGAAACAAGTGCTAGTGATCAAACTATAACTATTGGTTTACCTAATAATGTAAATATAAATAGTACATTGACAGCTAATACATTAACAGATGGAACTGCCAGTATGGTTGGTGGAAATTTAACTAATATTACAAATATTGGTACTACTAGTGGTGATACAGACTTACTTGTTTTAGCTCCTAGTGCTTTAACTATTAATGGTAGAGTCGTAACATTAACATCATATTATTCTTACGAAAGAGCTTCAGCTAGTACGGATTTTGCAGGTTATGGACAATTATGGGTAAAGAATGATGTTCCAAATACTTTATGGTTTACTGATGATACTGGAGTTGATTTTCAACTTGGAGTTGGTACAAATTTAACTGGACTTGGTACAGATAATAGACTTGCTCGTTGGAATGGAAATGATACATTACAAGATTCAGGTATTACTATTGATGACAGTGATAATGTATCTGGGATAGGTACATTAGGTTGTGGTGCCATAACATCTACTGGCAATTTAGATATAGGTGCTAATACTTTCACTGTTAATTCTATTGAAATAGTTGGATCAGATGGTGAGGTTAATAAAGCTGTTGTTGAAGATAGTAGCAATTGGGATACAGCATATACTCATTCACAAGATAATACTCAAGCTCATTCAGATTATTTAATTAATAATGGTAATGATACAATGGCTGGAGTTTTAACTTGTGATGGTATAACAATGGGTGCAAACGAAAATTTGACAATGGGTTCTGAAACTCTAGATTACAATGGAACTAATTTTGTATTTAGTGATGATATAGATTTTTCATCTTCAAAGATTGTATCAACTAGCAATGCTGACATTGAAATTGAACCAAATGGTACTGGTAGTTTAGTAATTGATTCTCAAGTAACTACTGGAACAACAACTAGCGCTGGTATTCATTTTGATTTAACTGATTTAACTACTGGTGATGGTATATATTTTGAAACTGATTCGTCACTTACTACTGGAAAAATAATAAACATTGAAGCTAAAAATTTAGATGGTGGTTATGGAATATATATGTCAGTTGATAGAGATAATATATCCAGTGAAACTTATGCTATGTATGTTGAAGATTTTAGAGATACTGGAACTAAAGTTCCTTTTGAATTAACTTGGGATACAACTGATAGTGTATGGTATCACGGTGGTCAATCTGCTGGTTGCGCAATACAAATTGCAGAAGCTCCAACATATACTAGCATACCATCTGGATCATTTTGTTCTTACGTTCTTACAACACCAAATCCAGATGAAGTTTATTGGGCTGTAAAATATAATAATGATTGGTATGATGTCAAATTAACATTAATAACATAAAATTATGAAACAATTTAGAGAAGCAACAATTAATGATATAGATGGAATTGCTAACGTTAAAATTAAAAAAGGTAAACCAGCAAGAAAAGATGTTATCAAAAAAAAGATTGAAAATAATAATAGTACAAAAACAATTGTTTTTGATGATAATGGTGTAATTAAAGCTGTTGGTTATCCAATTATTCAAGGTGGAATATTGAATTGTTCAAGATTATTAGTAAAAGATGAAGGTAATTATGAAGAATTATTTAAAGAATGGGTAAGATGGAATGCTCAAGTATTTATTGATGGTGATTTTGATGTTCAACTTGTTAGTGTTATTTGTAATAAGGGTTTTGTAGATGGAATTGAAACTGATGTAATGTTTAATATTATAGATAAAACTGTTAAAGATCATATTAAAGATCTTCCAAATAAAGACGATATCAATATAACAATGACTGAAACTGATAGGCGTATCGTTTGGATTATGGATTGGAAAAATTTATAATTAATATAATAATATGGTAGGAAAAAAAATTAAAGATTTACTTGAGCAACGTAAACAACAGTTAGCTCAAGCTAAAACACAGCAAAATCAACTTAATGAACAATTAAATCAGGTAAATAAAAATGTAATTGGATTGCAACATAGAATTAATGAATTACAAGAATTAATAAGTATTACTGATTTATCTGAAAAAATTGATAAGATAGAAAAAAATAATAAAGATAATAAAGATA
>Ga0272443_10001055_pt1 | contig 43559 bp, 42 predicted proteins | sample SSMAcet12_FD_193581 | JGI IMG/M metagenome (GOLD analysis project Ga0272443, IMG submission 193581) | Marine sediment archaeal communities from Little Sippewissett salt marsh, Falmouth, MA, United States - SSM-Acet-12 | ecosystem: Environmental > Aquatic > Marine > Wetlands > Sediment ...
TGACCCGTCCGAACAGCGGTTCGGTTTCGGCGCGACCGGACCGCTGTCCGAGTGTAATGTGGGTCACAGTTCCGATTCGCGGCCGAAGCATGGCGCGGCCGAGGTCCGCGTGGTGGGACGTCAGACCGGGCGGCGCGGCTCACGGTGTTAGAGGCAGGCGTCGCACGGTGTGCGCCCCGACTCCTCCGCGTTCCTGCGCTCGGCGAAGTAGACGCGGTTCGCGGCGCGGATCGAGCAGACGAGGGGACAGGTCGAGAGGTGGTATACGCCGGACCCGAGTTCCGCCACGTACAGGACGGCGTCGGTGTAGTCGATTGGACCGCTGTACGAAGAGGAGAAGCCCAGCACACCGACGGGGATCTCGAACGACGCGCGGGTTTGGCGCCCCCAGTCGTCGAGGACGGTGACGTGGATGCGACCGGTCTGACCCGGGAACATGACGGCGTGGTACAACGTTCGCACGCGGTACGGCTCGTAGGTGTAGCCGTCTTCCGGTGCCGGGGCGTACGGGCGCCCGTTCGGGGCGATCTCCCCGGTGTAGGTCGGATAAACGATACAAGCGTTCTCGTAGAGGCGACCGCCGACCGAGGCGTGGACCACGCCGGTCTGATACGGCGGGTAGAACACGGAGTCGCCGACGATGTCGCTGCAGACGGTCTTCAGCGGACACTCCAACCGGATCTCGACGGCCCGCCACGTCCCGTCGTAGACGATCCCGGTTTCCGGGCCGGACAGGGACGCTTCGTAGTGCGCGAAGTCGATGAGCGTTCGCTCGCGGGGCTCGAGATACCAAATGTCGGGGCTGCCGCCGATCCGCGGTCGTAGGATGCGAGGCGTCGCGTTCGTTCCCTGCGCGGCGGCCGTATCGACGAGAACGTCGTCCCCGTCGGTCCACGTGACCGCGACCTCCCACGTTAGGGCGTCGATGACGACGCGCAACTCGCTCTCTGCGCTCGTGACGGTCGAGCCGTCGGGCAACCGGTAGGTGTAGGTTCCGATGCGCGGGGTGCAGATGACGAGCGCCTCGTATGGTACGTGCCCGCGCGAAGGATCGATGCGGACGTGAAACTCCATCGGCTCGGGAACCGGCAGACACCCAGCGACGGAGAGCAGAGCGACCAGCAGCCCCGCACAGCCGATCGTTCGAACCGCACCGCTTCGATTCTTTCCCATCTCACTCCCGCGCGAGTATAGGGCAGGGCTCGTCGGCTTCACCATCGAGCGACGACTGCCGGAGGCCGGGCGGCCCGCTAGCTCTCGGCCCCGACGTCCGGTGCGCCATCCCGGTCGAGGTCTTGGATCGCGGCGAGGCCGCCAAGCGAGGTCTCTTTGTAGCGGCTTCGTAGGTCGAGGCCGGTCTGGTGCATCACCTCGAGCGTGGCGTCGAACGACACGCGGTCCCGGCCGCCGGAGATCATCGCGAGGTTCGCCGCGTTGAGCGCCGACGCCGCGCCGGCGGCGTTGCGCTCGATGCACGGGATCTGGACGAGTCCGGCGACCGGATCGCAGGTGAGGCCGAGGAAGTGTTCGAGCGCCGTCTCGGCGGCGCGGTCGACCTGATCGGCGACGGAGCCTCCGAGAAGGTGGCAGACCGCCGCCGCGGCCATCGCGCTGGCGACGCCAATCTCCCCCTGGCAGCCGACCAGCGCTCCGGCGATCGACGCCTTGGCGACTGCGAGGCCCCCGATCACGCCGGCGACGAGGAGCGCCTCGTGGATCCGGCCGTCCGATAGATCGCTCGCCTCCTGCATCGATCGCAGACAGGCGGGGAGGACGCCCGACGACCCGCACGTCGGGGCGGTCACCACGGCCCCGCCGTCGGCGTTCTCCTCGGCGACGGCGATGGCGTAGATGGAAGCGCGGGTGCTGTCGGACGAGACGACGCCGGGGGTCCCGCGCATTTCGGTGAAGCGCCGGAGCATCTCGGCCGCCCGTCGCTCGACGCGAAGCGGCCCGGGGAGAAGGCCCTCGGCTCGCAGCCCGCGGTCGATCGAGCGCGACATCAGATCCCAGACCGTCCCGAGGTGATCGAGCACCCGATCGCGCGCGTGCCCGTGGACATCGGCTTCCATCGCGAGGGCGTAGTCGGCGAGCGACTCACTTCGAAGCGCGCACGCGGTCACGATGTCGCGGGCGGCGACCGGGCGGGCCGCTCGATCGCGCTCCAGCGATTCGAACTGCGAGCTGTCGACGACGGCCCCGCCGCCGATCGAGCAATAGAGGGAGGACAGCACGACGTGCCCCTCGTGGTCGTGCAGTACGAAGCGCAGCGTGTTCGGATGCGGCTCGGGTGGGGTGCGCGTATCGAACAGGACGTCCGTGGTGGGCTGGAAGGCGACGCCGTGGGACGGGAGCAGGAGGACGCCGGTCGCCGAGATCTCGTCGTAGATCGATCGCATCGGCCGCTTCGCGACGTCCTCCGGTCCGTACCCGGCGAGGCCGGCGACGGCGGCGAGATCGGCGAGGTGCCCCTTCCCGGTGTGGGCGAGGCTCCCGTACAGCGTGACCGAGACGCGATCCCCGGGCCGAGGATCGAGCCTGTGCTCAAGCTGCGCGCGGAACCGCAGCCCCGCGCGCATCGGTCCGAGCGTGTGCGATGAACTCGGTCCGACCGCGGGCTTCAGCACTTCGAGCACACTCGGCAGGGGGACAGGCTTCGTTTCGTTCACGGAGGCACTATCCGCGACCGCCGCCGAAGGGTCAAACCGTACCGTCAGGTTCGGCGCGAATTACCAGTAGTCGCTGGACAGCTCGGGCGCCCGTCCGCGAGAATGGGGACCGACACGACGACTACGGGACAGTGCGAGGTTCCGGGCAGCGGATCGTACCGCGTGGGAACCGAACAGGAGGCAACATGACTCTACTGCTGGGAAGAGATGACGTGGCCCGAGTGCTCGGCATGGCCGAGTGCATCGACGCCGTGGAGCGGGCGTTCGCGGAGCTCACAGGGGGGACCGCCGAATTGCCGCTTCGGATCGGGATCAAGCCACCGGGAGGCGTGTCGCTCTACATGCCTGCGTACCTGAAGGAGCTCGGCGCGCTCGCCTGCAAGGTCGTCACGGTCTACAAGGACAACCCGACGAAGCATGGCATGCCGACGACGATCGGGAAGGTCCTCCTCCAGGATCCGGAAACCGGTGATGTCATCTGCATTATGGACGGAGGCTATCTTACGGCGATGCGGACCGGCGCAGTCTCCGGTGTGGCGACGAAGCACCTTGCTCGGACGGGCGACGGACTGGTCGCGGGCATCTTCGGCGCCGGCGTCCAGGCGCGGATGCAGCTTCGGGCGATCGCCGCCGTGCGGGCGCTCACCCGCGCCTACGTCTACGACCTTTCCTCGCAAGCGGTCGATGCGTTCCTCGCGGATCTCGATGACCTCGGCGTGAACATCGAGCGGGCCGAGTCCCCGAAGTCGATGGTCGAGACGGCCGACATCCTGTGCACGGCGACGTCCTCGCCGTCGCCGCTGTTCGATGGGGCCCTCGTTCGCCCGGGGACGCACGTCAACGGGATCGGCAGCCACACGCCGAACGCCCGGGAGCTCGACACGGCGATCGTGAAGCGGTCGAAGGTCGTCGTCGACTTGGCGGACGCATGCCTCAGCGAGGCGGGCGACCTGATGATCCCGATCGAGGAGGGCGCGATCGACGCCGAGCATGTCCACGCCGACCTCGGAGAGATCGTGCTCGGTCGGAAGCCGGGGCGCGAGAGCGACGAGGAGATCACCCTGTTCAAGTCAGTCGGCCTGGCGATCCAGGATGCGGCGACGGCGAGGCTCGTCTACGACAAGGCGGTCGAAGCGGGGATCGGAACCGACGTCGATCTGTAGCCCATCCGCTCGCTTGCACGCCGCGGGCAGGCGGTCGGCACGGCGATGAACCCGGGGGGCCGCCACCGTGCGACTTGCCGCCGGCCGACGATCCGAGGATGATTTGGATCGCGCAGGATTGCGCGAACCATCCGGGAAGTGATGAGTATGCTTCGGGTCCTCGGGATCGCGGTCGCGCTGCTCGCGCTCGCTGCGGTGTTCACCGTCCGCGACGTGGTGCGACGTCCGCTCCCCGATCACGGTGGCGTCGTCGAATGCCCCGGCCTGCGGGCGCCGGTCGAGATCCTTCGTGACGAACACGGGGTTCCCCACATCTTCGCCACGAGCCTGCACGACCTCTTCTTCGCTCAGGGTTTCGTGCAGGCACAGGATCGTTGGTGGCAGATGGAGTTCTGGCGGCACACGGCCAGCGGCGCGTTGTGCGAGTTGGTCGGACGAAACGATGCCGCGCTGCAGGCCGACTTGTTCATCCGCACGCTCGGGTGGCGCCAGGTCGCTGAAAGAGAGTCCGGGGCACTCGATGGGACAACCCGGGCGTGGTTGCAGGCGTTTTCCGATGGGGTGAACGCCTACATCGAGGGGCGTTCGCCGAGCGAGCTGGCGCTCGAGTACCGCGTGCTCGGGTGGACCGGGATCGACTGCGACGTCGATCCGTGGACGCCGGTGGACACCCTCGTCTTCGCCAAGCTGATGGCGTGGGACATGGGCCTGGAAGAGAGCAAGGACATCCTGCGGGCCGCGCTGTACGAGCGGATCGGTCCGGAGATGACGGACGCGTGGCTGACCCCGCCGTGGCCGTACGACGAACGGCCGACGATCGTGGAACCGCAGGACCTTCCGGAGGGGCTCTCAGCGCCGATCGAGCGGACTCCCGCAGCGGTTGGCGCATCGGCGTACGTGGGATGCAAGCGGGACGGCATCGGCGCCGTCCTCGGCACCGGCCCGGGTGGCGGAACGAACGCGTGGGCCGTCTCCGGCGAATGGACCGCGAGCGGCCGACCGCTGCTGGCCTGCGACACGCACATGGGAATCCAGCTCCCCACGGTGTGGTACGAGATCGGGCTGCACTGCGCGGAGGGCGCCGATGCAGGATTTGACGTCGTTGGCTTTGCCTTCGCGGCGTCGCTTGGCGTGGTCGTCGGGCGCAACGCGACGATCGCCTGGGCGATCTCGAACGCGTACCCCGACGTCCACGACGCCTACCGTATCCGGATCCACCCTGACGATCCGCTGCGGTATGAATGGAACGGCACGTGGCTGGACATGGGGGTCCGGGAAGAGGTGATCGACTTCGGGGACGGGTCGGCCCCGATCGCGATCCGGGTGCGTGAGACCCACCTCGGCCCGATCACGACCGACAACCGGCTCGACACCGAGACCGGAGAAGTCTCCGGCTTCAACGACGACGGCGCGCTCGCGCAACGGTGGACGGCGCTCGATCCCGGCACGATCTCTCGCGCCGTCGTCGCCGTGGACCGGGCCGACGATTGGGAATCGTTCCGTGACGCGTTGCGGGACTGGGACGTCCCGGCACAGCACTTCGTCTACGCCGACGTGGACGGAAACATCGGATACCAACTCGCCGGCCGCATTCCGATCCGCGCCGCGGACTTCGATGGGCTCGTGCCGGCGGTCGGGTGGACGAACGCGCACGAGTGGGTGGGGTTCCTGCCGTTCGACCTTCTCCCCCAGGTGCGAAACCCCACCGGCGGGGTCATCGTTGCGGCGAACCACGCGGCGGTGCCCCCGACCTACTATGGGTTCCTCGCCGATCGACTGGGGCAGGGGTTCAACTACGCGTTCAACGGTGAGATCGACTACGCCTACCGGGCGCAGCGGATCCACGAACTCCTGTCGGACGGGGCGCCGCATACGATCGAGAGCTTCGAAGCGATGCAGGCGGACACGAAGATGCTCGGTGCCGATGAGGTCCTCCCGGTCCTCGCGAACCTCTCGCTCGTAGGCGACCTGGCCGAGGCGCGCGACTGGTTGCTGGCGTGGAACGGCCGCTTCGATCCGTCGAGCGACCGCGCGGTCCTCTACGCGCACTTCTGGGATGCGCTGGTTCGAAACGTCTTCGCTGACGAACTCGGAACCTCTGCGGATCTCATCGGCGGCGATCGCGACATGCGGGCGGTCGGCTGCCTGCTCGGATCGCCCGACGATCCGTGGTGGGATGACGTGGAGACGCAGGGCACGACCGAAGCGCGGGACGACATCGTCCGGCGGTCGTTCGCGGAGGCGTGGGAGGGGGCATTGGAGCGGTACGGCCCGGATCGGGAGGGCTGGTCGTGGGGCGCGGTTCACGCGGCCACGTTCGTCAGCAGGCCGCTCGGCCAGAGCGGGATCGGGATCTTGGAGGCGTTCGTGAACCGGGGGCCGATCCCGATGGGCGGGATGACCGATACGATCAACAATACCCGCTGGAACGTGTCGAGCGGTGCGTTCGACGTGAAGAGCATCCCGGCAATGCGCATGATCATCGACCTCTCCGATCCCCCGCGCTTCGTCGGGATCCACTCGACCGGCCAGAGCGGGCATCCGTTCTCGAACCACTACGACGACATGATCGCCGATTGGCAGGCCGGCCGAACGTACCCGATGCCATGGACGCGAGAGGAGATCGAGGACGCGGCCGTCGAGCGCCTGATCCTCCGCCCGGTGAACGGAACCGCCTCCGGCGTGTAAGTCTCTCGAATCCACCCACGGAGGCGATACTCATGTCGCGCCGCATCCTTTGGCCGGTTCTTGTTTCGTTGGGTGTCTTGATCGGATTGTCCGCCGGCACGTTCGCCGATGGCGTCGTCCTCCCGGACCGTCCCGAACACGGCTGGTTGACGATCGTGTATCACGACGTGGAGGTGACGATCCGCGACGGGGTCGTCACCACGCACGTCGATCAGCGGTTCCGCAACGACACCGGCCGCGATGTCGAGGGCCGGTACGTCTTCCCGCTTCCCACCGGGGCGGTCGTGTCGAGCTTCACGATGTGGGTCGACGGCGAGGCGCTCGAGGGACGGATCCTCGACGCCGACGAAGCGCGAGCGATCTACGAGGAGTACGTACGCCGCGCGATCGACCCGGCGCTGCTCGAGTACATCGGGCGCGACACCCTGTCGGCGCGGATCTTCCCGATCCCAGCCGGCGGCGAGCGCCGGATCGAGATCACCTACTCCGAGCTGCTCTCGGCCGAGGCTGGGACCTATCGATACCGCTACCCGCTCGACACGGAGCGGTTCTCGGCGCGGCCGCTCGAGCGGGTGACGATCTCCGTCGATCTCGAGACAGGTGCCCCGCTGAAGGCGATCTACTCACCGACCCACCCGCTCGACGTGGTTCGAGCCGCCGAGAACGCGGCCACGGGGCGGTTCGAGGACCGGCACGTGCTCCCCTCGCAGGACTTCCTCCTGTACTACTCCGTCTCGACCGACGCAATGGGGATGACGGTCCTGACGTATCGCGTTCCCGGTGAGGACGGCACCTTCCTGTTGGTCGCGACACCGCCGTCGCTCGACGCGTCCACGGCGCCGATCCCGAAGGATCTGGTGTTCGTCCTCGATGCCTCGGGGAGCATGAGCGGGCAGAAGATCGAACAGGCGAAGCAGGCGCTGCGGTTCATCCTCGAGAACCTCAATCCGGACGACCGGTTTGCCCTGATTGCCTTCTCCGAATTCAGTTCGTCGCTGCTCGCGCAGCTGGTGCCGGTTTCGGCGGGAACCGCCTCCCAGGCGGCGGCGTGGGTCTCGGCGATCGATGCGGGCGGCGGGACGAACATCGATGACGCGCTGTCGCTCGCTTTCTCCCTGTTCGAGGAGAACGAACGACCGCGGTTCGTCGTCTTCCTCACCGACGGAGAGCCGACCGTCGGCGAGGTCGACCCGGTGACGATCGCGGAGCACGCCGTCGAGGCAAACGCGGCCGACGCTCGGATGTTCGTCTTCGGGGTCGGAAACGACGTAAACACCGTCCTGCTCGATCAGCTGGCACAGGAGAACCGCGGGACGACGACGTACGTCCTGCCCGGCGAGAACCTCGAGGTCGCGGTCTCGAGCTTCTACCGGAAGATCGCGTCGCCGGTCCTCGCGGACACAGTCTTGACGATCGACGGTGCGGACGTATACGACATCTACCCGACCGTCCTGCCGGACGTCTTCCGCGGGACGCAGCTGATCGTCCTCGGGCGGTACCGCAGTGACGGAGAGGCGCGTGTCACCGTGTCGGGACATGCCGGCGGGATCGAGACGGCGTACACGACGCTCCAGCCCTTCCCCGGCGTGTCGCTGGAGAGCGCGTTCTTGCCCCGGCTGTGGGCGGGACGGAAGGTCTCTCACCTGTTGAACCAGATCCGCCTGTACGGCGAGAACGACGAGTTGGTCGATACGGTCGTCGAACTCAGCCGACGGTACGGGATCATCACGCCGTATACGTCATTCCTGGTCGACGCGGACGCGTACGGCGCCGAAGAGGCAGCCGACGCGGTCCGGCAGGCGACCGCCGCGCCGCCGACCGGCGCGAACGCCGTGGCGGGCGCCTCGTCGCTCAAGACCCTGTCCGAGGCCGAGACGGTGCAGGCGGGCACCGAGGGCGTCCGGATCGTCGGCGATCGCACGTACTTCGCCCGCGACGGGGTCTGGGTCGACAGCGAGTACGTCGACGAGGACACGATCGACGTCGTTCTGTACAGCGACGGCTACTTCGAGTTGACCGAGGTCGTTCCGTGGATCGGCCCGCACCTGGCGATCGGCGAGCGGGTCGTCGTCCGGGTCGGCGACGTTTTCGTTCGGATCGGCGACAACGGGCTGGAGCGGCTGACCGACGACGTTATCGAGGCGCTATCGCCTTAGCCTCCTCGCAGGGCGAGCCGGGTTCCCGCTCCTTGGGCGGGGCCCGGCTCTCGCCTTCAAGCGGCGACTGCGTTCAGCGCTTGGCGCAGATCGTCGAGCAGGTCATCGACCGGCTCGAGGCCGACGGAGAGCCGAACGAGCGATTCGGCGATGCCGGCCTCCGCCCGCTCCTGTACGCTCATCGACGCGTGCGTGTTCGTCACCGATTGGTTGGCGAGGGTCGTGACCCCGCCGAGGCTCGTCGCCAGCTTGATCGACCGCAGCCGATCCATGAATCGGGTCGTCTCCTCGAGGTCGGCGTCGAGCTCGAACGAGACCATCCCGCCGAAGCCGCGCATCTGGCGCGCGGCGAGGGAGTGATCGGGGTGACTCGCAAGGCCGGGGTAGTGAACGGCTCGGACGTGGGGTTGCTCGACGAGCCACGCGGCGATCGTCTGCGCGGATTCGTTCTGCCGCCGAACTCTTACCTCGAGGGTTTGCAGCCCTCTCCAGACGAGGTAGGCCTGCGTCGGATCGAGCACACCGCCGAGCATCCGGCGCATCTTCCAGATGCGGTCCGCCGTCGGCACGTCGCAGCAAGCGAAGCCGGCGGTCACGTCGTGATGACCGCCGAGGTACTTCGTTGCGCTGTGCAGCACTATGTCGACGCCGAGCTCCCGCGAGCGTACGTTGATCGGGGAAGCGAACGTTGCATCGAGGAAGACGGTCGTTCCGCCTTCGTGGGCCGCCGCCGCCAACGTCTCCACGTCGAGGATCCGCAGCAGCGGGTTCATCGGCGACTCGAGGTAAAGCACCGTCGCCCCGCGGCGGAGCCGGTCGAGGCACGCGGCGGTCTCATTCGGGCCGAACCGCGTCGTCGGGACGCCGATCGAAGGAAGATAGTCGGCGAGGAACCGGACCGTCTCACCGTACGTCGCCATCGCCAGCACGGCATCGCCCGGGGTGACGTGCGCCAGAAGTGCCGTCGTGATCGCCGCCATGCCGGACGCGAACCCGACCGATTCGTCGGTGCCCTCGAGCGCGGCGACGCGGCGCTCCGCCTCGCGAACGGTCGGGTTGTCCCAGCGGGAGTAGATGTAGCCCGACCGATGCTGAACGACGTCGATCAGGTCGGCGGTGGATTCAAACCGATATGTGGCAGAATGGACGATCGGCGGAACGACGGGCTCTCCCTTCATCGTGCACCTCCCGAGGCCCTGCGGGGCCCCGCAGGCACGGTACCCTGCGACGGCGGGGCCGTCAATCGACGGTCGCCTCGATCCGCCGATCTACATCGGGTCGCTCGGAGCGGACGCGTCGCTGCGGAGCGAGCCGACCGGCACGAGCCAGTCGCGGTGATCGTCCGTAGTCCCCCGAGCGATCTCGTTGAAGCGCCGCGCGAGGGAGCGGGTGATCGCCCCGGGGGTCCGGTCTCCGATGGCGCGGTGGTCGATCTCGATGACCGGAGCCACCTCCGTCGCCGTGCCGCAGAGCAAGACCTCGTCGGCGACGTAGAGTTCGCTGCGATGGACGGGCCGCTCGATCACCGCGCGTCCGCCTTCCTCCGCCAGCGTCATCAACGTCGAGCGGGTAATGCCTTCCAGGATGTCGGCGGTCACCGGTGGCGTAATCAGCTTGTCCTCTCGGACGAGGAACAGGTTCGCCGCGCTCGCCTCGGAGACGTATCCGCCGTCGGTGAAGAGGATCGCCTCGTCGAAACCGTTCAGCAGCGCCTCCGACTTGGCCAGGGCGGAGTTCACGTACGAGCCGCTGATCTTGCCGCGCGGCGGGATGCTGTCGTCGGCGGGCCGCCTCCAGGAGGACACGCAGGCCGTGACGCCGTTTTCCGTGTCGAGATACCTCCCGCGAACGGAGCGGAGAAGATCGCGAGCGCACAGGGGTTGTCGTGCACCCTGGGGCCGATCTCGCAGGCCGACTTGTAGAGGAGCGGGCGAACGTAGACGTCCTCGCGAGACCCCTCCCGTTCGAGAAGGTCGACGATGGCGCGTTCGATCTGCTCGATCGGGCGGGGCAGCTGCATCAGGAGGATCCCGGCGTTTCGCCGCAGCCTCTCGAGGCGATCGCGGGGCCGGAAGAGGTGAAGGCGCTCCTGCCTTTCGTTCCAGTAGGCCCTCAGCCCTTCGAAGATGCCCGTTCCGTAGCTGAGCGCCACCGTCATGACGCTGATCTTGGCGCGCTCGATCGGGACGATCTGCCCGTCGAAGTACGCGTAGCGGTTCTGCATTGGCTGCCTCCTTCGTTGTCTACATCCGTTCAGATGATCGGTCCGGAGGACATCGCTTCTCGCCTGGTGCCCCGGACGCCCACGGTCTGCCGAAGCGCTTCGCCGAGCGCACGAATGCCGGCGCGGATGATGTCCGGCGGATGGCTGACAAAGCACAGCCGGACGAACCGCGACTCGCCGTCGCTCGCGGAGAACAAGTCCCCGTGGACGAACGCGACGCCGCTTTGCACTGCGCGTTCGAGCAGTCGATGCCCTCCGATACCCTCCGAAAGCTCGGCCCACAGGAAGAACCCGCCCTCGGGCACGTGAAACTGCACCTCCGGGCAGTGGCGGCGGAGTGCAGTTGACATCGCGTCACGGCGCTCTCGGTAGATCGGCAGGATCCGCTCGATGTGTCGATCGATGGCCCCCGATTCGCACAGCCGATGGACGCAGGCCTGCGCCGGGCCGTTGCTAAACAGGTCGGCGAGGCTCCGAACAGCGCTTAGGTGACGGATCAGCTCCGCCGGGCCGGAGAGCCAGCCAGTCGCGAAGCGGCGGGAATTCCTCCACCGGGCACCAATGGAAGAGGTCCGCCGCTGCGGTCTCCAACGTCTCCGACATCGCTCGTCGCGCCGCTTCGACGGGGTAGAAATCCGCTGGCGGCAGGCCGCCAGCGAACGAGACGAGGTCGGCTCGTCCCAGCGAGCGGAGAAGCTCGGCGAACTCCGCCTCTTGCGGCGGGGTTCTCGCGGTCGAGAGCAGGTCCCAATCGATCGTGTGGACAGGGCCGGTGCGTGAACGCGTGCGGACAACGGTCCCGCTCCCCACGCGCGCTACCACCCATCCCTCGCGCGCGAGCTCGTGGTAGGCGCGGACAACCGAGGTGCGACTGACGCCGAGCCGTTCGGCGAGCGCCTTCGACGAGATCTCCGGACAGAAGCCTGGTTCGGAGGGCGGCGGCGATCTGCGCGTAGATGGGCCGCTCGTCGCTTCGGTCGATCGATGGATCTGTGTCAATCGGCTTTGGTTGCATTCCAAATCTGATGATAGCGGCCGTTGGGCGGCCAATTAACCGATAATGGTATGTGCCAATGCTGAAGCGGTCCGAATCCCAGACCGAGCCGTGCGCAGAGACGCCGCTTGCATAGCACGAAGGCGCGGCCTTGGTCTCGTTGCTCCCCATCGGCAGAGAGGCTACGATGCATCGAGTCGCGAGCGGATCGCGATGGAGATCGCAAGACTCGGGGGGTGCAGCAGGATGAGTGCAGGGAGCGTCGTCTCGCTGATCGTGGGAAGCCTGATCCTGTTGGTCGGCATCGGGCTGTCGATCGGCGGCGGGATCCTGGTCGGTATTGACACCGGCTTCACCGATGAAGAGGGATTCTTGACGGTGCCGGCCGCCGATCTCGAGCGGGACACGTACGCCGTGGCCGCCGAGGCCGTCTTCGAGGGGGACTGGGTCTGGTGGTATCGGCATCCCACGACGGTGCGGATCCGAATGACGGGCGAGCAGCCTGTCTTCATCGGTATCGCATTGCGCGCCGATCTCGAGGCCTATCTGTCCGACATCTCCTACTCGGAGATCGAGCGGATTGACCTGGAGGACTATCGGAAGGATCGCGTATGGACGACCGAGTATGCGGACCACGTCGGGCCGAACGCCCCGCCGCTTCCGTCCGATGAGACGTTCTGGCACGCCAGTGTCCACGGCGAGGGGACGCAGACGCTGACGTGGGAGATCGAACCGGGCGACTGGATGCTGGTCGTGATGAACGCCGATGGATCTCGCGGGATCCGGGCGACCGGAACGGTCGGCGCCGAGACTCCATGGCTGCTCGCCGTCGGGATCGGCCTGCTCGCCGTCGGCGTTGTGCTTGCCGCGCTCGGGCTGGCCCTGGTGCTGTCCGTCGCGCGCCGCTCGCGGACCCCGGCGCCAAAAGAACCGATCGAAGCGCGGCCCACGGTGGCGGGTGGGTTCCCGCTCACGTTCAAGGCCGAGCTGACCGAACCGCTCTCTCCGGCGCTCTGGTTGGTGAAGTGGTTCTTGCTGATCCCCCACTTCGTCGTCCTGCCGTTCCTCTGGGTGGGGTTCGCCTTCTCGTGGATTGTGGCGCTGTTCGCGATTCTGTTCACCGGCCGGTATCCGCGCGGGCTGTTCGACTACAACGTCGGCGTGATGCGCTGGTCGTGGCGGGTGGCCTTCTACAGCTACGACGCGCTGGGCACGGATCAGTATCCCCCGTTCACCCTGCGGGCCGGCGGCTATCCGGCCGACCTCGACGTTGCGTACCCCGAGCGGCTCTCTCCCGGTCTGGCGCTGGTGAAATGGTGGCTGCTCGCGATTCCGCACTACATCATTGTCGGAGTTTTCCAGGGCGGCGCCGGCTTCTACGAATTCGGCCTGACATTCATCCTGACGCTCTTCGCCGGGGTGACGCTGTTGTTCACCGGCCGGTACCCGAGGGACCTTCTCCGGCTGATCGTCGGGTTGAACCGATGGACATTCCGCCTCTTCGCCTACGTCGCGTTGATGACCGACACGTATCCTCCGTTCCGCCTGGAGGAGTAGGGCGGAGCCAACGGGCAAGCCGTGCCGATCCTCTTTCGGACGTAGGTCGAGGATTCGGGCCAACACGGCGCGCAGGAGCGTGCGATCCTTGGAAGTCGATGTCCACTCCGGCGATCCCTAGCTTCGCAAGCCGCCACAGCGGCTCGGCACCGAAGATCGCTGCCCGCAAACGGAGTCGATGTGCCGGCGGGGCGTCGCCAGGGGGAGACGTGGCGTAGTCTGACGCCACCCAGCCGCCGACCCCGATGTCGAAGCCGTCGATCGGCGGGCGAACCGGGTCACAACCCCGCGCGAACCACCGGCAAAGCGCCTGTTCACGCTCGGTGATCGCGCCATGACCCCCAGGCCGATCCTCCATTGCGACCGGCGCTACACCTCGATGGACAGCTTCACCCCACTTGGCGGACGTAGAGTGTGCAGCCGGTCCGAGAGGTCCCTCCAGTACGGATCGTTCTTGTCGAACGCAATCCGCCGGTAGCGAGCGGTTAGCGCGGGGTCGAGTCGGTCCAGGACTCGCTTCACGTTCTGCCAGTTCGCGTCCGTCTCCGCCTCCATTCGGAGCCGGTAGACGTAGATGTGATCGACGTGCGGGGCCGCGAGTTCGATGATGGCCTCGACATCGCTGATGTACGGCATCACGGGGCAGATGAGCGCGTAGGTTCGGATGCCGGCCGCCCGCAGCGTTGCCAGGGCGCTCAACCGCTTCGCGTTCGGGGGCGCGCACTCCTCGAAGAGGCGCCGCTCATCCTCATTCTGGAACGCGATCGAGAACCCGAGATACGGATCATCCATCTTGGAGAATAGGTCGAGATCGCGCGTGATCTGCGGCGACTTCGTGAGCACACAGACGGTGAACGTGCGCTCAGCCAGGAGCTCGAGCACCGCCCGCGTCTGGCGCTGCGCGGTCTCGGCCGGCTGATACGGATCGGAGTTCATCCCGATGTAGATGCTCTGAGGGGGGACGCCTTCGAGTTCCTCCGCGAGACGGCGGACGATCTCGTCGTGGATCAGGATCCGCTTCGTCCCGTTCGACTCGGCGTCGTTTACAGCGTAGCAGTAGCAGCAGTTGTGCTCGCACCCGACGTACGCGTCGACCTGGTACGCGTGCCCCTCCAGCTCGCACGGCTGAAGGATCGAGCGAGGAGTACAGAAACCGACTTCCATTCGATTCCCCTTCCGCGATTGTGGACTCAAGGCGGCCACTCGGACAACCGGCCGCGTCGATCCGGGCGCTGTTCGGCTCGGGGCCATTCCAGCCGCCCGGTCGAAGAGTACGATCCGGTGGCCGCCTAGACGGGGTTTCGGGGGGATCTCACGGTCAGGTCGATCCCGGGGCGGATCTCGAGTTCGTGCTCGTGCGACAGCTCGTCGACGTGCATTCCGACCGACTCGTACAGTCGAGTCGCTCCCGTGATGCTCTGAGCGTCGACGTGTAGCGCGACCCGGTGCTTGCCGCGTCGATGGAGTTCGGCGAACGCGTGGAGGAGCAGCGCGCGACCGAGTCCGCGTCGCCGCCACGCGGGGCGAACCGCGAGAGTCTGGACGTACCCGGTGGTCTCGTCTCCGGCGGCGTTCGGGGAGCAGAAGCACAGGCCTGCAATGCCGCTGCCGTCCTTCGCCAGGAACCAGAGCGACGGGTCGAAGTCCGGATCCGATTCGACGCGGTGCCTGGCTCGCTCGAGTTCAGCCTCGATCGAGCCGGCGGCAAACCCGTAGTGATCCTGGAACGCGTCTCGGGAGGCGCGGACGATCGCCTCGAGCTCGCGCTCCGGATCGCACGCGTCAATGGCAATCCCATCCGCCCACTGGGGAGCCACCGGCGGACCGTCGAAGTCGATCAGCATCCGCCAGTAGTGCCGCGTCTCCTCGTAGCCCGCCTGAAACAAGAACGTCTCCGCAGCGGCATCACCGTCGAAGGTTTGCTGGTGAACCACCACTCGGGCCTCTGCCGGAGCACGCGTAGCGGCCTGTCCGGCTCGTGTCAGGATGAAGCCGTGTATGGATCGACCGATTCCACGCCGTTGGTGCGCCGGATCGACCAGCCCCCATGCGTGAACGGTCACGTGCGGGTCCCGGTGGAAGACGATGGCCGCCGCGACCACGGCGCCGCTCGAATCGAGGACCTGTCGTGCGGACGTCGCGAGGTCGAGTCCCGGCGTGGTGAGCATCGTGCGCAGGCTCTCCTCGGCGATGATGTCTCTTCCGGTCCAACGGTGCGAATACCGGTTGGCAAACTCCGTCAAGCGGGTGAGATCGCCCGGTGCGACCGGCTGGGAAGAGTACTTCACCGGCGCGTGCTCCATGTGTCCTCCTTCGATGCCGGATCATACGCGGTTTCCCGGGCGTGCGAACAGACCTCGCATCGATGCGCCGGATCGCCATTCGTTCGAGTCGATCCGCTGAGGGGACTAGGCAGCCGATGATCGCTGTGTAGAATGGCTCGGCTCGATGCGGCGCGACGAGGCCGGAGGAGATCGGAATGCCGAAGTACCTGTGGGGACCGGACGGGATACGGTGGGAGATCGTCTACCACCAGGCGTTTCACATGTGGGAGATCGTGGAATCCGAGCGCTGCCCGTTCTCGCTCTACTACGAACCGTTTGCCGACCCCGACACGCAGGCGTGTCGCATCTGCGGCGGCCCGACACGGCCCGGCGTGTTCCTTCGAAATCCAGAGACGGGGACCGTGTTGCGAGACACCGGACCGATCTGCCTCGACTGTGTCTGTGGGAACCGGGCGTGGCACACGCTCGTGCCGATCTCCATTCCCCGATCGTTGCTGCGGAAACCGCCGCGGACCATCCTTCCCGGCGGGAAACCAAGCGGTCCGCGTGCCGGATTCGGACGAGGGCCGCAGCCGATCGGCGGATGATGAGTTCACTTGTATTGCACGACGCGTCGCTGTAGAGTGGCACCGGCAGAGCAAAGGCAGTGTTGGTGGCTATTCGCAGGCGGGGTTCTGAGCTGACTCCTTTGTAGTCTTCTCGGGCAGAGCGCCCCGCCTGCATTCATTTCGGACTCCGCGTTCGGCGTGCCTCGCCGTGGTGCGAGCGGTATTGCACGGACCGCCGTGCGCCGGTACACTGACGGCAATGTTGGTAGGTGCGCAGTCGCTTTCACGGAGTCCGGATCATTCCTGAAATCCATGAGATCGTGCTGTATCGCTAAGGCTTCCAGCATGGAGGAGGGTTTCCACATGTCCGAACGACTGACGGGTACTGTCAAGTGGTTCAACGACGACAAGGGCTTCGGCTTCATCGAGCGTGAGGGCGGCGAGGACGTCTTCGTCCACTTCAGCTCGATCCGCGGGGAAGGCTACAAGTCGCTGCAGGACGGCCAGCAGGTTGAGTTCACCCTGGGGCAGGGCCAGAAGGGCCCCCAGGCGCTCGACGTCGTGGCGCTCTAGCAGCACGATCGGGTTCACCGAGAATGGCTCGCGGCGCGCGGATCCTGTCTGCGCGCCGCGGTTCTGTCTGTTGATGACCCCTATTCGGTGCCCCTTGGCGTCTCCCGCCCCGTCTGCCGGTCGACGGTGAGTAGGACCAGCGCACCGGCGATCAGGAAGGCAATGATCGAGAACAGCGCGTACCGATGGGCGGCCTGCTCCGCGAGAGACACCGTCTCCCCGCCGCGCTCCAAGACGCTCGCGACGCGGAACACGATCGCGCCGAAGACGGCCGGCCCCACGGCGGAGGACGTCCGCCCGGCTACCGCGAAGAACCCGTAGAACTCCGCACTCCGACCCGCCGGAGCCAGCATGCCGACCGTCGCGCGACTGACCGACTGGACGCCGGTTAGCGCGAATCCGGCCGCCGCGCCGATGGCGTAGAACGCGGCGACGCTTCGCGCGAAGAACAGCCAGACGACCGCCCCGATCATCACGACCAGCGACAGCAACAGCGTGTTCCGAAACCCGAGCTTGGCGATCATCACGCCGGGCACGAACGCGCCGGGCACGCTGGCGACCTGAACCAGGATCATGAAGACGATGATCTGGTCCCTGCCCAATCCGAACAGGGTCGATCCGAGGATCGCACCGTAGCTCAGGGTGATCAGAATCCCCTCGTTGTAGACGAGGAACGCGAGCAGGAACTTTCCGAACTCGCGATGTTGCCGGGCGGCACGCAGCGTCTCGGCGAGCCGCCGGAAAGGGATCCGCAACAGATCCTGACCGCGAGGCAGCGGCCGCCGATCCCCCTTCTCGCGCACGTGAAACAGGAATGGCAGCGTGAATGCGGCAAAGTAAAAGGCCGTGAAGATCAGGGAGAGCCGCACGATCAGCGTCCCTCCGATGAGCTTGACCGCTGCCAGGACCACGAGGAGGCAGAGGACACCGCCGGCCGAGCCGATCGCCCAGCCGTTCCCCGACACCCGGCCGATCTCGCCTTCGCTCGCGATCTCCGGAAGGAAGGCGTTGTAGAAGACCTGCCCGCTCCGGTAGCCCACCTCGGCGAGGATGAACAGCGCCATCCCGAGCGCGACGGCGTGCTCTGTCACGAAGAACAGGGACGCGGTGAAGGCGCACGCGACGGCGGTGGACAGGAAGAGGAACCGCTTCTTGCCTCCGGACAGATCGGCGATTGCACCGAGTATCGGCGACGTGACGGCGACGATCGCCGTCGCCGTCGTCACGGCGATGCCCCAGAAGAGCGAGCCCAACGCACCGCCGACGACACTCTCCTTGAAGTACGTTGCGTAGACGGCGAGCAGGACCACGGCAGCGTACGCCGAATTGCCTGCGTCGTAGAGGTACCACGCCCTTCGTGCCCGTTTGCCCGTTATCTCGTCCGTCATGCCTGCCCCCTGTTTCCCCGGTCCCACGGATAGACCGCGGCGGTCTGCGCCGCTGCGCGGATCCCGGCGTCCTCCGAGAACACCCCACGCCGTTCGGCCGGGATCAGCTCCGCGATCCGCCGCATCACGGCCTCGCCGATTCGGTCGATTTGTCCTCTCCCTTCCCGGCCTCGCGGAACCTCGTCGAACGGCCCGAACGGCCGGCCGATTCGGATCGTCACCCGGGCTCTTCGGAGACGGCGGAGGCTCGGGAAGACATCGGTCAGCCCGTCGAGGCCGATCGGAAGGATGCGGGTTCCGGTTCGCGCCGCGAGGTACGCCGCCCCCGGCCGCGCGGGACGAAGCACGGCCGCCCAGCTCCCGCCCTCCGGGAAAATCCCGAGGATCCCGCCTGCCAACAGGACAGCCTCGGCTGCCCTGAGCGCCTCGCGCGACGACCCGGCGCGGCGGACGCGGAACGTGCCCCACATCGTCGTCAGCCACTTGACGCCGGTCGGAGCGTTCGGCAATCGCGATCCGCCGATGAAGTCGAGCGACCATGGGATCGCGCGGATGATCGCGACAGGATCGATGAAGTGGAAGTGGTTCGCTACGATAAGCAGAGGGCCTTCGTCGGGCACGTTCTCCGCTCCCTCGATGGTCAATCGCGCAAGCACGGCGAACGCGACTCGGATCAATCCGCGGAGGACCGCCCGAACGGGCCGGTGGGTCGGCTGCCAGTGCGGTGAGTCCATGCTCAGATCATACCGGCGATCGGCGGATGGCCGAGGCCGGGCCCCGGCGCTCGCCCCGCCGGGTGGCCGAGGGGATAGGCGGCGGATAAGGTAGCGGGGGAAGGAGTGGGCGCTTCATGGCGCGCAACCGGAGCAACCTTGTTTGGATCGACCTTGAGACGACGGGTCTCAGCGTCGGGAATCGAGCGATCCTTGAAATCGCGAGCATCGTGACCGACAAGGATCTGCGCATCGTCGACGAGGGGCCGGTGTTGGTCGTCCACCAGCCGGACGATGTCCTCGAGCGGATCGACCCATGGTGCGAGCAGCAGCACGGCTTCTCCGGGCTCCTCGAGTCGTCCCGGGCGTCGGACGTTTCGCTCGGCGACGCGGAGCGGCAGACGCTCGCCTTTGTGCGCAGGCACACGCATCGAGGCGTGGCCCCGCTGTGCGGAAGTTCGATCCTTCTCGACCGTCGATTTCTTATGCACTACATGCCTGATCTAAACGCGCATCTCAGCCATCGAAACGTCGACGTCAGCGCGCTCCACGAACTTGCCGTTCGTTGGTTTCCCGGCGCGATCGCGCGACTGGACAAGGGCGTGAGGCACCGCGCGGCGGACGACATCCGGGAGTCGATCGAGGAGCTCAGGCTCTACCGTCGACTGATCTTCAAGGACTCGTGAGGCACGACACGCCGTTTCCGCGCAGACGGCACGAGGAGAAACGATGGGACCGGTGCATCGAGGAGTTTTCATCGCGGCGCTGCTGCTGATTGGGCCGACGCTGCTCGCATCCGCATCGGAAGAGCTGGCAGTGGGCCGTCTGGCACGAGTCGAAGCATCGGACCGGACATCGTACGCGTACTGGTACTACGTGCCCGAATCGCTGCTCGACGGGCGCGTCGCGGGGCTCGTCTGGCACGCGACGCCGGGCGGAACCGATCCGGACGATTCGGCGTTCTGGGCCAGGTTTGACCTTCCGCAGTTTCTCGCCTGTCGCTCCGAGTGGGCGAAGCCGCCGATCGACCTGCCGGAGGTGTACGGGTTCGTCCTCTTCTCGGTCATCGTTCCCAGGCCGGACGCGCAGTTCTACGCGACACGACCCGGCGTTCCGCTCGGAACTCCCGACGCTCTGAACTCGCTCGGGAACCTCAAGCCGTTCGATGAAGCGTACCGGGACCCGGATCTCAAGGCGCTCGAGTCGATCGCCGATCTTCAGCGCCGCTTGAGAGAATCAGGGATCCGGTTCGATCCTCGGCTCTTCGTGACCGGTGTCTACCACGGCGCGGAATGGGCACACCGGTTCTCGCTCCTCCACCCCGACGTCGTGAGGGCCGTTGCGCCGGTCTGCGGAAACGTGTTCACCATGCCGGTCGAACGGCTGGAGGACGGCCCGCTTCCTTGGCCGCTTGGACTCGCCGGGATCGACGCGTTGGGGCGCGGTGGGACGGATTGGGAGACGTACCTAGGCATCCCGTACCTTCTCACGGCATCGTCGCGCGAGAAGCTCTGGTATAGCGAGATGACGCCGGAGCAACAGGGAATCGGGGCATCCGCTCTCGATCGCTATGTCGAACGATACGGCGCGATCCCGCCCGAGCGGGCATCGTCGTTCGCGGCGGAGCTTTCCGCGGCGGGAGTCGATTGCCGCTTGGTCTGGTCGGAGGGCGGGCATGGATGGATCGACCCCGTCCGGCTTCGGGTGTTCGAGTTCTTCAGCGGGTTTTTGCTGGACGCGGGACCGCACTAGGTGTACGGGGCTCCCCTACGCGGTCGGGGAAGCGGACGCGACCTTCTCCTCCGGCCAGTTCGGCGCACGCTGCAGGCAGAACGCGCGCGCCACGGCGATCGCCTTCGAGATTTCGTCCGGGTTGATCACGACGCGGCCTGTCGATCGTTGCAGCCAGGAGCAGTTCTCCACCGCACGGCTGGCGTGTTCATCGCCCGCCGAGATCGCGCGAAGGACGGCCATCCCGTCGCGCAGCGAGACGCGGTCGAGGTTGATTCTCTCCGCCCACAGCAGCAAGAGCGTCATGGAGAGAACGGCATTGCTGATCGAGTTCCTCCCCCGCTCGGGCGTCTGGCGCTTGAACGCCTCCCAGTACCGACGATTGAGGAACAGGTACGGCGGCATCGTCCGGGGGTGGCACGAGGCGAGAACGTCCTTGACGTCGATTCCGAGCTCCGCGGCGAACGATCGAATCGCCACGCGCTCTTCCTCGGGGACCCACTCCGAGATCTCCTCGCCCGTCCTTCTCAGGCCCCCTTGGTCGAGACCGGTTTGGATCGCGTCGAACGCGGCGGCCCAGATCTCCGGATCGTCGGACTCCGCCACGGTGACGTCGTCCGCCTTGAGGATTAGCATAAGTCGAGCTTTGATCGCCATAGTTCGCCTCCCGGAACCCTAGCAGCTCCTTTTATTCTACTCGCCATGGCGCGATGTGCAAACAGGAATCTGACGCTCAATACGCACGCCCTTCAGTATAAGGTTGATAATTCACGCCATATAGCTATACTGAGGTGGACCTAAAATCCAATCAACGGCCGCCTGCCCGAGGAGGAAGATCATGCTGAAGGTCACCGTAGGGAGCTTCGCAGTCGAAGATCCGTCGTTGGGAGGCGCGAGACTTCTGCCGGCGCCCCGCATCGCAAAGGATCAGGTGTGTGGAGACGCCGGCCGCGGCGGCGCCCCGAACGCGACATCTCTCGGAAGCGCGGCCACGTTCTCCGTCGTTTCCATGAGCCTCTTCGGGTTGATCGAGATCACCCGTTCGACGAAGCTACCTTGAGGAAAATACGCACATTGCCTGCTTTGCCGTCTGCCGCTTGACTGCGTCATCGATGTGACTACGATGGCTTCACGTAACGCGGATCTTCGGGAGGCCCCGGACATCGCGGTACGCTCAGCCGGCGGTTCCCGATCCGGGCTGAGGCGGGAGGCGCAATGAGGCGTGGAGTCAGACTGTGTGCTCTGGCGGGGCTGATCGGGGTGGCGTTCCTCCTTGCGGTGGCAGGGTGCGGTGACGGAAGACCGGGGACGTCCGAGACGGGTGAGAGCTCAGCGACTGTCGGGCCGGCGGCGGCACCGGTGAGCGATGCGGAAGCGGAGCCGGGAGTGACTCCGGTGGAGTCTCCCGATCGTCCGGCGCCCGAGGCGTCGCCGGAGTCCGCGGTCGTCGAGCCGTCTGCGCTGAGCGAGGTCGAGCCGGCGGTCGAGGAGGTCCTGATCGGCTGGGAACGTCAAGGCGGCCCGGACAGCCGCTGCGATCGGATGTCGATCTACCCCGATCGCCGGGTCGTCGCCGTCCGTTGCGCCGGCAGCGCCGAGGGGACGCTCGTGGAATCGGTTCTGTCGGAGGAGCAGGCGGCTCAGCTGGACGAGTGGATCGATCGCTTCGGGTCGTTCTCGCGCCGGGAATCGGACGTCACGGGGGCCGTCATGAGGACGGTGTTCGAGGGTCGCGGTGAGGCTACGCCCTCTACGGAGGAGAAGACGGCCGTGGCGAGGTTCTCGAAGCAGCTGTTCCTCGCTCTGGCGTCCGAGGGATCGCCGTAGTGCGGGGCAGACGGGCGAATGGCGCCACGCAAGTTGCTCCCCGTTCGATCGAGTTCTGCCTTGAGATCGAAGATCGTCCCGCTCGAAGCCGGCGCGCAGCGCGTCGATCCGGCGTAGTCCTGGTGCATCTTCCTGCGGAGCACACCGCCGACTGTGCCGCGGTGTGTCGGACGAGGCTCTCATTCGCGAGCGGTGCGCACGGATTGTGGTCTCGGCGAAGGATCTCGACATCTTCTGAGGCCGGGCTCGCCCGGGAACTCCCAATCCGCCGGCGGTACACTCTCGGCCGACCGAGGTGATTCGACGTGGAGAGACTTCAGGTCTCCGAAGGGATCGTCCAGTATCGGTTTCCGCCGGAGTCGGGCAAGCACTACGGGTTCAACCTCACCGCCCTGCTTGATGGCAAGGCCCGTCGGGCCGTCCTGATTGACACGGCGTACGAAGCGCAGGCCGCCACCGCGTACGCTGACCTGACACAGAGGGGGTTCGATCTCTCGGGCGTGATCGTCTCGCACTTCCACCCCGATCACGTGATGGGACTGAAGGCACTCCCGCGGACGAGCGTCTACGCAAGCGCGCGGTACGAGGAAACCCTCCGCTATTACACCGACGCCGCGGAACGACGAGCGCTCACGCCGACCGATCCGGTCGTCGACGGGACGCAGCGGACCTTCGGGCCGTTCGAGCTGGCCTTTCGGCTCGCTCCGGGGCACTCCCCGTGCTCGATGTACACGATCATCGGCGATCGATTCCTCCACGTGGCCGACAACATCATGACATCGAATGCAGGGCAGGACATCCTTCCGTGGGCGGCGTACGACCTGATCGACGATCACATCCGATCGCTCGAGGGGCTCCGCGAGTTCCTTCCGCGCACCTTCCTCCTCGGCCACGGCGTCGTGCTAGACGACGAGCGGACGATCCTTGCCGCGATCGACAATCGGGTCACCTACTTTCGCGCGGTGCTCGCCGGCGAAGGGCGACTCCCCTACGAGGAGGTCGTTGCGGAATGCAGCTGCGACTTCCTGCACAAGGAGTGGATGATCCGAAGGGATTAGCTAGGTGCCGTACGATCGATCGACCGGCTTCCCTCAGACCCTGCGGCCAGGGTCTTCATTCGGAGGAAACCTCCTCGCCCCAGGTTTCGGTCTGCTATCGGATGGGCCATCGCTCTTGTCGTGGGGATCGCCACCGGCGCGGAGGGCGTCGAGCTTGCCGGGGAGTGGACGGTCGCCCTGACCGGCGCCGGCTGGGAGGCCGAGGATGCGATCGAGATCGACATCGAGGTTCGGCTCGGTGCGTCGAAGGCGTTCTGCTTCGACTTCCATCGAGTCGACGCGAAGGTCTCGTTTGAGGCCTTCGGACTCCCGTTCGACATCGAGGGTCGATTCACTGCCAAGACGGGCCTCGATCGGCTCGACGTGCAGGCGATCGTTTCGCTTCTGTCGTTCCTTCCTTTCCTGACGATCGAGTCCGAAGCGAGCCTACCGTTGACGGGTAGAACCTTGTCCTGCGAGCCGAAGCCGGACGCGATGGCCGCCTGGGAGGGAGCGAGTGCCTCACTGGAACTTCACGGGGAGATCAAGGGGGACGAGCCGGTCCTTGACGAGTTGGTTGCCACCGGCATTGAGTTCGACGCGACGTGGGATGACGCGTCGCGCGAGGTCCGAACGAGCTTCGATCCGGGATGAAGCAAGAGGATCGTCGGGCGGAAGGAGTACGGGCGGAGCGGCGGGATCGGCTACAAGGCGACGGCCCTTGCGCTCGCGGCGTGTCGATCGAACTGCGGGTCTACTCCGTTGCTCCTGTGGATCCTCGGCGGTGGGATCTCGTGATCTTCGCTGTCGTGATTTGCCCGACGGGATCGTGAGAATACTGCCTTGCGGCGTCGCTCGAGCCGGGGGCGGGTTTCGAGACGACGTTCGGGATCGATGTCGACTGGTGAGTCGACGGTCGCGCGGACCGCGCTACGGCATCGAAGTGCCTTGCTGTGGCCCCTTGCGTCGGCCGGTGCCGCGCGGATACACTTCGGATGTTGTTGGTAGTTTGCAGTCGGTTTCTTGGAGTCCATGTGTCTGTGGTCCCGTGAGAACGCTCTGCTGCGCTAAAGCTCCCAACATGGAGGAGGATTGGTAGGAATGTCAGATCGCGAAACCGGTACCGTAAAGTGGTTCAACGACAGCAAAGGCTTCGGCTTCATCGAGCGTGAGGGTGGCGAAGACGTGTTCGTGCACTTCAGCTCCATCCGCGGCGAGGGGTTCAAGACCCTAAGTGATGGGCAGAAGGTCGAATTCACGCTGGGGCAGGGTCAGAAGGGCCCCCAGGCGCTCGACGTCGAGGTCATCTACTAGGTACGATCGAAAACTCGACTACGCCGCGGCGCACGGAGCTTCGTGCGCCGCGTTTTCCTTTCGCCATTGCGTCCTCAGCCTCGCTCCTTCACCGTCACGTCGCACCGTCGCCGTTGCTTGCCCATAGGCGAGATTCACGTCGGTGCGCCCTCGATCGATGGGGTCTACGCGCACACCTAGTCCGTTTCGGAAGCGCACGTCGTAACGCTCTATGTGATCGATGACGACGGAGCGACGACCCGCGCCCAGCGGCGCGTGGTCGTCGTGTAGCGGCTACGTCTTGTCTGCCGGCGATTGGCCGGTTGGTTGCGCGGTGGTATGCTTGCGGTCCGCCGCTTCGACCGCTCCCTTTGTGGCGCCGGAGGTGCCCCCGACGATGATCGAGGCCGTGATTGCCGATTTCGACGGGCTGATCCTCGATACCGAGACAACGTTCCGCCGCTCCTGGGAGGAGATCTACGAGGAGCATGGCCTATCCGTGTCGGACGCCGTTTGGGCCGAGCTGATCGGGTCGGAGGCCGACCCGGCCGAAGCCTACGCGTTGCTCGAGCGGCACCTCGGGCGACCGGTCGATCGCGGCGCCGTCCTCGAGCGAAGGGCGGCGCGAGAGCTCGAGCTGTTGGAGCACGAGCAGGTCCTGCCCGGCGTGCGTGAGATGCTCGGCGAGGCGGAGGCGGCCGGGCTGCGTCTTGCGGTCGCCTCAAGCTCGGACCGCAAGTGGGTCCTCGGCCATCTTGAGAGGATCGGACTGCTCGAGCGGTTCGAAGCGATCGTGTGTGCCGAGGACGTGGCGGCGACGAAGCCGGCTCCGGACCTGTACGAGGTGGCGCTCCGTCGGCTACGGGTCCGTGCGAAGCAGGCGATCGCGTTCGAGGACTCCGTTCACGGCGTCGCGGCCGCCAAGGCGGCCGGCCTGTTCTGCGTCGCTGTGCCGAATGGCGTGACCCGACACCTTCCCATAACCGAAGCCGACCGGGTCGTCGAGACGCTCGCCGGCCACTCCGTGGCCGGATTCATCGAGGCCGCGGAGGCGTACTACGCCACCGCCGCGGGCGCGTAGCCGTCGCCGACGCCGATCGGTCCTGCGCTGCGGTTGACAGTCCGGAACCCGACATCCTAGGATGTCGGTCATCTTCTCGGTGAGGGGGACATCATGATACGAGCCGGGTTGGTCCTGGCATTGAGCGTCGTCGTGGCGACCGCCGGATGGAGCGTGTGGGCGGCCGAGTCGGAGGGGCTCTCCGGAACGGTCGGGGCGGAGGCGGTTCTGTTGCCGGGCTTCTCCAGCGGCGTTTGGCTCGATCTTAGTTGGAATGTGAACCCATGGGTCTTCGGGGCGCTGACCCATCTCGTCCTGTTCCCCGGATTCACCGCGAGCTGGACCGGGACAGTTGCGTATTCCCTCGGGCCGGTCGATCTCGGCGGAACCCTGGCGATGGACGTCTACCCGCTCGACCTTGTCGGGCTCGACCTACTCGCCCGTGCCGGCCTCATCGATTGGACCCGCGATGACGACGCAGCCTCGGTGGAGGCGAGCTTCCTGTGCGAGGTTCTCCCGGCGCTTGCCGGAACGTTGTCGCTCGATGCGGATGCCTCGTATGGGCGCTTCACCGCGTGGGGGGACCTTGATCTGGGTGTCCCGGGCTTTGGTGTCACCGTTCTCGCGGGCGCGGAGATCTGTGTTCTCGATCTCGACTTGGACGACGGGCAGCTGACCGGCGATCTCGGTGCCCGGGCGACCGTCGTCCCGACCTTCGACGCTCAGTTCTGGTTTGACGTGAGCTTCGAGCTTGGGGCGTTCGAGGTGACGGCAGACACCGAGTTCGACCTGACGCCGTTCGGCCTGGCGGAGCAGCGGATCCAGATCACCATCCGATTCGACGGCGTCTCGGTCTACGCTTGGGGAGGGTTCGACGGAGCCGGCGACGTCACTGCCGGAATCGGCGGGTGCTACGACTTCCCGTAGCGACGATCCGGACCCCGACGGACGGCGGATCGCGCTCCGGGGCGTCCCGTGAGCGGCAGAACGGCGCGCGGCCCGTCTTCGCCGCGCACGATCTCAAACTCCATTCCGTAGGCTTCCCGCAGGCTGCCCTCATGGATCGCATCGGCTGGCACGCCACGGTGGATCGACGCTCCATCGCTCAGGAAGACGACCTCGTCGGCGTAGAGGAGGGCGTCGTTCGGGTGGTGCGAAGTGACGGCGAACGAGAATCCCTCGGCGGCGAGTTGGCGAACGACCCGGAGCACATCGTGCTGATGATGCGGGTCGAGATGGGCCGCCGGCTCGTCCATCAGCAAGCAACTGGCCCCCTGAGCAAGGCCGCGCGCGATGAGCACGAGCTGCCGCTCTCCGCCGCTGATCCCGGTGTACGGCCGGTGGCGGAGATCGGTGACGCCGACCATGTCGAGGGCTCGCGACACGGCGGCCCGGTCTTCACGCCCGGGACGGGCAAACGGGCCGAGATGCGGTGCCCGTCCCATCAGGACGGCCTGACTGACAGTGTACGAGAAGACCGGCTCGTGCAGCTGCGGAACAACGCCGATTCGCCGTGCGCGCTCGCGGGCGCTCAGCTGCGTCAACGCGATCCCGCCTACCGTGACCCGCCCGGACCGGGGCGTTCGGACCCCGCTCAGACAGTCGAGAAGCGTCGTCTTACCCGACCCGTTCGCCCCGAGGATGAAGAGGCAATCGCCCGTCTCGACGGCAAGTGAGACGCCGCGAAGGGCGTCGGTTCCCGGGCGATAAGCGTAGCGGATCCGCTCGGCGACGAGCCTCATCGCACCTCGCCTCTCGCGCGGAGGAACCGGAGGAACAGCAGGAAGAACGCCGGGACGCCGATCAGGCCGGTCAAGATCCCCAGCGGGATCTCGCTCGGGAGCGCCGTCCGTGAGATCGTGTCAAGCATCAGGAGTGTCGCAGCGCCGATCGCGGCCGAGGCGGGTATCAACACCCTGTGATCCGGTCCGACCCACGCCCGCGCGACGTGCGGGACGAACAACCCGATCCAACCGATCATCCCGCCGATCGCCACCGACGAGGCGACCATCACCGTCCCGACGGCGATCACGGCGAGCCGAAGTGGGCGGACGCGGACGCCGAGCGCGGTCGCCTCGGCGTCGGAGAGGGTCAGCAGGTTCAGGCGCCACCGGAAGAGGACGAAGAAGATGATGCCGACCCCGGTGAGGACGATCAGCGGAGGAAGGACCGTCCACCGGCTGGCACTGAGGCCGCCGAGGAGCCAGTACGTGATCGCGGGGAGGTTGCTCAACGGATCGGCGACGTACTTGATCAGGCCGAGGAGGGAGTCGAACAGCGCCGACACGAGAAGTCCGCCGATGACGATCACCAGAGTCGAGGAGCCGAACCGCCACCCGATGACGGTTACCAGCCCGACGGCGATCAGCGCGAACGCGAACGCCGATCCCTGGACCGCCGCGGCGCTCGCTGAGAACAGCAGACCGAGCGCGGCTCCGAACGCGGCGCCGGAGCTGACTCCGAGGATCCGCGGGTCGACGAGCGGGTTGCGAAACAACCCCTGAAATGCCGCGCCGCACACGGCGAGATTTGCGCCGATACAGCCGGCGGCAAGGGCTCGCGGCAGCCGGACTCGCAGGATCAACGACCGCAGGATGTCGGAGCTCTCGCCGAGGCCGAACAAGGCCCGGAACGCCTCATCCGGTCGCACGCCGTACCGTCCGACCAGGAGGGCGACGAGGAAGAGGGCCGGCGGAGCGAGGACCAGGATCCATACTGTCCGCCGGCGTGGCTCGCTCATCGTCCCGTCAGGTGCTCCAGCTCGGCGTCCGTCAGATCGTAGCTGTAGTAGAACGTGTAGAAACGGTCAACCTCGGACGCGAGGTCGAGTCGAACGAGGTCGGGATAGAAGACGCTTGCCATCCACGCCACGCCGAGGAGGGACTCGGGAACCGGCGTGTCCATCGGTGCGATCACCCGCGGCATCCGATGGACGCGGCCGTTTTGCACAGCACCGATCGCCGCCCAATCGGGGTCATCGAGGACGTTCGACGGCTGAACCGGCCCGTATGGAGGGATGACGATCACGTCGGGATTCCACAGGAGGACTTGCTCAAGGTTGACCTCGTTCCAGTAGCCGCCAAGATCCTGCGATACCGAGATTCCGCCGGCTGCCTCGATCAGGTGCGTCTGATACATGTCCCCGCTGGCAACCTGTAGCGGATCGGTCCCGAGGAAGAGCACCCGGACGCGCTCGTTTGCGGGGAGGTCCTCGAGATCCGCCGCTACGGCGGCGAACAAGCGGTCGTAGTCATTCAGGAGGGCGGTCGCCCGCCCGAGCGCCTCGTCACCCAGCGCCTGGCCGGTCAGCAGGACGGCCTCCGCCAGCGCCTCGGGGGTCTCGACGAGGTACCGAAGGACGGGGACGCCGAGCTCGGCCATCTGATCGGCGAACGCAGCGTGCCGCGAGCCGTCGACGAGGACGAGCTGAGCGCCCCGGGCGACGACCTCCTCGATGTTCGGATCGCCGAACGCGAGGATCTCATCCAACCTCGGCTCGAGGCGCAGCATCGACTCCGACGCTTGGCCGATCCCCTTGACGCCGACGTACCACGCCATGACCAAATCGTCGGAGACGCCGAGCGCGTAGACGATGAACGTCCCCGAGCCGTAGACGGAGACCAGCCGATCGACCGGTCGATCGATCCGCACCGTTCGTCCCGTCTGATCGACGAGTTCGACCGTGTCCTCCGCAAACGCGATGCACGCGACGCACGCGATCGCGAGCGCGGCGGCGGGCAGCCATCGGATTTCCTTTCTCACGCCCTCTCCCTTCCCATTACGAGTTCCCGTTCGTTCTCCTCGAGCCACTGGATCGTCCCGGCAACCCGGCTCCGCCGGTACGATGCCGCCAATCGGCCGAGCTCGGCGTCGTCGGTCTCGATACGCGGGGACGCCATCATGTGCCCGTACAGCTCCCGCAGCGTGTCGAGCTGCTCGTCGACGAGGTCCTGCAGCCGCTCCGGCGCGAGCCGGCGAAGGAAGTAGATCTTCGCGAGGAACTCGACCCGGATCCGTCGGACGTGGCGAACCGGGGCCGTCGACCACGCCCAGAAGGCGGCCGCCCCCTCCTCCGTCGCCCGGTAGACGTGCTTCGATGGCCCGCCCGCTCGCGTCTTGGCGGCGCATGTCACCCAGCGTTCCTCGTCCAGTCGGTGCAATACCTGGTACAGGTGGCTGGAGGCGATCCGCCAGAACGCACCGAGTCCGTCGGCCAAGCGATCGCGCAACTCGTAGCCATGCATCGGGGATTCGATCAGATACCCGAGCACGGCGAATTCGACGGCGAGACCCCGCGACCGGCGCGCGTATTCCATAATGGAATAGTCTAACGTCTGCGCGCTGCCACGGCCAGTTTCGCGGCAAGACACCCGCCCGTGGAGAGCCCCAGACCGCACGATCGAGCTACGGCGTCAGCTCGACGATCCGGGCCCTCACCGCGGTGCCGAGTTCGAGGAACGCGAACGTCGATCGTCCGTGGGTCGGGGCGACGGCGCCCGGATTGACGAACAGCCGGTTGCTCCACCGCCTCACGACCGGAGAATGGAAGTGGCCGAACACGATGATCTCCGCGTCGGGCAGCTGGGACGCCATCGCCTCATAGAAGAGGTCCATCTCCGGTGCGTCGTACCCGAGGCCGATGTAGCGGTCCTGGAGAGCGTGCGGCTGATGGCCGTGCTTCAGCCCGATCGCCCGGCCGCCGAGGCGAACGATCGCGCGATCGTTCAGCGTCGTGACGACCTGGGGCGGATCCATGTTCCCCGCGACGGCGATGGTCGGCGCGATCCGGCGCAACGTCTCGACGACGCTCATGTGGACGAGGTCACCGGCGTGAAGGATTGCGTCGACGCCCTCGAGCTGCGTCAGAAGCGCGCCGGGCAGGCGGGCGAGAGACGCCGGGACGTGGGTGTCGGACACCAGGGCGATCCTCAAGACGCCTCCTGCTCTGCGGTCTGCCACCCGTTACGGACGGCGTACGCACTGTACCCACCGACGTGACTCACCAGCGTTCCGCCGTCCAGGTTGGCGATCCGGTCGACGACGCGATCGAGGAAGTAGCGATCGTGCGAGATGACGAGGACGGTCCCGGCGAACGTGTCCAGCGCCTCTTCGAGGATCTCGGCCGATCGAATGTCGAGGTTGTTTGTCGGCTCGTCGAGGAGGAGGAAGTTCGCCCCGGAGAGGACGATCAGCGCGAGCTGCAGGCGGCTTCGTTCGCCTCCGGACAGGTCGCCGGCCGGCTGCCTCGCCTGGTGATAGGTGAACGCGAAGCGAAGCAGCGTCTTCATCGCCGAATCCTCCGAGATGCCGGCGGCGTAACGGAGGTGGTCGATGAGCGATCGCTCGGGATCGATCGTCTCGTGCTCCTGCGCGTAGTAGCCGATCCGGACGCTCGGCCCGAGGACGACCGACCCGCCGGTCGCATCTTCCTCCCCGAGGATGATCCGGAAGAGAACGGACTTCCCGGTGCCGTTCGCGCCGACCAATCCGACCCGCTCCCCGTGGCGGATGAGCAGGTCGGCGCCGCGGAGGACCTCGTGTGGCTCCTCGGCGGGGACGATCGAGGGGAACGACTTCGTCAGCTCCTCGATCTCGAGCACCTTCGTGCTGCCGCGCCATCCGGGGAGCGTTAGGTGCATCCGTCGCTCGTGGTGCGGGCGTTCGACCCGCTCCATCCGCTCGAGACGCTTGAGGATCGCCTGGCCCCGCTTGATGAACTTCACGTTGTCGTACACCGCGCCCCAGGTCATCAGCCGCTTCGCCGACTGCTCCAGCCTCTGGATCTCCTTCTGCTGGTCGGCGTAGCGCTGCTCCTGGCGCGCGCGGACGCGTTCCTTCTCGACCGCGTACTCCGAGTAGTTGCCCGGGAAGCGCGTCAGGACGTCACCTTCGAACTCGACGATTTCGTCGACGACGAGATCGAGCAGGTAGCGGTCGTGCGATACGAGGACGACCCCGCCGGGGTAGGCACGGAGGAGCTGCTCCAGGCGCTGCTTGCCGTCGAGGTCGAGGTGGTTGTCCGGCTCGTCGAGCAGAAGGAGGTCCGGGCGCCCGACGACGCGGGCGGCGAGGCCGACGAGCTTCCGTTGCCCGCCGGACAGCTCGGTGACGGGCCGGTCGAAATCCGGCTCCCGGAAGCCGATCGCATGGAGGATCGACCGGATCCTTGCCCCGAGTCCGGGGCCGCCGAGTCGCTCGTACCGTTCGAGGAGTTCCTCCTGCGCGTGGAGGACCGAGGCCAGGACGTTCTCGTCGCCGTAGACGGACGGATCGGCCAACCGCCGCTCGATTTGGGCGAGGGCGCCCTCGACCTCGGTCAGCTCGCAGGCGCCACGTCGGACCGTATCGAAGATCGTCGCGTTCGGCGAGTACGAGAGCGACTGCGGGAGGTAGCCGATCGTCAGGTCGGTCCGATGGGCGATCGTCCCGATGCCCGGGGAGACCTCACCGACGATCGCCTTGAGAATCGAGCTCTTCCCGCATCCGTTCGGCCCAACGAACCCGACGATCCGATCGTCGTGGATCTCCCACGAGAGGTCGGTGACGACGGGCGTCGCGGAGTACGAGATCGTGACGCGGTCGAGGGTGACAGCGATCATCGCTTCTCCTTGCCGGGCGAGCCTAGGGCCGCCCCGAGGGGGAGCGGGCGCGCGACGGCGCATCGCCCGCTCACAACAGGAGGAGCATCGCGGCCGTCAGGACGACGACGATCATGATCGCGATCGTGGTGATCGGGAAGGGATCGCGCTCCAGCCGCGTCATCGGTGACGGGCATCCGGCGAAGACGCAGGATCGGACGGCCGCGCGCAACTGCAACTCCTTGTCGCGTCCGACCCCCACGATGACCTGGTCCCCGGCGAAGATGACGGGGAACTTCGTCGGGAAGATCCCGTACTCGGCCGACAGCGCCCACATCAGATCGGATGCGCCGGGCGCCGTGTCGACGATGTGCACCACGTACAGCTCCGGGTAGAGCTGGAGGAGATCGTCGAGCACTCCGTCCATGTGGCGGCAATCGTTGCACTCTTCGCGGGAGAAGACCACGACGTCCGGTCGGTTTTCGGCGGCGGCGAGACCGAATGAGAGGGCGAGCCCGAAGGCGGCGGCTACCCGTACGATCCTGCGTCGTTTGCGATCGCTCATTCCGTCACCTCGTGAGGCGATGATGCCCCAACGGTGTCTCGCGCGGCAACCGCTCACCGGTCGGATGTTCCGTGAGATGGCGTCGCGCGATGCCGATTCAGCCGCGCACGAAGCTCGGGGAGAGCGGCCTCGGCCGCCCGCGCGCCGGCCTCGATCCCCTCGCTCGCCTGCAGGTACCCCATGACCGACATGCGAACGTCCGGACGGATCAGAACGTCGGGCGGATGAAGGATCAGCTTCTGACGCAGGATCTCCTGTTGCAGGATCGCGATCGACTGGTTGAGGACGGAGTACAGACCGGGGAGCGGCGGGTCCGTCCGCTCGCGGAACAGCGATTCGAGGAGTTCGGTCAGGCTGCTGGGGATCCACGCTTGGTGTGTAAGACCCTCGTGGAGCTGGTCGCCGATGCGATTCCAGACGTTTCGCCCGCGCTGGGTCGTCGGGACCGGCCTGGGAGTGATGTCGACGGCGATGATGAAGTCAGCGCCGAGATCGCGGCAGGCCCGGATCGGCAGCGGCTCAACCAGCCCGCCGTCAACCAGGATTCGGTCCCCCAGCCGGACCGGGTTGTAGATCCCAGGAATCGCGGTCGAGGCGCGGATGGCGTCGGGAAGCGATCCCTCGGTCAGCACCACGATCTCGCCGGTATCGATATCGCATGCCAGCGCCGCGTACGGCATCGGGAGATCCTCGATCCGCCGCTCCCCGAGCAGCCCCGCGAGGTACTTGCGAAGCTCGTTCCCCGAACTCAGTCCCGCGCGGGGAAACGTCGGCAGGAAGCTGCGGAACAGCTTGGCGGCGTCCGTCTCCAGCCATTCGCGCTCGACCCGTTCGAGCGGGACCCCCGCGGCGTACGTCGCCCCGACCAGCGCCCCGATCGACGAGCCGGCGACGACACAGATCGGGATCCCTTCACGTTCGAGGACCTTCAGAACGCCCGTGTGCGCCGCACCGCGCGCCCCGCCCGAGCCGAGGGCGACGCCGATTCGCGGAGTCCGGGTGTCATTCTTCACGGACATGAGCCGATCGTACCGAATCGGCGGCCGCCGCGGTATCTAAGGAACCGGGGTGCTCTCAGCTCGCGCACTGCGGCGGCGCGATCGGAGGGCGGACGAGCAGGCACCCAACGGCGAGGGCCAACGGCAGGAACGCGGAGAGGTTGAAGAAGACCGCGTACGTGCCCATCAGATCGCGGGCGAGCGCCATCGCCAGCGGTCCGAGGGCCGTCCCGACGATGGCGATCGAGATCGCGGCGCCGGTGATGCTGCCCAAGTGAAGGCGCCCGAAGTACTTCGCCCACATCACGGCGCCGGTGGCACCCCAAGCGACCTGCATCGTTCCGAAGACGCCGCCGTAAACGAGCGCGCTCGTTGTCGTGGTCAGTCGGGGTGCCATCCACAGGACGACAGCCTGAAGCACGAGGCCGACAGCCAGCACGAACCTAGGCGGAATCAGATCGACGACGATCCCGACGGGCAGCCGAAGGATCGCCTGGGTAAGCCCCAGCGGCACGAACACCGCCGCGGCGATGGATGCAGCGAGCCCCTGGTCCGTGACGATGCTCTCCATGTGAAAGATCAAGCCCGTTCCGAGCATCGACATCGTGGCTGTGCCGCACGCAAGCACCCAGAACAGCGGCGTGCGGATCGCTTGTCCGAGGCTGAAGTGAACCTCTGCGTCCGGTGGCGCACTCCCCCGCGATGCATCGTCGGATCTCCCGTCGGGGGAGAGGCCGTGATCTTCCGGGCGTTGCCGGAACAACAGGAAAGCGATCGGCGCTGTCACGACGATCGACGCGCAGCCCAACACGGCGTAGGCTGGACGCCAGCCGATAGCGCCGATCAGCGCGAGGACGAGGCCGGGCAGGATGCTCGTGATCGCTGCCGTCACGCTGCCCTGCAGTCCTCGGATGGCCCCTCGACGGCGCACCCACCACTGGTTGATCATCGTGCTGCTGGCGAGGCTCAGGCTGCCCTGTCCGAAGAATCGCAGTGCGACGAAGCCGATGGCCAGCATCGCCGCTGTTGACACGAAGCCCATGAAGATGCACGCACCGCCCAACAAGGCTGCGCTGAGCGAAGCCACGATCCGGGGGCCCCGGCGGTCGATGATCCGACCGACACCGGCTGCCTGGAGCAAGACCGCGTTGCCGAGCGTCCCGATCATGTACAACGTGCTCACGACGGACCGGCTCAGGCCGAGGTCGCGGATCAGCGGCTCGATGAACATCGAAACGATGTACGTCTGCCCCGGCCCGGTCATGGTCACGCCGAGCGTTCCGGCGGCGAGGATCACCCAGCCGTAGTAGATGGGGAATCGCGCGACCCAATCCCCACCGGACGCCGGTCTGTCGGTCGTATCGGTCACCCGCTCGCCCCTCGGCTAGTCGCCGATCCGCTCGATCTTGAACAGGACCGGCCGGAGGCCGTCGTTGCAGCAGGTGATCGTGAAGCCGGGCTCCTCGATCCATGGGACCGTCGCCTCGTACATCACCATCGCCACCTCGTGCCGGATGTCCGGCCACGCCCGCTCGCAGAAGCCGTCTGGCTTCGTCGGCCAGTCCTCGGAGACGAACGTCTGCCCCTCCGTGAAGATCGGGCATGGCCCGAAGCTCTCCCGAAGCGTCTCGTCGCGGATTACCTCGTTGGCGAGATCCCGGTGGAGCGTCCGCTTCAGGACGGTGATTCGAACTTTGGGCATCGGCTACTCCTCGATCCGCTGAATCCGGAACGTCACCGGCCTCAGGCCGTCAGAGCAGCAGGTGAACTCGGTACCGGGCGTCGGGTTCGCGCCCATCATCGTCAGGGCGACGACCTTCCGGATGTCGGACCACGCCCAGTCGCAGAACCCTTCCGGCTTCGATCCGAACGGGCCATCGACCTCGAACGTCTGGCCGACCTCGAACACCGGGCAGATCTCGGCCTGGTCGCTCAGGTGGGGGAGGTACTCATCGATGATGTCTCTGTGAAACGCCTTCTTGACCACGGTCACGCGTGCGTTGGCCATGCCGCCTCCTTGAGGGGGAAGTGTACCGCGTGGTGCGTGATGCTTCCGTCGCGCCGCTAGCCGTCCGCGTCCGTCGCGAACAGCCGGGCGTCGAACCAGGGTTTTACGTGGACCAGGTGTTTTCGCGGGAAGCCGTGGCCCGCGCCCTCGATCACGATCAGCGTCGTGTCGACACCCGCAGCGCGTAGCGCCTCGTCGAACGCGATCGATTGCTCGACCGGTACGGTTTGATCGTCGCTCCCGTGCAGGATGAGAAACGGCGGATCGTCTGGGTCGATGTGGTAGAACGGGCTCGCGAGCCGTGCGAGGTCGCTGAGTTCCTCGACCGAGCCGCCGAGGAGCTGATCCTCGGGCATCGGGCGGCGCGTATCGGGGCCGCGCTGCTCGACCAGGGCGAAGAAGTCGGTCGGTCCGAAGAAGTCACAGATCGCCTGGACGCAGCTCGATTGGTCGAGATGGTCTCCGACGGTGCCTTCGAGATCCGCGTCCCCGCACGTGACGCCGAGCAACGCGACGAGGTGCCCGCCGGCCGACGATCCCCACGCGCCGAACCGGGCGGGGTCGACACCGAATCGCTCTGCGTGAGCGCGCAGCCACCGGACGGCCGCCTTGACGTCGTGGATCTGCGCCGGGAAGAGGGCGACGTCGGACAAGCGGTAGTCGATGCTCGCCACGGCGTACGACTCGCCGAGCGTATCCGGTGCGTACGTCGCGTCCTTGCTCCCGGCGCGCCAGGCGCCTCCGTGAACCCACAGGACGAGCGGGACCGGATCGGCGGGGCGCGCGACGGGAAGGTACAGGTCGAGCTTCAGCGAGACTCCGTCGACGACGGCGTACTCGAGGTCGCGGAGCACCGTGTGCCCCGCCGACGGTGCTCCGATTGCGCCGGCCACGACCAGCACGAGGATCCAGATCAGCAGGCAGCGTCGATGCATGCGTCGGCTCATGGATTCATCCTAAAGGTCAGCTCCGGTCGCGGCAACCGCTTGCCATTGCTGTCCCGCCACAAGTCTGAACGAAGGCGATCCAGCAGCCCGCGTACACTCACGGCTGCATGAATTCGGAGTGGACGATCGATGTCTACTCCCGCGTGGGAGGAAAGACGCTGCTCGATCTCGCGCTTCTCACCGCGGAGTGGGCACAGCGGATGGCCAGCGGCCTCGATGCTCGTCTGGCGCTCCGGATCGATCTGAGCGAAACTGCGCACAACCCCCTGTTCGCCTTCACCGCCGAAGCGCCGCTTCCGTAGCGGAAGTGGACTGGGCGCTTCTCGGCGAAGACCGAGTTCACTGTTTGAGCCGCCCGCTTTCAACGGGTATCCTGTCTTCGACGCATATCCGCGGTCTTCCCACCGGCCCCGCCGAAGCCTGATGTTTGCGGGCCGGTTCGATCCCGAATCCTCGTAAGGAGACGCGATGAGTTCAGTAACGGTGGAAGGTCCCAGTTCTCACCCGCTGCTCGGAACGATCGTTGGTGTCGACTTCAGTCCGAAGAAGGTGTGCTCGTTCGACTGCATCTACTGCGGCGTCGGAATGACGACGACGAAGAAGACGATGGAGCGGGAACTGTTCCATCCGGTTGAAGACGTACTCTCGGCGGTCGCGGTGCACGTAGCGGAGCACGGGCTGCCGGACACGTTTTTCCTTACCGGAAGCGGGGAGCCGATGCTCTATTCGGGGTTCGGCGAGATGGCAGCGGCGCTGAAGGAAGCGTACCCCGACGTGGCTCTGACCGTCTACACGAACGGGTCGCTTCTCGACGATCCGGACGTGCGTCGCGAGATCGCACTGTGCGATCCGATCCAGGGGAACCTCGATACGGCCAACGAACGGACCCTCGCACGGCTCTCCCGCCCGCATCCGGAGGCACTGCTTCACGATCGGGTGGAAGGGTATCGGACGCTGAAGGGCGAACTTGCCGGCCAGCAGCTATGGCTCCACGGTGTCTTCCTCGAAGGCGCGGCAGACGATCCGAACGAGCTGCGCTCGCTCGGTGAAGCCGTTGCCTCGATCGAGCCCGACCTGTACGTTGTCCGCACGACGCGGCGTACAATCGAGGGGCTGTGCGCGCCGGTCGATGCGGGGTTCCGCGCGGTGATGGAGGAGGCGTGGCGGGAGTTCGGCTTCCCCGTTCGCTACTTCCTTCCTCAGTCGGAGTAGATCGTCACGAGCGGATATCATTCCCTAAGGACGATTCGAGAGGAGAGCGTACATGGAAGGACAACCCCAGCTGAGTCCCGATGCCATCGTGTCGCTGCGCGAGATCACCGGCGAGACGGTACGCACGATCTGCAAGCTGAGCGACACACTGCCCGAACCGCAGACGAAGATGGTCGCGCCGAACGCGGTATCGATCGCCGAGGCCCACTTTGCGGAGCACGCGTGGTTTCGTGCGATCTACGCCGGCGAGACGCCGGTCGGCTTCGTGATGCTGTGGGACGACGGGGAGAAGGGCGAGTACTACCTGTGGCGGCTGATGATCGCAGCCGAGCACCAGCGAAAGGGGTACGGGCGACGGGCGATCGAGCAGCTCGTTGAGTACATCAAGACTCGACCGAACGCCGCCGAGCTGAAGGCGAGCTACGTCCCGATCGAAGGCGGGCCGGAGGCGTTCTATCACAGCCTCGGCTTCGAGGAGACCGGCGAGGTCTCCCATGGCGAGCGCGTCATCCGACTTCCGCTGACCTAGAAGCGCCTCGGCTGTCCCCTCGCTCGATCTCTCGATCCCAAGTGCGATCTCGGGGTCAGTCTCGGGGTCAGATCTTCGATCTTAGGGTTTCTGCTCTTCGTCCACGCGCTTTGCGATGACGCTGATCGTCGAGTAGTTGAGGCCGAGATGGTCGCCGACTTCCTTAAGCTTGTAGTGGTGGGTGCGGACGGCTTCATGGATGCGCGCGTTGCGGGTTGCCTTGTCCGTTACGTCGGTGAAGAGCTCCTGCAACGTCGGACGAAGGGCGAGTCGCTCCTCTCGACGGATCTCGCGATTCGCCTCGACATCCTTCAGGAGAGGCTTCAGTGATTCAACGAAGGCATCGTCTCCCATCAGGATGCCCCCGGTCAGCTCTTCCCACACGTCGATCCCCTTGCCTTGACTGACGAAGTGACAGTAGGAACGAACGGCCTCTCTACGGACCTCGCCGAACTGAGACAGCAGCCAGTCGACCGTCAGGAACTCAGGGAGATCGGCCTGCCCCGCGGTAGCGCGATAGCTGCTCCACCGCCAGTCTCGCGCGCTCCGAACGATCTTCGCGCGAACCGGGTTGAGAACGACATATCGAGCTAGCTCCAGGAGGTAGCTCTCCTTCTCCACGAGGATCGACTTGAAGCGACCCTGAACCAGGTGTCCGTACCGTGAATGGCGGCGGTTGAACCACTGGGTATAGACGCCATTGAGGTGCTGCATCCCTCTGGACAAGTTTGCATCGGGCGTTTCGATGAGGAGGTGGTAGTGGTTGCCCATCAGACAGTAGGCGTGGCAAATCCAGCCGAAACGAGCGACGACGTCCTTCAAGATCTCGAGGAAGCGTGATCGATCCACGTCATCGAGGAAGATCTTCGCCCCCGCGTTCCCGCGGCTGGTGACGTGATACACGGCCCCTTCGTACTCAATTCTCAGTGGGCGAGCCATGGGAGCAGTATAGCGACGGGAACCCTAAGAATCTAGATCTGACCCCATTGGCACCCCCCAACGCTATCCCGCCCATTCTTCGCCGAGGAGTTCGGCTTGCTGGATGACGGTGTCAGTAGCTCTCTGCTGCTTGTCGGGTGGGTAGTCGTACTTGCGCAGGGTGCGCTTGACGAGGACACGCATTTCGGCGCGGATGCTCTCCTTCATGGTCCAGTCGATCTTGGCGCTCTTGCGGACGGTATCCGCGAGGTCGCGCGCGAGTTCGCTCAACACCTTGTCGCCCATCACGGCAACGGCGCTGTCGTTCGTTTCGAGTGCGTCGTAGAAGGCCAATTCCTCTGTAGTCAGTCCAAGCTTCTCGCCCCTCTGGGCGGCCTCCCGCATTGCCTTCGCCAGCTTGATGAGTTCCTCGATAACTTCAAGCGTCTCGATGGCGCGGTTCTTGTACTTGTGGATGGTCGCTTCGAGCATGTCGGAGAACTTGCGCGACTGGATCAGGTTCGTCCGTCTGCTGGTCCGGATCTCGTCTTCCAGTAGCTTCCGAAGCACCTCGACAGCAAGATTGCGATGCTCCATGCCCCGCACTTCGGCAAGAAACTCGTCGGACAGGATCGAGAGGTCTGGCCTGTCGATGCCGACCATCTTCAGGACGTCAATCACCTTATCTGGCGCAATCGCCTTGTCGACGATCTGCCGCACGGCTGCCCCGAGCTCCTCCTCGGGGGTCTGCCGCGTGATTCCGAGCTTTGCGAGGGCCGCCTTCACGTGCTGGAAGAACGCAACCTCATCTCGCGCTTCGATCGCTTCGGGCTTTGGCACGGCCAAGGCGAACGCTTTCGACAGGTCCGACACGGCGCTGATGAAGACCTTCGCGTCTTCTCCCTGCGCAGCAACGTGTTCCTCGGCGAACGGCGCAAACCTCAGCTTCTCCTCCTGGCTACCTTTCAGGTACGGGGAGTAGTCGAAGCCGTGGAAGAAGCCTCGGCAGACCTCCAGCTTCTCCAGCATGATCGCCACGGCCTGGGCCTGGTCGTACTGGATCTCACCGCGGCCGCCGCCGTCGGTGTAGTTGTGCATTGCCTTGCGCAACGCATCGGCCAAGCCGATGTAGTCGACAATCAACCCGCCCGGCTTGTCGCGGAAGACGCGGTTCACGCGCGCGATCGCCTGCATCAGGGTGTGCCCCTTCATCGGCTTGTCGATGTACATCGTGTGCAGACACGGCACATCGAAGCCCGTCAGCCACATGTCGCGGACGATGACGATCTTGAGCGGATCGTTGGGATCCTTGAATCGCTGCGCCAGCCGATCGCGGCGTTGCTTGTTGCGGATGTGCTGCTGCCAACTGGCCTCGTCTGATGCCGAGCCAGACATCACGACCTTGATGGCTCCCTGCTCGTCATCGTCGCTGGCCCACTGCGGCCGCCGCTTGACGATCTGATTGTAGAGGCCAACGCAGATCCGGCGGCTCATGCCAACGATGAGCGCCTTGCCGAAGTTGGCAGCTTGCCGCTCGTCGAAGTGCTTCAGCAGATCATCGATGACGAGCCCCAGCCGCTTCGGCGTGCCAACAATCTCAGCAAGTGCCGACCACTTAGACTTCATCCGCTCGACGCGCTCGATCTCCTCGCCCTCGGTGACCTCCTCCAGATCCTCGTCGATGTGCGGCTTCTCCTGCTCGTCGAGGTCGAGCTTGGCGATCCGGCTCTCGTAGTAGATCGGCACCGTCGCCTTGTCCTCCACCGCCTGGTGGATGTCGTACGTGCTGATCGTGTTGCCGAAGACAGCGTACGTGTTGCGGTCGGACAGCTCGATCGGCGTGCCGGTGAACCCGATGAACGTCGCGTTCGGCAGTGCATCCCGGATGTGCTTCGCGAAGCCCTTGATGAAGTCGTACTGGCTGCGATGCGCCTCATCAGCAATGACGACGACGTTGTCTCTATCAGTCAGAAGAGGCATCTCGTCCTCTGACTGACCCTCACCCCTGCCCCCTCTCCCAGAGGTAGAGGGGAATGCGGCTTCGTGCATCCTATGCAGGGCTTCTTCGGGCTCTTCCTCGACCAGTGCATTCGGTAGACGGAGGACAGAAAGACCAAGACCCTGCAAGTACGCGTCCCGTTTCTGGTCGTGTGCGACCTGTGGTGTCCGCCCGTGAATCGGGCCGTCGAGCTCAATGACCAAGTTGCTCTGCGCGCAGAAGAAATCAGCAACGTAGTCCCCAATCTGATGCTGGCGCCTGAACTTGAGGCCTGCTAGCTGTCTGTCTCGAAGGAGCTCCCACAGAATCTCCTCTGCGGGAGTCTGTCGCTGGCGTAGATCCCTTGCCTTTGCAGCAAGGCCCGCAAACTCAAACCCACCTCTGTAGTGCGTGTTTTCTCCTCCTCTCCCTTTGGGAGAGGAAGCGAACGCTTCTGCGTTCGTAGGTGAGGGTGCCGTCGAAGACGGCATAAACTTCTGGATCGTTGAGAAGACAACGCCTCCCGATGCCACACTTAGCAGCTTGCGAAGATGGGCTCGGTCCTTTGCCTGCACCGGGTTCTGCCGGATGATCTCCTTGCACCGTGCGAACGTTCGGAAGAGCTGATCGTCGAGGTCGTTGCGGTCGGTGATCACTACGATCGTCGGATTCCTCATCTCGGGATGAAGCACGAGCTTCCCCGCGAAGAACGTCATCGTCAGGCTCTTGCCCGCACCCTGCGTATGCCAAACGACGCCACCCTGTTTCTTCCCTTCAGGCTTCGACGCGGCCACGACACTCTCGATGGCACGCTGCGTCGCGTGAAACTGGTGATAGGCGCCGACTTTCTTGATGGTGCCGTCCTCCCACTCTTCAAACACAATGAAGTGCCTAATCAGTTCGAGGAAGCGCTGCTTGTCGAACACTCCCTTGATGAGCGTCTCCAGCTCGAGATCGGTCGATGCCGCAAGCTTGTCTCCCTTGATCGTCTTCCAGGGCAAGAACCACTCGCGCGGCGACGTGATGGAACCGAGACGCGCGTCACGTCCGTCCGAGATCACCAGCAACTCGTTCGTCGTGAACAGGCTCGGGATCTCAGCCTCGTACGTGTCGAACTGCTTGCGGGCCGACTCGATCGTCGCGTTCTCGTCTGCCGGATTCTTCAACTCGATCACGGCCAGCGGCAGTCCGTTGACGAACACGACGATGTCCGGACGGCGGTTGTGCTGACCTTCGACGACCGTGAACTGGTTGACGACGAGCCAGTCGTTCGCATCCAGATTCCCGAAGTCGATCAGCCTGACTTGTTCGCCGCGAACCGCTCCATCCTGTGCGATCTCGACCGTCACGCCATCCGTCAGCATCTTGTGGAAGGCGCGATTCCGGAGGATAAGTGATGGCGAGTCTACGTGGAGGACGTTGCGTATGACCTCTTCCTTTGCCTGAGTCGGGAGCTTCGGATTCAGCGAGTGAACCGCGGACTCCAGTCGTCCGCGCAAAATGACATCGGAGTAGCTGGCGCGCTCAGAGGCTGGCTCATCCGGCGCAATGTCCGGGCCGTGGAGCACGGTCCAGCCTAGCTCCTCGAACCAGTCGAGGGCGAGTTCTTCGATGTGGGATTCGCAGATCCTCAAGCCGCTCATTGAGGTACCTCGAACACCAGTACAGTCAGAACAAGCTCTCGATCCTTGTCATCTCGATGGTGGAGTACAAAGCGATTCCCGGTCTCGGGGGAGTACTCAAGAGTTCTGATGTAGTTGGGATGCCCTTCAACGGCGTTCGGGACTTGCTCGACTACCTTCGTAAGATCCTTCGTGCGGTTGAAGAGTAGGATTGCAGTACGTGTGTCTCTCCAACTAGTGTAGCCCAGCAACTGATCAATTGTCCCTGCAAGTGCTTTTGGGCCCTCCCAGAATTCGC